>ENA-UOYA01002269-UOYA01002269.1-activated-sludge-metagenome-genome-assembly--contig:-NODE-2269-length-18818-cov-165.134094_pt1 | contig 18818 bp, 13 predicted proteins | sample MGYA00238163_ERZ764804 | MGnify/ENA primary metagenome ERZ764804 (study PRJEB28919, sample SAMN05720223) | activated sludge metagenome | isolation source: Anaerobic digester | place: Hong... | reverse complement strand
GTTTTGCTCATTAACCCATAATTATAGGTTTTATCATAGTATGATAGGGCAATGTCTATTGCCTCTTTAAAGTTACCCGCCCTGATGTAGTCAATGCATTGTTTAGCCCTGTCGCCACCCATTCTTTTTGTCATTCTGGTTACCGAAAGCACCAGGTCATCTGCTGAAAATCGGGCATAATCTTCAACCAGCCGGGCAACCCGTTCTTCTTTAGCCACATCAACAACAATTGTTGGGCATTTTACCATTCGGGAGTAAATGGTCGGGGGGATAAAAATGGTACCTATGCTGCTGCTTTCGTCTTCAATCCATATAGGTTTCAAGGGATCTAGCTTTAGGAGTTGCTCGAAAAGTAAATTCTCAAATTGCTCAGTGGTGGGCTGGGGTGGTTGACCAATCCATCCGAATGCTGAGCCCTTATGGTTGGCGAGAGCTTCCAGGTCAATAACCTGTTCGTTTATGGTCTTAAGCCGATTCAGCAGTTCTGTTTTGCCGCTACCGGTCATCCCACCTAAAACAATAAATCGGTATGGATTAGTGAAGAACTGTTGCGCAAACCTACGGTACGACTTGTATCCTCCTGCCAGCGTTTTGGAGTTATACCCAGCGAGGTTGAAAAGCCATGCCATGCTGGAGCTACGTAGCCCGCCCCGCCAGCAGTAAACCAGAATATTTTTACCGGAGGCGACTTTCTTAAGCTGATGCAGGTATGAGGTGAGCTTGGGTCCAGCTAAATCAAGGCCGGCCAGTAGAGCCTTATAGCGGCTCTCCCTGACGTATTTTGTTCCAACCTGTTCCCGCTCCTCGTTGGTAAAAAGAGGGATGTTTACTGCACCGGGAATATGACCTCGGTTAAACTCATCGGGAGTTCTAACATCAACAACAGGGCAACTTTCCCTGGAGGTTAAAAAGGAGTTGATATGAATTGAACTTACTTCCAATGTGTGGCAAAGTGTTTGATATTGTTTTTTGAAACAATATAGCTGCTACCTGTATTTTGAGTTTTCGTCAAAGTAAATGCTTAGATAGCTCATGTATCGCGATTGGCTTATTGTTCCTGATTCAACTGCTTCTATCACCGCGCATCCAGGCTCATGCACATGTGTGCAGTTGTAGAAACGGCACTTATCTTTTAACCTGAAAATTTCGGGGAAGTAGTGGTAAAGCTCCTTTTTATCTATATCTATAAGGCCAAAACCCTTAATTCCGGGGGTGTCTATCACATATCCGCCAAAACTAAGCTCAAACATTTCGCTGAAGGTGGTGGTGTGCTTGCCCTTAAGATGGGCTGCGGATATTGAGCTGGTTTTTAACTGGAGTGTCGGTTCAATGGCGTTGATCAGGCTTGATTTTCCCACACCCGAATTTCCGGAAATCAAGCTGGTTTTACCCTGAAGAAGCTGCCTGAATGCGTCAAGGTTGTAACCGGTTGTGGCTGAGGTGCACAGGCATTTGTAACCTACTTCTTCATAAATCGAAATAAACTGGTTCATCATTGCAGTTTGAGCAGCGTTGAGAATGTCAACTTTATTGAAAACTAGAATTGCGGGGATTGAGTATGCCTCTGATGTAACCAGGTAGCGATCAATAAAAGCGGTTTGTGTTTCGGGTTGTATAATGGTTACAACCAGGATTGCCTGGTCGATGTTTGCAGCAATGATATGCGACTCCCTTGAAAGGTTGGTTGAACGGCGAATGATGTAGTTTGTTCTGGGCAGGATGTCAACAATTACGGCAGTACCTTCATGGCTTGTTTCCACATTCACCCGATCGCCTACCGTTAGCGGGTTGGTCGTTTTAGACCCTTTTAGCCGGAGCTTGCCCCTAACAGTACATTCAACCGTGCTGCCATCTTCGAGCTTGACCCGGTATAAATTTCCTGTTGATTTTACTACAACACCCAAGAACATAGTCTGAACAATAAATTATTTCACTATGGGCACTACTTTCTCCCTATTCTCCGTACTGCATCAGGTAAGCTTTGATGCATTCGTTTAAATCGCCATCCAGAATGGCATTTACATCGGATGTCTCGTAGTTTGAGCGGAGATCTTTAACCAGCTTATAGGGATGTAGAACGTAATTTCTTACCTGCGAACCCCATTCAATTTTTTTCTTACTCCCCTCGATTTCCGCTTGTGCTTCCCTACGCTTCCTTAGCTCAAGCTCGTAAAGCTGGGATTTGAGCAACCGCATGGCATTTTCCTTGTTTTGGAACTGGGAACGGGATTCCGTGTTTTCAATCACTATTCCTGTGGGGATATGGTAAAGTCTAACACCTGTTTCTACCTTGTTTACATTCTGACCACCCGCACCCGACGAGCGGTAAGTATCCCATTTTATATCGCCCTGGTTAACTACAACGTCTATCCTATCGTCAATCGCAGGAGAAACAAAAACAGAAGCAAACGATGTGTGGCGACGGGCATTGCTGTCGAATGGGGAAATCCTAACCAACCGGTGAACGCCATTTTCACTTTTCAGGTATCCATAGGCCATTTCACCTGTAAATTCCAGAGTAGCCGATTTTATTCCGGCTTCTTCGCCTTCCTGGATATCCAGCACCTTAACATCATAACCATTTCGTTCTCCCCATCGCATGTACATTCGCATCAGCATGGCAGCCCAGTCCATGCTTTCGGTTCCACCGGCTCCTGAATTTATTTTCATTATAGCCCCCAGGTTGTCTTCCTCCTTACGTAGCATATTTTTGAGTTCAAGCTCCTCAATGCTTTTCAGGGTAGAATTGAAGTGCTCTTCCAGCTCCACGTCGGTAGCGTCGCCCTGTTTGGCAAAATCGTAGAGAACAAGCAAATCCTCCACAAGGCTGTTAACCTTGCTGAATCCGTTTGTCCATATTTTGATGCCTGCAATTTTTTTTAGTTGGCTTTCCGCCTCTGATGGGTTATCCCAAAAACCGGGATATTGAGTTTTCTGCTCTTCCTCGTCCAGCTCTACTTGCTTCAAATCGATGTCAAAGATGCCTCCTTAGCGCATCCCGTCGCCTTACTATATCTTTAACTTGTTCGGCAGTAATCATATACTTTTTTCTGCAAATATAGCATATATTGAAGCAAAGGTTGAATGGATTAGTAATTTGAAAAAGGATTTCCCCTATTGCTTTTCTATGAGTAAGTCTCGAGTAAATACAGAATATTCTTTATGATGCGATAGAGCGGGGCTGGTTAAATCCGATTTCAAAAAGTTAGGGTAGCCGAATTTTGGAGTAAGGCTAGATCTCTGCAAAAAAATGAGGGTTATGCCATTCTTCCATCGGTGAAATAACACACTTAATCAAGCAAGTATTTTGCCTAAACCTATGTTTATTAGCTTATTCAAAAGAATGGCTAAGCAAACCTCCAATGGCTACTTGTAAACCAACGAGGCATAACCTACCCAGTGTCTTATGCTTGCAGGAGCCGTTCTGCCCATTCCCAAATCTTCTACCAATAGCGGCTGGTGGTCTATGCTAGTTGAGTATGAAACCAATTTCCCCTCCAGGCTTGAACCTTTGCTTAAGTTGGAAAGCTTAATGGCAGTTGCCAGTCCAAGTGGAACGCAGTACCTGCCGCACCAGGTCCAGCGATACTCCCTGTAATCGGCATCGCTTACGGTGTAGCGATAAAATCTTTCAATACGTTCGGGCGTTGCTTTTCCGGCCAAGCAGCTGTCAACTATTTGATATTCATGCTCTACCGCTTTGGCATAGCCGGCTGAATCTGCCCCGAATGGGGCATAATTATTTCCACCCCAACCCTCGTCGCCATAATGAACGGCATCGGTCGAGATGATGAAAGCAAAGTCTTTCCCCCATTCCAAGTGCTTTTTAGATGAAATGCTATAAATGTTTTGGGCTAAGCTATTTGCCAGCTCGGAAATTCTTGCGAAGGGCATATACGGAACAAGAATGGAAACAATTTCGATGTTCGGGTTACTGCGCTGCAGAAATGGAATCATGGGCTCTACCGAATGCTCAGCGAGTTGAAGGCTATCGTGAACCACCACCATATCGGCAGGCATTAGCCTGAGAAGTTCATCTCTGATTGGCGAAACTTTAACATCTCCGTAGGGGCCATGCCAGCAGTCGAAACTGTCGAAAACCAGCTTATTCTCAATGTTGAAAGTTTTAGCTTTGTGGGCAACGCCAAGGATTATTACTGTTTTTGCGGTAATATTTCTTAACGTTGCTGGGTACTGCCAGCCTACGTAGGCGTAATCGTCGTGAGGGCAAATTACAAGCCTGGCTCCGGGCAATGCTTGCTTTCTATTCAGACTATCACCCTGAAACCTGAAAATCCTAGCATATACCGAGTCCATCTGAGTTGCCTTTGAGGCAAAACCAACCGTATCGGCAAAAAAGCGAACCGATTTAGGACTTTTGCTGCTGGTACAAGCCACCATGCTAGCTAGCACGATAGCAAATATCGATAGCTTCTTCATACTTCAACCTTAAAGGTAAAATTGTGGGGAATTTCATGAGAGAAAATAGTTAAACCTTAAACATTTTCACCAGGATGCAAGTAAATAATATTCCATTAAAACCTCAATAGCAATGGATAAAAAGAACTTTCAAATTATGCTTAAAAGCATGGTAAAGGCAAATATGTTACTATGCAGCGTTTTACCAATTCAGTAATTGCTAAATTTGCAAATCAATAATCCAACTAGTCCGATTATGGTAAAAAAGAGCAACAACGAAAGGCTTTTTGCCGAATTTCCACCTGTTTCAACCGCTGAATGGGAGGCGGCAATAGCCAAGGATCTGAAAGGAGCAGACTACGAAAAGAAGCTTATTTGGAAAACAAACGAGGGGTTTAATGTTAAGCCCTACTACCGTTCAGAGGATTTAGCGGATATTCAAACCGTTCATACCAAACCCGGAGAATTTCCCTTCGTTAGGGGAAATAATGCTAAGAAAAATCCCTGGCTAATACGTCAGGATATGGATGTTTGCCTCGATAAGCCAACCGAAGCAAACGGCAAAGCCTTGGAATGGCTACAACGAGGGGTGGACTCGGTAGGCTTTAAGCTTTGCAGCGACTGCGAACCAACCTTTGACTCTATTAGCAGGTTGCTAAAGGGAATTGACCTGAACCGCGTAGAGGTTAACTTTACAGGGGGAGTTCCTGGAGCAAAAGCGCTGCCGTACATTTTGCAGTACCTCGAAAAAGGGAAGTTTGATATTCGTCAGGTACGACTCTCATTCGATTACAGTCCCCTTTCCAACTTAACACTCAACGGTAAGTTTTGCTGCGAAAAGGACTCCAGCTATGCCAACTTGCAGGAGCTTGTTGAAAACGTCAAAAGTTTCCCCAATGTTAAGGTGATAGGCATTAATGGAAATATTTTCCACAATTCAGGCTCGTCTTCCGTTCAGGAGTTGGGTTTTTCGCTGGCAATGGCCAACGACTATATCCAGTTTCTACTCCAAAAAGGTTATGGTATAGATGATATTTCGCCACGTATTCGCTTCAACTTTGCTGTTGGCACCAACTACTTCATGGAGATTGCCAAATTTAGAGCGGCCAGGCTGCTTTGGGCAAAAATGGTTGAGGTTTACAAGCCAACTATTGAGACATCTGCTCGCATGAGTATTCATGCCGAAACAAGTCGGTGGAGCATGACGGTTTACGACCCATACATAAATATGCTCCGCACAACAACAGAAAGCATGTCGGCCGTTCTTGCAGGTGTTGATTCGCTGAACGTTTTACCATTCAACGCCCCCTATTCCGAGCCAACCTCATTTTCCGAAAGAATTGCAAGGAATCAGCAAATTTTACTACGCGAAGAGGCCTATTTTGGGAAAGTTGCTGACCCTGCGGCGGGGAGTTACTACATTGAGAGGTTAACCCTTTCCATTGCCGAGCATGCATGGAACCTTTTCCTTAAAGTTAACGAGATGGGTGGCTACCGTGATGCCTTTATCAAGGGGTATGTTCAGGAGCGTATTAGCGAAGTTGCGGCTAAGCGTGACGCCAATATAGCCACCCGACGTGAAACAATTTTAGGCACCAACCAGTACCCCAACTTCAACGAGGTAGCCGATTTGAACGTAGTAACAGCGGAGGTTGTTACCCGTCAAAACAAGCTTAAACCTGCAGATGCAATAGCCCAACCCCTTACTCCGTACCGGGGAGCGCAGGCTTTCGAGGAGCTACGCTACAGAACCGACAAAAGCGGAAGGCGGCCCAAAGTCTTTATGTTGACCCTTGGCAACCTCACCATGCGGCGGGCAAGAGCCCAATTCAGCTCTAACTTTTTTGCAGTTGCCGGATTTGAGATTCTGGACAACATTGGCTTTAATTCTGTTGACGAGGGTGTTAAGACAGCACTTGATTCACAATCAGAAATAGTGGTGCTATGCAGCTCCGATGATGAGTACTCTGAACTTGCCCCTATTGCCTTTGAGAAACTTGCCGGAAAGACAATTTTCGTAGTGGCGGGAGAACCGCAGTGCAAATCCGAACTCGAGTCTAAAGGGATTAGCAATTTCATCAGCATAAAAAGTAATGTGCTTGAAACCCTGAAAGGCTACCAGAAGATGCTGTCAATCTAAACCCTGCTTTTCCGGCGATTAGCCATCCGTTGTAGGTTTAAAGTGCGTTATTTTTATATCATAATACATTAGGAATTTCTGGTTGAGCCTTCAGGTTGGATAATCACTAATTGAAAAGTTTTTAAAACGAAATTGGTAAAAAGTAAATTCACTACAGGGATGAACCCAGATTTTAAAAAAGTTAGGATTAATGAGGTAAATGCCCCAAAATCCCCATTAAGCTACAATCCGGAGTGGGTAACATCGGAAAAAATACCGGTTATGCCGGCTTTTTCAGAAGCCGATTTGGAAAGTATGGAGCATCTGGACTATGCGGCAGGTATTCCACCATTTCTGAGAGGCCCGTACAGCACCATGTACGTGATGAGACCCTGGACCATCAGGCAGTATGCCGGATTTTCAACAGCTGAAGAGTCGAACGCTTTTTATCGGAGAAACCTTGCTGCCGGACAGATGGGTTTATCGGTAGCATTCGACCTGCCCACCCACCGTGGTTACGATTCCGACCATGAAAGGGTGGTTGGCGATGTTGGCAAGGCGGGTGTGGCCATTGATTCGGTGGAGGATATGAAAATTCTCTTCGATGGCATACCCCTTAACAAAATGTCGGTTTCCATGACCATGAATGGTGCAGTGCTCCCAATTATGGCCTTTTACATTGTTGCAGCATTAGAACAGGGAGCAACTCTTGAGCAGCTGAGCGGAACAATACAGAATGATATACTTAAAGAGTTCATGGTGCGCAACACCTACATCTATCCGCCGGAGTTCTCCATGAGGATTATAGCCGATATTTTTGCCTATACCTCGAAGCTTATGCCCAAGTTCAACAGCATTTCCATTTCCGGGTACCACATTCAGGAGGCAGGAGCTACCGCCGACATAGAGCTGGCCTACACCCTTGCCGATGGGCTGGAGTACATCAGAACAGGGCTGCGGGCAGGTATCGATATTGATGCTTTTGCTCCCAGGCTGTCATTTTTCTGGGGCGTTGGCATGAACCATTTCATGGAAATTGCCAAGATGAGGGCAGCACGTTTGCTTTGGGCAAAAATTGTTAAGCAATTTAACCCGAAAAATCCAAAGTCTATGGCATTACGAACCCATAGCCAAACCTCGGGATGGAGCCTAACCGAGCAGGACCCTTACAACAACGTGGCCAGAACGTGCGTGGAAGCAATGGCTGCTGCGCTAGGTCATACCCAAAGTTTACACACCAACGCCCTGGATGAGGCAATAGCCCTTCCAACCGATTTTTCTGCTCGCATTGCTCGCAACACCCAGATTTACCTTCAGGAGGAAACCAACATTTGCAAAGTAGTTGACCCTTGGGCCGGTTCCTACTATGTGGAGTATCTTACAAATGAACTAGCCCACAGGGCTTGGGCTCTAATACAAGAGGTAGAAGAGTTGGGTGGTATGTCGAAGGCCATTGAAACCGGCATTCCAAAAATGAAAATTGAAGAGGCTGCTGCCCGTCGCCAGGCTCGTATTGATTCGGGGAAAGAGATTATTGTTGGCTTAAACAAGTACCGCCTCGACAAGGAGGACCCCATTGAAATTCTTAACGTTGATAATACTGCAGTTAGGGAGGCGCAAATACGCCGGTTAAACAAGCTAAAAGCCGAACGTAACAACGAGGAGGTTAGGCTTGCTCTTGAAGCTATTACCCGTTGTGTTGAAACCGGAAAGGGAAACCTACTTGAGCTATCGGTTGAGGCGGCAAAAAGACGCGCAACACTTGGTGAAATCTCCATGGCTTGCGAAAAAGTGGTAGGACGCTACAAGGCTGTTATTCGTTCAATATCAGGAGTTTACTCTGCTGAATCTATGGAAGATCAAAACTACGCTAAAGCTCGTGAACTTTGCGAAAAGTTTGCCAAACTCGAGGGTCGTCAGCCGCGAATCATGATTGCCAAAATGGGGCAAGATGGGCACGACCGTGGTGCTAAGGTGGTTGCTACGGGCTATGCCGATATTGGATTTGATGTGGATATTGGCCCCCTGTTCCAAACACCAGCCGAAGCGGCCAAGCAAGCAGTTGAAAACGATGTGCACGTGCTCGGAGTGTCCAGCCTGGCCGCAGGCCACAAAACGCTTGTTCCGCAGGTAATTGAGGAGTTAAAAAAATTAGGACGTGATGACATCATGGTTATTGTTGGAGGAGTTATTCCACCACAGGACTACCAATTCCTTTACGACCATGGAGTCGTTGGTATATTCGGCCCAGGCACACCTGTTTCTGTTGCTGCGGTGAAAATACTTGAAATTTTACTCGAGAGGGTTACCGACTAACAGTTGGAACAATTTTTAATGTAGGAACCAACAACCCCTAGGGCTGTTGGTTCTTTTTGTGTGAGGGTAAAGTGCATAAGATGAACATGTCCTTTCATCATTAGAAAATTATGTGAATTTGAAGCATCCCGAATGGGGCTTTATAGGCATGCCACTATTTTGTGGTTTTCAGGATGTTTGAATTTGCTTTTAATGAAGGGGAATCATAGATTCTCTTGAACAACCTCTTTTTTACCAGTTCAATTGCAAAAATTATGCTCCCGCAGGTGTCGAAAAGAAGCGGCTGAAAAAAATCAAAAATTTAAGCGTTATTTATAGCTCCTTCCACATCAATGCGGCGGCTCCCAGGACAGCGGCATTTTTATTCTGTAGCCCTGAAATCAGAAGTTTTACCTTTCCCCTAAATACCGGAAACAAGTACTCTTCCATGTAGCGACGTGTTGGGTCGAGTAGCAGCTCCCCTGCATTGGCAAGACCTCCAAAGAAAAAGATAGCCTCAGGGTTAAGAATGGCCACCAGGTCGGCCAAGCGGGTTCCAAGAATAAGCCCGGTGTATTCAAATGCCGAGCGAGCCAACGGATCACCGGTTTTTGCAGCTTCGGTGATAAATTTTGAGGTCAGCTTGTCGTAGGTAATGTTTCTCAGGAGGCTTGGATGGTTGCTGTCGGCCAGCATTTTAAATGCGGTTCGGCGAATTCCGGTTGCAGAAGCGTAGGTTTCGAGGCAGCCACGTTTTCCGCAACCGCACTGCCTTCCGTTGGGTTTAGCTACAATATGCCCAAACTCTCCTGCAAAACCTTCAGAACCTAAAACCAGTCTGCCATCAACTACAATGCCGCTTCCCAAACCCGTACCAAGGGTAAGAATTACAAAATTTTTCATACCCTGTGCATCGCCAAAAAGCATTTCTCCAACTGCTGCTGCATTTGCATCGTTTGTTACAACGCTGTTAACGCCAGTATGCTTTGTTATCTCCTTACAAACAGGGAGAATCCCTTTCCACTGAAGGTTTGGTGCGTCAACAATAGCACCCAGATCGTATGAGCTGTTAGGTGCTCCAATTCCTATACCTACCAACTTGTAGTCGTGCTCGAACGTCATGAGCAGCTTTTCGATTTCCGAAACCAGAATTTTGATGAAACCATCAAAAGTTGTTTCTAGCCGCGTAGAAAGGGTTGTTTCCTTGAGTATTTCACCAGACTTGGTAACCAGTCCTACCACGGTATTTGTACCGCCAATATCAATTCCTGCTACTACATTTTCCATAATCACTAATAAAATCAATTTTTTTAAATGTAGAAAGACTTACCCGCCAACCCGCATAAACCATTCCTTTAGTTTCACCAATTTCACGCAATACGCTCATAACGTCGAATTACTAATAAGCAGTAAGCGTTTATTAATACAACTTAAGAATTACGATTAAATTAAACGGGTGAAATTAGTCTATTTCTTCAAAATCGACATACTCCCCCTGGTCCTTATTAATTATTTTTTTTGAGGGTTTTTCCCGGGTTTGCCTGGTGGTTGTTTTACGCTTTTTTGTTTCGTTCGCATTGCCATTCATCTTACGATATACTCTTTTCATCCAGTACCGAAAAATTAATCGGCCCAAAAATCCGATGATCATCAGGGTGAGAAAAAAGTAGAACAGGAAGGTTAAAAATGCAAACATGATATTACCTTTTGTAATTTTTGTGCGAAGGTAGCTATTTATTTAGGGTGTAGCATACAACAGCTCCCTGTTTTACGCCAACTATCAGGTTGTACATTTTGGACAAGTTGCTCAGCTTGGCAACTGAAAACATTGTACACCCCTCAATGGGAAAGCCTGTTACTATCTCTCCCGATCTGTCAACCAGGTAGTTTTCATCATTACTTGCCGCTCTAACACCAATACCCATAATTTGTTCAAGTTTAAAGTAGTAAAGTTCGGGTTGCAATTTAGTTTTGAAGCGGGTGGAGAATATTTTCTTTCCCAGATGGTCGGTGGCAAGGAGGTACTCACCATCGGCAACAACGAAGTCGTCTTGGCCATCGCTGGTAACATCAAAATATCCAAAGGAATGCGATGAGGTGAAATGACGCAATGCCATATCTTTAACCTTACCGTTGAGGTACATGAACCTGATTAAGCCTTTTGTATCCGATGTAACTACGAAGTAGCTTCCTTTCTCATCTTTTCCCAGGGCGTAATGGCTATTGGGGTTTTTTGCAAAAAACCTTTCGGGTTTAACCCGCTCCTCGCCCTTTCGGTTAAGTATATATGGGCGGTTTTGGTCAAAAACTATGATATAGTCTAGTCCGGCAACTCTTGCGTAACCAATTCGTTCACTGACTATAGTTTCCGTACTACCAAACATCCATCCGGGAACGATTTTTCCATAGGAATCGAATACATAAATTTTTCGGTCGCTGCAAGCCTGAAAGAACCGGTAGCTATGGTTTCCCTCATAGTCAACCACCATGAGGGGATTGGTGGCTCTGGATTGGAAAATGACCGGAAATCCTTGAACATCCTTCCCGTTGCGGTCAATAACGTAAAGCTTGCTGCTGGTGCTAAATGCCAGCTGTAGCTTGCGGTTGTTGAAAATATCAACCTGGGTAACATTACCAATAACTTGCCCGTTAACAGTACGTTTCCAGATTGTTTTCCCAAAGCGGTCAATAAGGTAAAGCGTGTTGGCCTTGTCCTGAACGAGCACTTCCTTTTCGCCGGTGTTATGGTTAACCACAACCTGTGGCATAAGGGTTGGTGTGTTGCTGAGCTGGCAAACCCACTCCACTGGTAATGCTGCAACTTGTTCTTTTACAGAGGGATTAACTGTAAGGGTAGCCACAATATTCCGGTTACCACCGGCCAGCTGGCATGCCAATGCCCCGGTTTTACCTGTTGGGGATGAGGTTAGCATGGTAGCCATCCTGTTGCTTAAATAGTTGCCTAATAGCCTTTTCGCTTTAGAAGGAACTGTATAAATACGGTAGTTCGCCTTTTCCGGCAGCTCCTTTTCCACATCCTGGTGTAACAAGCTGTTTTGAAGGGTTGTTCCCCGCGACGCTTCCTTAATGAAAAATTCCAACGATTTTATAGAAGAGCCAAAAACAATTTGCTGGTCTATTAAGCAGTAGTATTCATCCGATACAACACTAAAAAGGTCTCCAAATAGAGCCCGGTGTATTCCAGGCACGGGAGACCGGAAAACTCCATACGAATGCTTGTCGTCAACATTAATGCTCGCAGCAGGCAGTGAGCCGCCTTTCCCCGAAAGACTGCCAAGCAGGTGCCCTGTTGTGCTGGAGCTTTGGTTTTGTGCTACAACATACCATTCATCAACATTGCCGGATGGAGTAGAGGGGAGGCAAACCAAACAAAGTTCATTGAGCAGAATACGCTTGTATAGCTCTTCGGGTTCCATCGCAACTTTACCACCAATTTTGGCAAGTGCCTGCGTATATGCAAACAGCCTTCCTGATCGGTCAAGGTAGGTGCGGTAATCCTCAAGATACCTACCAAGGTCTGAAATGCCCAGCCAGAAGTAGAAGCTGGTTTGTGCGGGCAGAATACCCGGAATTTCGGGCTGAACGGGTTTTTGAGCGGCTATTAGTCCCAGAAATGAGGTTGCAGAGTCGGATGTTGTGATTATACCACTGGTTGTTAGCCTACTTTTTGTAAGCTGGAGGTCAACTTCACCCCACTCCCCAACATCGGCAACAAAATTTGCATTTGCCTGAAAATTGTCGTTCAGCCAGGATGTAAGTAGAACAGGTAATTTTGAAAAGTTGATAAAAAGGGAGGCATCTACCCCTTGTCCGGCCATTTGGTTTATAGTAGCAAATTTTTGGTTGCTTTGTAGCGTATATTCGCTTTCAAGCCGGTTAATCGTTTCTTCAACCATGATTTCCCGGCTGCCAACCATTAGGATGCCGTGCTTGATTGCTAAAGCCGCTTGCTTCTGTGGATTCGAGGTTGATGTTAATACCAGCATTTCGGTCCTATTGTAGGTTTTAACATGGCTGGTATAGCTGCCAAACGCCAATGGCTCTATAAGTTGGCGTATGTCGCTTATAGAGATGTTTTCGGGTACTTTTAATGAAACAAGAAGCTGATTTGACTTGTCGCCTTGAGGCAGGATGGCTGCATAAATCGCGCTTGGTTTTAGCAGACCTGCTGCAACCGGGTTAACACTAACCATGCTGTCGGTAATGGCCACCATCCTATCAACAAGGGCAACATCCTCTCTTGTCAGTAGCGACTTCCATTCATTGCTTGCCTTAAGCGATTGGCTAATCTGCGTGTAGCTGTCAATCTTTACAACTAGAGGGGCATCCGCAGGTAAAGCAGCGGTGGCCTCTATATCTTTTTTACGCTCGTTCGACAGCCAATTATAAACTACAACGGCAATTGTTCCAACCACTAACGCCGCAACTGTAATTAAAATGCCAACCTTTTTCATCTGTCAGCTGCTTTTTTTAATGTAGCTACTAATGGTAACATAAAGGTGCTAAATTAGTCAGGATTAATCTTAAAAAGATACTTGGTTTCTTAGAAAATGCAGCTCATTTTGCTGCGGCTGATTTACTCAATCCTGTTAACCCCTCGTCCCAGCTGGATTTCTTATTACATGGAATTAGCTGCATGAACATTTTTCTTACATTTATACCTGTTGCGGATTATACTAATTTGTAGCAGCAAGAGCAAAACTTATCCGGTTGATTGATTTTTTTAACTTACACGATGATGCCATATGAAGTTGACGCATAATAGTTTAAGGCTGATGGTGCTGCTCTCATCATTTGTGATAGCTGGCAACGCTAACGCTTTATCTCTTGGGAGCAGCGACACCTGTAAGGTTGACTATTTATCCTTTCAGTCTGGAATGATAATTGACCGCTACAATTCGCTGGGGGTAAGGATTTTTTTTGAGTACCAACGTGATATTAAAAAAAAATGGCAATGGGGAATTTCATACGAGAACTCCAGGCACCTTGGTTTTGCCGCAACCGATCAACCTTACGAGTTGGAAACAAACCTCAACCTTTTCAGCCTGAACGGCTACTATAAGCTGAACGTTGTCAAAAACAGGCTTTTCTGGACAGCAGGGCTTGGGCTTGGAATGGTTCATGCATACTGGGAAAAGCCACTAAGCTATACATTTAGCGAAATGGAGCATCATAATATTTTTGGACCGGTTGCCAATGTAAGTCTTACGCTGAATGTTAGGATTACAAAGAGAGTATATATCGAAGCGTCCCCTCTGGTTGTTGTAATGCCTACCAATAGGGTTTACTTTTCGACAATGGACGAGGAGCATTTCAACAACTTTTTTGCCTTTACATTTTTTCCCTTTGGGGTAAAGTTCAGGCTATAGAGAAACTTTTAATAATGTCATAAGGTTGAAAAGGGCAGGTCAGGGTATCTCCAACCGTAAACAGAAACCAGGTTGGGCAGCTGCCTCAAAGCTGACAAAATGAGTAGTTCGGGGTGGAAAGTTTAAAATATGGTTTTACCTCTTGGGCCAACACCAAAGGTTATTCAAAACGGAGGAATGCGCCAACAATGGCGATTAACGTAAAGGGATTTTTTTACCTTGGTAATTACTGCTACAACCAGCTTAAACCCTAACTTTAACTTATTATGCTTGTAGCTAGGCACCTACAGGTTGGTAGCGCCAGACCTTGCATTCGTCGGGGCAGGATGAAAGAAGCTCGTGAACGGTCATGGAGAAAAGCGGATGAATGAAATTCGGAGCAATCTCGTTGAGCGGTTCAAGCACAAAGCGACGCTTGTGCAGGTGCTTGTGGGGAACAATAAGTTCAGGTGTGAAAAGCACAAGCTGGTCGTAGAAAAGAACATCAATATCTATTGTTCTGGAGGAATACATGATTCCCTGATGCTCACGTCCCAGCTTCGACTCTATGTAGGATATCTCGAGCATGAGCGCAGCTGGGGTTAAGCTGGTTTCGACCATGAGCACTTGCCCTAGAAAATTATCGTTGCTTGAGAAACCCCAAGGTTCAGACTCAAAAATTGCCGATTGCTTGCTAACTGTCCCGATTCGTGCAGAAATAAGGTTGCGTGCTTCTTCCAAATTTTTCTCCCTGGCACCTAGATTCCCGCCAATTGTGAAGTAAACCCTTGCCATTTCCCTTTACCAGTTTATATGGTACAAACTTATTTGAAATTTTACTAAAATGTTCTTAGACCGGTTAATTTTTACGAACAATTTTAATGGTATGTTTGGTTTTCGTCGAATAGCTATATTTTTAATTTACAAGAACCCATTATTACAACAGCAAAAAGAATACCAGCTGCAAAGGTTAAACAGGCGAATTCGGTGTAATGTTCACCTAACACATCTACTGCCTTAAAAGTTGGTTATGGCCAATTTAACCTTTTACCGGCAAAGTTTGCGACATAGCCGTAGCTAAGTATGGCCTCCTGCCTGCAACCAAACAGCAAATTATCCCTTACTGCAAGGCTGTTAAAGGGCTGCTCTTTTGCAACGATGTAGCAACCCCATGCTCAAATACAGGCGCCCAAAGTAACACCAATCGAGGGTAACGCTACGCTGACCGATCCGCCAGCTAGGGGAGAGCTCGCCGAAGGTAACCTATACCAAGCGAGGGAATAGATTTAAACTTTATTCAGAAACTTTTCGGGCACAAACATTCTAAAACCACAGAAATTTACATGCACGTTACTGAAAAAACCTACAAAAAATTAAACCGCCTTTTGATGGTTTGTAGTAAGGAAGTTCAAAAGTTTGGTTTATCAAATAAATAATTTTTCTACTTTTGAATAGAAATAGAACGCAACTTTATGGCGTCTATCCATCCAAATATGAAAATAAGGCGCAACAGAGTGGCGTGTATAAATGAGTTGGGCAACATGCTAAAAAGACTCACAGCCAAGTAAAAGTTCGGATTTTTGATTGATTGAATAATGGTTTATATTTGAAAAATATTAGTAATTTGTGAATTGTGGAACTAAATAAGATTATACTATACAGAATCACTCACATAGAGAATATTCCACATATTCTTCAGTATGGCATTACACATAAAGACTCAATTAATAAAAATCCTAATTATAAAAATATTGGCGACTTAAGTCTGATTGATACCAGGAGTAAGAAAAAAGTAAATATAGACAAAGGAGAATTCAATCCTGATAATGGCGACACTATTACCTTAGGGGATTTCATTCCTTTTTATTTTGGTGTAAAAATGCCAATGCTTTATGTGGCTCAACATGGGGGAAATTTCGTTGAAAGTGCTACTTCACCCACCGATATAATTTACTTGGGATGTTCTGTGAGTAAGATAATTTCTTCAAAACTTAACTTTTACTTCTCAGATGGTCATGCTACAGACATGCTGACTTCATTTTACGACAAATCAAATATTAATGAACTTGTAAATATTGTTGATTGGGAAGCAGTTAAGTCATCATATTGGGGAGGAGATGAAAACTTAAATATCAAAAGAAAAAAGCAAGCTGAATTTTTAGTTTCAGGTGATTTATCACCAGATTTTATAGTAGTTTTTGGATGTTACAATGAAATAGCCAAAGATAAGTTAATTTCATTAGGTGTAGCTAGTGATAAAATTAAAATTATACCTCGAGCGTATTATTAAAACTAAAGGTCATGATAAAATATATAACAGGAGATATCTTAGAAAGTAATGCTGACGCATTAATTAACACTGTAAATACTGTAGGTGTAATGGGAAAAGGTATTGCGTTGCAATTTAAGAAAGCATATCATAATAATTTCAAGGCCTACATTGAAGCCTGTAAAAGAAATGAAATTGAAATAGGCAAGGTCTTTATTGTCAAAGATTCAAACCTAAATTCAGGAACAAAGTACATCATTAATTTTCCAACCAAAAAAGATTGGAGAAAACCGTCTGAATATAGTTTTATTGAAGCAGGTTTAGATGATTTAATTAGGGTTTTAAATGAATATAAAATAAAAAGTGTTGCAATCCCTCCATTAGGTACTGGAAATGGTGGATTAGAATGGGAGAAAGTGAAAAAAATTATAGAACATAAACTAGGTAGTCTCGATATTGAAATAATAGTTTTTTTACCAACTCAACATATAAAAGAACAGTTAAAAAAAGAACGAATAAAATTGACAGATGCAAGAGCATTACTACTTTATGTTTTATATGATTTAGTAAAAAACGGAGAGTATGTTTCTGAATTTTCTAGTGAAAAAATCTGTTATTTCCTACAAAGATTTGGAGCGAAAAAATATTTTAATCTTGAATTTAGTCCAAACTTTTATGGACCATATTCTGGTAAGGTTCGATTTGTATTAAATGTGTTAAATGGAAGTTATATAATGGGATATAGTGATATGAATAAAAAACCATTTGAACCTCTAACTTTAATGTCAGATGGCTATGATGTAGTAAAAGCCCATATAGAAAGCAATCCTGAGTTAAATAGTATTGCAAAAAAAACGATAGATTTCTTAAATGGTTTTTATTCAGATTTTGCACTTGAACTGTTATCATCAATTGATTTTATTACAACAAATCAGAACTCGTTTGACAAAGAGTTAATAAGTAAACAGTTAGAAAATTGGAGTGATAGAAAAAGAAGTATGTTTTCAAATCCAAGATATATTGATATCTCCGTTAAGCAATTACAAAGCGCTGATTTTGTATAAAATCACGATTGCCCAACAAGCGGTATAGTTAATTGCCGGTGCAGTGCATATTCGTGCGGCACAGCTCGTATCAAAAGTAGTTGTAACTTGTACGAAAGTGCTTCGAAATCGGCAACAAACTATACCGCTATCCGTTAGGGGCTAGTATAAAAAAAGGTATTGACAATTTGTAAAAGTATAGATGAAAGAAATTGAATGGAAAGGCTGGGATAAATTTATGATAGAGATAATTGGTTTAGGAAAACCTGTTCAGGATAGAATAAACCTATTTCGTGGACAACCATGCAACAATCCTTTGTTACCCAAAATTGCACGGCAAGACCCGAAAATTAATCGTTTGGAGACAGAAAAGAAGATGTTGTCCGAATTAAGAATAAGAGGTGCTCGTTTCCTCGGAAATGATCGTCTATATGATCTAGACTTATTAGCGATAGCACAACACCATGGTATGGCAACGCGATTACTAGATTGGTCTACTAATCCTCTTGTTGCTCTTTGGTTTGCCTGTATTGATAACAATAATCAAAGTGGACATTTCTATTTTTACAGAGCACCAAGTGATGTATTTTACAACCCAGAAATTGATACAGATGTTTTCAGTTTAGTTACGACAAAAATCTTCAGACCGAGATTCAATAACCCAAGAATCATTGCACAACATGGTTGGTTTTCGATTCATAGTTATATGATTAATGACTTTAGCAACGGACTTTTAAACGGTTCATTTAAAGGTTTAGAAGAAGATATGATACACTATTTAAGTATCTACCATTTTGAAATACCATTTGACGAAAAGAAAACAATTATTGAAAAGCTAGATTGTCTTGGAATAAATTATGAATACTTGTTTCCAGACATTGACGGATTGTGTAAGAATATAAATATTAACCATGGTTTTTAGAAGAACACTGCTACCGCAAGAGTCCTCTCGTGTGGTAGTATAGAAAAAAAGTAGTGGGTAGGAATTAGTAAAAGGATAATCCGGCTGGATTGTGCGTTATAAACTTATAGATGGGACTAATGAGCGTTGATGTTAAAAGGCAGGCATGAGGTTGCCATACGACGGGAGTCGTGCGGCAGCGATGGCTTCACAAAAAAGTTTGAAAAAAATTAGATGCCCATTTAATGATTTATAAAATTATACTACATTTGTGTACATACAACTTTTATCGTACTGATATTCATCAAAATTGGTTTATCTATGCGACGATGTAGTAATGATAAGCAAGTTAGCAACCATAATGATAAAAGAATGAGAAGAATACTATTTTTTATACTCATTA
>ENA-UOYA01002268-UOYA01002268.1-activated-sludge-metagenome-genome-assembly--contig:-NODE-2268-length-18822-cov-5.280013_pt1 | contig 18822 bp, 20 predicted proteins | sample MGYA00238163_ERZ764804 | MGnify/ENA primary metagenome ERZ764804 (study PRJEB28919, sample SAMN05720223) | activated sludge metagenome | isolation source: Anaerobic digester | place: Hong Kong... | reverse complement strand
CCTCACCGGCGGCGCCGGCAACGACAGCCTGGTCGGCGGCGCGGACGGCGACGTCATCGTCGGCGGCGCGGGCATCGACACCATCGACGGCGGCGACGGCAACGACAACATCCAGGCCGGCGACGGCAAGGACGTGATGACCGGCGGCGCGGGCGCCGACATCTTCCAGGTGGCGTCCAGCACGACCATCGGCCTGAGCGACCAGATTCTCGACTGGGCCAATGAGGACAAGCTGCACTTCGCCTCCGGAGCCGTCGCCCAGTCAGCCTATTACGAGGGGACTTACGCCGACTACGCCAACGCCCTGATCGACGCCAACGCCCGCATCGCGGCCGGCACGGCCGACGTCGTGGTCGCTCAGATCGGCGCCAATGTCGTGGTTTTCGCGGACTCCGCCTCCGACAACGGCGCGGCCGACGACGCTATCGTCCTGATGGGCCGCACACTGGCCGACATCGACTACACCCATATCATCTGATCGAACGCACGGCGTGTGCCTGGCGGGGCCGTCCTTCGGGGCGGCCCTTTTCGTTTGGGCCGGATCAGGATTGCATGTCGCCAGGAGGCGCGATGAGCCCTGAACCGAGGATCCTCTTCGTCTGCAACGCCGGCCCGGCGGTCGGCGGCGGCCATGTCATGCGCAGCCTGACCCTCGCCGGCGCCCTCTCCGACCTGGGCGCGACCTGCACTTTTCTGGCGCCGCCGTCGGTTGCAAACGTCCTCGACGCCTTCGCGCCGGAAGCGTCCCGTGCGCCGGCCGCTTCGACCGCTCCGGCCGACCTCGCGCCCGCCGCGGTGCGTGTCGAGGCCGACGCCCTGGTCTTCGATCACTACGATCTCGCCGCCTCAGACCACGACGCCATGGCCGGCGGCCGACCGGTCCTGGTGATCGACGACCTCGCCGATCGCCCGCTTGGCGCCGACATGGTCCTGGATTCCGGTCCGGCGCGCCGCGCGATGGACTATGCAGGCCTCGTCCCGGCGCACGCCCAGGTTCTGACAGGTCCGATGACGGCCCCGGTCCGCCCCGAATTCGCCGCCTTGCGCCCCGAGGCCCTGGCGCGGCGCGGCGGTCCCGTGCGGCGGGTCCAGGTGGCGCTGGGGCTTACCGATGTCGGCGGCGTCACCGGGCGCGTCGTCGAGGCCCTCCGCCCCGTGCTCGGCCGGGTCGCGCTCGACGTGGTCGTCGGCGGCCAGGCGCCCAGTCTCGAATCCCTGCGGCGCATCGCCGCCGCCGATTCCCGTGTGCGCCTGCACGTGGACGCCCAGGACATGGCGCGCCTGACGCTCGAAGCCGATCTGGCGGTGGGGGCGGCGGGCTCGACGACCTGGGAACGGTGTGTGTTGGGCCTGCCCTCGGTGCTCATCCAGCTTGCCAGAAATCAGATTCAAGCCGCCAGTTTTATGAAGGAAACTGGCGCGGCTCTAACGATTGACCTGAGCTCGGAATCGTTCATGGCGGACCTGACCTGCGCAATCCAAACGCTTCTCGCCGACGACGCCCTTCGCGCCGATCTGTCGGCCCGATCCGCCGCGCTCTGCGACGGTCGCGGCGCCGAGCGCGTGGCCGCGACCTTTATGGCCCTTGTCCGGTCACGTGCTTAACGGAAGATTCGGACGGTCCCGGCAAGGTTGTTTTCAGTCGGGGCAGAAGCCCGTCACGTCGGCCGGGGGCTGAACGAGATGACTAAGATCCGCATTGTCGGCGGCGGCCTTGACGGCGTGCTGGCGGCGTTCGAGGCCCATCGCCTGGGCTTTCGCGACATCGCCCTTCACGAGCGCGACGACCGTCTCGGCGGTCAGGCCGCGCCCAAGGTCGACCACGGCGTCGAGGCGCGCACCGTCGACGTCCGCTTCGACGGCGACCACGATCCGGCTCGCGAACGGCTGGAAGCCCAGGGAATCGTCTTCGACGTCGCCGAGGACCGTTGCGGCTCGGTCAGCCCCGCCGCGGGCGGCGCGCTGTTCGTCGAGAACTTCGCCGGGCCGGCCCTCGCCTGCCGCCGCCTCGCGCTCTGCGAGCCTGTCGGCGACACCCTCGCGGACCGCATCCGCGCCTATCCGTCCGAGGTCCAGGCCGCGCTCAGCCGCTACGCCGAGTGGCGGCTGGGCGACTGGGTCGACCGCGCCCACGCCTCGGCCGCCGCGGCCATGGGCCTGGAGCGTCTCTATCCCATCGGCGCCGATCCCGCGGTGCTGGACGAGCTGGGCCGCGCCACGCCCGCCTACGCCGCCTTCTACGCCAGGCCCGGCGCGCCCGCCGAGGCCCGCGCGATGACCGCCGCCCCGCGCGACGGCTTCGCCGCCTTGTTCGACACCTGCCGGCGCCGTCTGGAGTCTCTCGGCGTCGCCGTCCAGACTTCCAGTCTCTTCGCGCCGGCCCAGGCCCTCGCCGCCGCCGCCGCGGGCGAGGCGGTCGTCTGGACGCCTGAGCCCGAGGCCCTGTTCCCCGCCCTCGACATCGCGCCCCCCGCCCCCGCCCGTCGCGGCCGCGCCAGCTATGTCTTCAAGGCCGAGTTCGACGGCCCGCGTCCGTTCCGCGTCGCCAACTTCACCGCCCAGGGCGTCGTCGCCTCGCTCAGCATCTACGAAAGCCGCGGCCAGACCCTGGTCGCCGCCGAATGCATTGCCGAAGCGCCCGACGCCGAACTGCGCCGCGAGATCCATCGTCTCACCGCGGGCTTCGGCGGCGCCAGCCCAGAGCTCGGCGCGCTGCTCGCGGTCGCCGTCCGCTCGGCCGAAACCGCCTCGGTCGAGCGCGTCAGGCGCATAGCCGAGCTTCAGCGCGCCCTGGCGCGTCGCACCGGTCCCGCCTTCATCCTGTCGCGCCGCGTCCCGGGCCGTCGCACGCCCGACCTGGCCGCGCTGGCCACGGCGCTCGAGGCCGCCCGCACGCCCGCGCCGCTTCGCCTCGCCGCCGGCGCCTGAGCCGCGCCATGATCCTCGGCGTTCTCCAGGCGCGGATGAGTTCGTCCCGGTTGCCGGGAAAGGTGCTCGCACCCGTGCTCGGCGCGCCGATGATCGCCCGCCAGATCGAGCGCCTGCGTCGCTGCCGCCGCATCGACCGCCTGGTCGTCGCCACCAGCGACCAGCCCGGCGACGATCCGGTCGCCGAGACCTGTCGCACCCTCGGCGTCGACGTGCATCGCGGCGCCCTGGACGACGTGCTCGACCGCTTTCACGGGGCGCTCCGGGCCTTCGGTCCGGCCGAAGCCGTCGTGCGCATGACCGCCGACTGTCCCCTCGCCGATCCGGCCCTGATCGACCGGGTGATCGCGACCTTCCTCGACGGCGGCTACGACTACGTGTCGAACACGCCCGCCGTGCGCACCTTTCCCCACGGCCTCGACGTCGAGGTCATGCGGGCCGAGGCGCTCGAAACGGCCTGGCGCGAGGGCCACGATCCGTACGAGCGCGAACACGTCACGCCCTTCATCTATCGCCGCCCCGAGCGCTTTAGCCTGGGCTTCGTGTCGGACGCGCCCAACCTCGCCCACCTGCGCTGGACGGTTGATCTCCCAGAAGACCTCGACTTCGTGCGCCACGTCTACGAGACGCTCTATCCCGGCGATCCGGCCTTCACCTCGGCCGACGTCGTCGCCCTGGCCCGCAACAGTTCCGGAGCCGCCGCATGAGCGCCGTCGCCCTGCGCCCCGTCACGCCCGCCGACAGCGAGCGCCTGCATGTCTGGCGCAACCAGCCGGACGTCGCCCGCTGGATGTACACCGACCACCTGATCTCGGCTGAGGAGCACGCGCGCTGGTTCGCGGCCGCCATGGCCGATCCGTCGCGCCGGTACTGGATCATCGAGCTGGACGGCGAGCCCGTCGGCCTCGCCAACCTCGCCGACATCTCCCTCGCCAACCGAAAATGCGCCTGGGCCTACTACCTCGCTTCGCCCTCGGTGCGCGGCAAGGGCGTCGGCGCCTATGTCGAGTTCTGGATGATCGAGCACGTGTTCAAGGACCTGGGCCTCGACAAGTTGTGCTGCGAAGTGCTGGTCGAGAACGAGGCGGTCTGGAAGATTCACGAGAGCTTCGGCTTCCGGCGCGAGGCCCATTACCGCCATCATGTCTGGAAGGCCGGCGTCCCGCACGACGCCTACGGCCTCGCCCTGCTCGCCGAAGACTGGGCCAGGGCCCGCGCTGAAAGCGCCGACCGCCTCAGGGCCAAGGGCTACGCGGTCGACTGACGCCGAGGGCCTGTCGCGCCGGGCCGCCTACCCCATCATGCTCCAGTCCAGCGGCTCGCCGCGCTTCAGGTCGCGCGCCGCCGGCCGGCCAAGCACCTTGTCCAGTTCGCCCGGGGCCAGGCCGTTTCCGGGTCGGACAGAGCGGACGTTGGCCCGGCTCAGCGGCTCGCCCGCCGCCACGTCGGCCGACACATAGAGCGAGCGGCGGAACTGGCGGTTGGCCCGCTCGGACCCCAGGAGGTCGTAGTGCGCCCGCCCCAGCGCCCGCCAGGCGTTCTTGCAGTCGGCGACCAGGGCGGCGAACTCCGCCGGCTCCAGGCTGAAGGCCGCGTCCGGACCGCCGTCGGACCGGGCGAGCGTGAAGTGCTTCTCGATCACGCAGGCGCCCATGGCGATCGCCGCCACGGACGCCGCCGATCCGGGCGTATGGTCCGACAGCCCGACCGGACAGTCGAACCGCTGCGCCATGTCCGCCACTGTGCGGACATTGGCGTCCTCGAACGTCGCCGGATAGCTCGACACGCAGTGCAGCAGCACCACCCCCGAGGCGCCGCCGGCCAGCGCCGCGTCCCGCGCGGCCTCGATCTCGGCCAGGTTCGCCATGCCGGTCGAGATGATCAGCGGCCGGCCTTTCGCCGCCGCATATCGGATCAGCGGCAGGTCTACGGCCTCGAAGCTGGCGATCTTGTAGGCCGGCGCGTCCAGCCCTGCGAGCAGGTCCACCGCCGTCTCGTCGAAGGGGCTGGAGAACAGGATCACGCCCCGCGCCCGCGCCCGCTCGAACAGGGCCGCGTGCCATTCGTAGGGCGTCTGGGCTTCCTGGTAGAGCTCGTAGAGGCTGCGTCCGTCCCAGAGACCGCCGTGGATGCGGAACTCCGGGCGATCGACGTTCATGGTGATGGTGTCGGCGGTGTAGGTCTGGATCTTGATGGCGTCGCAGCCGGTGTCCGCCGCCGCGTCGATCATCGTCAGCGCGCGCTCCAGGCTGCCGTTGTGGTTGCCCGACAACTCGCAGATCACGAAGGGCTCGCGCCCAGGTCCCACCTTGCGGCCGGCGATCTCGATCTCGGGCTGGACGGTCATGGGCGGGTCCCCGGTGTTTCGCCCCGCAGTCTAGGCCAGCCCCGCCGCCGATTGGTAAACGGCCGTCGCCCCCGTCACGGCCCCTTCTCGCCGCCGAACGCCAGGCCCATGGCGATGCCGAGGGCCAGCCCAACCCCAACGCCGGCGGCGATATTGTCCATGGCCGTGCCCATCCCGGCGCCGATCGCGACGCCGATGCCGATCCAGGGAAGCTGCGTTTCGTTCATTCCCAACATGGGGGCCGCCGGACGAGGACAAGCCCTGCCGGGCGCATTCGCCGGCCGCCGCGTGGCCCTGGCTGTCGCACCGCCGAGGAATCTTCACTACATAGGGAGCATGAGCGAGACGACCTCCCCCCGTGAAACCCGCTGCCTGATCATCGGCTCCGGCCCGGCCGGCTACACCGCAGCCATCTACGCCGCCCGCGCGCTGCTCAAGCCGGTCCTGATCGCCGGCATCCAGCCGGGCGGCCAGCTCACCATCACCACCGAGGTCGAGAACTATCCGGGTTTCGCCGACGTCATCCAGGGGCCCTGGCTGATGGAGCAGATGCAGGCCCAGGCCGAGCACATGGGCACGGAGATCGTCCACGACATCGTCACCTCGGTCGACCTCTCGCAGCGGCCCTTCCGCCTGACCTGCGACTCCGGCGAGACGTGGCTCGCCGAGACCCTGATCATCGCCACCGGCGCCCAGGCGCGCTGGCTGGGCCTGCCCAGCGAGGAGACCTACAAGGGCTTCGGCGTCTCAGCCTGCGCCACCTGCGACGGCTTCTTCTATCGCGGCAAGGAGGTCGTGGTGGTCGGCGGCGGCAATACCGCGGTCGAAGAGGCGCTTTACCTCACCAACTTCGCCTCCAAGGTCACGGTCGTGCACCGCCGCGACGAGTTCCGCGCCGAGCGCATCCTCCAGGAACGTCTGTTCGCCCATCCCAAGATCGAGGTGATCTGGAACGTGGCGGTCGACGAGGTGCTCGGCCAGACCGACCCGATGGGCGTGACCGGCGTGCGCCTCAAGGACGTGAAGTCCGGCGACACGCGCGAAATCCCCTGCGACGGCGTCTTCGTGGCCATCGGCCATGCGCCCTCGGCCGAACTGTTCCAGGGCCAGCTCGAGACCCACAACGGCGGCTATCTGAAGGTCAAGGCGGGCTCGCCCTGCACCGCGATCCGGGGCGTCTATGCCGCCGGCGACGTCACCGACGACGTCTACCGCCAGGCCGTCACCGCCGCCGGCATGGGCTGCATGGCCGCGCTGGAAGCGGTCCGCTTCCTCGCCGAGGAGGACCACAAGCGCGACCACCACCGCCTCACCCACAAGGAAGCGCGCGAAATCGGCGTCTGGTGAGACGCGCTCATCATTGGCGGCGCGAACAGATCAGGCCAGGACTTCGGCTTCACGCTTCATCCGGCGCACGGCCACAGCCACGTTCGACGAGGCGTCGGAGAACGGGGACCCGATGCCCAGCAGCTTTTCAGCGGTGGCGAAGTCCTTGCGGTTGATCGTCTCCGCCACCTTCCCGGCGCATTCGTGAAACTGGCGATGAGTCTCGACGCAGTTCAGATAATTGGCGTTGCCAGACCAACGGGTCCGCGCTTCGCCATGCAGCCAACGGCCAAGGTCGCAAGTCTTGTCGGAGCAAATTCGCGCCGCATCCAGGGTGTCGCCGTTCTGCAGGGCCACGCGCAGCTTGACCTTCCAGTCCGCATGCGCGGCCATCGCCTTGTCGAAATCCATTCTAGACCACCACTGCTTGATTTGCTTGTCGCCCGCTCTCACGGCGGGCGTACGCTCTTCTGCCTGAGGCGTGCTGAACGTTGCGATAACGCGGCTTGAAAAATGCTGATTCCCAGTATCGAGCGCCGGCTCCAGTTCGACGCTGACCAGAGGGGCTGATGACCGAGATCTACATCGACGCCGACGCCTGTCCGGTTAAGGACGAGGTCTACAAGGTCGCGGCCCGCTACGGCCTGCAGGTCCATGTGGTGGCGAACAGCTGGATCCGCGTGCCCGTGCAGTCGCGCATCGCATTCGTGCAGGTCGAGGATGGACCTGACGTCGCCGACGACTGGATCGCCGATCGCGCCGGTCGCGGCGACATCGTGGTGACCAGCGACATCCCGCTGGCGCAGCGGGTGCTGGCGAACGGCGCCCAGGCCCTGCGCTCCAACGGTCAGGTCTTCACGCCGGACAACATCGGCGGCGCCCTGGCCGGACGGGCCATCGGCGAGCATCTGCGCTCCATGGGCGAGATGACCAGCGGGCCGCCGCCCTTCTCGAACGCCGACCGCTCCAAGTTCCTCCAGGCCCTCGACACGGCCGTGGTGAAAGCCAAGCGGACCCCGCCCCGGACCTAGGGCGCGCTTAGTCGGCCCCGAACCGCCGCGGGTCGGCGGCGATCAGCGCCTCCAGCTTCGGCAGGCCGGCCCGGATTCCGGAAGCCAGCTGCCGGCCGATCAGCCAGCCCAGGCCTAGCGGCGCGCTGGCCTTGCCCCGCCACACCAGCTCGCACCCCTCGGCCGTGGGCACGACGCGGTAGTCCTCGATGGCCGCCTTTACCGGCAGGCTGGTGCGGTCGAAGCGGAACGCCATGCGCGCGCCCTCGTCCCAGGCGAAGAACACTTCCTCGACCACCGCCGAGCCGATCTCCACCGTGCGCGTCGTGCCCACGCCGAACGGCTGGCCGCTGGTCCAGGTGACCTTGGTGATCGGCAGCCATTCGGTCCAGGCCTGGGCGTCCAGCAGCGCGGCCCAGACGGCCTTGGCGGGCGCCTTCATCGCCCGGCGCACTTCGATCGCGCCGGTTGCGGCGTAGCTCTCGCCCACCGGCCCCAAGGTCTTCAACGGCTTCGACATGCAACCCCCTCGAGCGGCCCCGACCCGGCGGAGCTTCTTGGCGCCTTCTTAACCAGTGGACCCTGCGGAAGAAAGCCGGCGCTTGACCCGCGGCCATCGGGATGGCCCACCGTGTGCAAAATCGTGGGAGGAAGGCGCCATGGCCGCGACGAACCGCTACTGGACTCTGTCGGACAAGCCGGTCGGCGCCTGGCCCGACGCCGAGACCTTCGTCCTGCGCGAGGGGCCGATTCCCTCCCCCGCAGACGGCCAGGCCCTCACGCGGACTCTTTATGTATCCCTCGATCCCTATCAGTGGGGCTATAAGCGCAGCGGCTCCGACAAGCCCGGCGCGCCCTGCCACGCGCGCACCGTCGCCCAGGTGGTCGAAAGCCGCATCCCCGGTCTCGCCCCCGGAGACTTCGTCTTCAACACCAACGGCTGGGCCGAATACGCCCTGATGGGCGCGGGCGTTCCTCGCCCCGCCTACATGGTTCCGCGCAGGCTGGACCCGGCCAAGGGCAAGATCTCCCACGCCGTCGGCGTCCTCGGCATGCTGGGCCTCACCGCCTATGCCGGCATGGTCGTGCAGTGCGCACCCAGGGCGGGCGAGACGGTCGTCGTCTCGGCGGCCTCCGGCGGCGTCGGCCAGATCGCCGGCCAGCTCGCGCGCCTGCGCGGCGCCCGTGTCGTCGGCATCGCCGGCCGGCCCGAGAAATGCGCCTTCGTGGTCGAGACCCTCGGCTTCGACGCCTGCGTCTCGCACCTCTCGCCGACCTTCGCCGCCGACCTCTCGGCGGCCTGCCCGAACGGGATCGACGTCTATTTCGAGAATGTCGGCGGCCCGGTCTTCGACGCCGTCCTGCCGCTCTTCAACCGCGGCGGCCGCATGACCATCTGCGGCCTGATCAGCCACTACGGCGATGCGCCCGGACACGACGCGCGGGCCGACGAGATCGCGCGGGCCGGCGCGCGCGGCGTCACGGCGACGGGCCTCTTCGTCGGCGACTATGTCGACAGCCACCATGACGCCATGCTCGCCGAGCTCGGCCCCGCCGTCGCCGCGGGCCAGGTGAAGTATCTGGAGGACGTCCGTGCGGGCTTCGAGACCATCCCCGCCGCCTTCGCCGACATGCTGAAGGGCGGCAACTTCGGCAAGATCCTGGTCCGCGTGGCCGAGGACCCCACGCTCTAGGCCGGCGCGCCGCCCCTTCCCTGCGCGCCCCGACGTCGGCTAACTCCGCGTCGGCGCCCTGCGCGCCAGCGTCCACAGTCCCTCCGGAGTCGCGAGGCCGTCATGTCCAACCTCATCGTGCGCGGCGGCCGGCCCCTGGTCGGTTCGGTGACCCCCTCGGCCAACAAGAACGCGGTGCTGCCGATCCTCTGCGCCACCCTGCTCACCGACGAACCCCTGACCCTGGAGCGCGTCCCCGACATCACCGACGTGCGCAAGATCCTGGAGTTCTTCCGGGCCCTCGGCAGCGACGTCGACATGGACTTCGACACCGGAACCCTTCGCCTAACCCACGGCGCCGGCCTCGATCCGAAGCAGGCCCACCTCCCGGTCGGCATGCGCTCCTCGATCATGCTCATCCCGGCCCTCTTGCATCGCTTCGGCCGCGCCAGCCTCGAGGACGACGTCAAGGGCTGCACCCTCGGCGCGCGCGAGATCGATCCGCACATCGAGGTGTTCCAGGCCTTCGGAGCCGAGGTCACCCAGGAAGACGCGGCCATCGTCATCACCGCGCCCAAGGGCTTCAAGGCTGTGAACCACTGGCTCGACTACGCCTCGGTGACCACCACCGAGAACTTCGTGCTCTGCGCCGCCACGGCCCGCGGCGTGTCCAGCCTGACCAACGCCGCCTGCGAGCCCCACGTCCAGGAATTCTGCGCCTTCCTCAACCTCATCGGAGCCAAAGTGTTCGGCGTCGGAGCCTCGACCCTGACCATCGATGGCGTGCGCGAACTCTCGGGGACCACCTTCCGCTTCGCCGACGACTTCCACGAGAGCGCCACCTTCCTGGCCATTGGGGCCCTGACCGGCGGCGAGATCCGGGTGCACAACACCTGTCCCGAGCACTTCCCGCTGATCGACCGCACCTTCGGCAAGTTCGGCGTCGAGGTGACTCACGAGGGCGGCTGGTCCACCGCCCGGGTCGACGGCCCGCTGCGCGTGCGCCAGCCCTTCACCAGCCACATACTCCAGAAGGTCGAGGCCGCGCCCTGGCCCTATGTGCCGGCCGACCTGCTGCCGATCTTCATCGCCCTGGGCGTTCGCGCCGAGGGCTCGATCATGTTCTGGAACAAGGTCTACGAGGGCGCGCTGGGCTGGACCTCCGAACTGGCCAAGTTCGGCGGCCATGCGGTGCTGTGCGACCCCCACCGCGTCATCACCTTCGGCGGCAAGCCCCTGACCCCCGCCGAGGTCGAGAGCCCCTACATCATCCGCGTCGCCATCGCCCTCTTCATGCTGGCAGCCTCGATCGAGGGCCGCTCGGTGATCCTCAACGCCGCGCCGATCCGCCGCGCCCACCCCCGCTTCATCGAGAACCTCAACACCCTCGGCGTCGACGTCAGCTGGGAAGCCGGAGACTGAGGGCCATGATCCGATACGCCCGCGCCGCCGATCACGCCGCCATCCGCGCGGTCACGTCCGCCGCCTTCGGCCGACCGGACGAGGCCGATCTCGTCGAGCGCCTGCGCGCCGACGGCGACGCCGTCTTCGAACTGGTCTGCGAGCGCGACGGCGCCGTCTGCGGCCACATCCTGTTCAGCCGCCTCTGGGCCAACCGCCCCGATCTTTATCTGGCCCTCGCCCCAGTCTCGGTGACGCCGGCCCTGCAGAGGAGCGGCGTCGGCGGCGACCTGGTCCGCGCCGGCCTCGTCACGGCGCGCGAGTTCGGCGCCCACGGCGTCCTGGTGCTCGGCCACCCGGACTACTATCCGCGCTTCGGCTTCTCGGTCGAAGCCGCCAGGACCATCTCGTCGCCTTTCTCGGGATCGCCCGCCTTCATGGCTCTCGCGCTCGAAGACGGGGTCTTCGAAACCCCTTTGACCGTCGGCTATCCCGACGCCTTCGACGCCTGATCCCTAGGGCCTCGGCGCCTCGGCCTCGACCGGCGCAGGCGCGCCCTCGAAGGCCGCCAGGGCCGCATTGATGCGCTGGATCTCTTCGGCCGTCGGCTTGCGGCGCGACGGGCGCAGCCCCTGGACCGGCGCGATCTCGCCGGGAGCCAGCTCGGCGACCTGGTAGGTCCGGCTCTCGCCGCCGACGTCGAGCGTGACGCTGCGCGGCGCCGGCGCGGCGATCGCCTCGCCGGGGAACATCAGGGTCTGGGTGCGCGGGTCGACGCCCCCCAGCACCGCGGCCGTCAGGTGCGCCTCGCCGCCGCCGTAGCGGTCGACGAAGGCGCCGGGCTCGCCCCAGGGGCCGGTCCAGCGATAGAAGATGTGCGCGCCGATCTGCTTCAGCTTGACCAGGGTCGGCGCCCAGTACGGCGCGACATAGTCGGCGTGATAGTGCGTCGCCGGGCCGACCGCCTTCAGAACGAAGCCGTCCAGCGCGCGTTCGGCGACGATGCGGGCCCGCGCCCAGGCGGTCGGTTCCGGCGCATAGGCCAGAGAGCCGTCACAGGTGAACGAGAACTGGCATCCCGTCCGCCGGGCCGAACCCTGGAACACCACGCCGCAGACCGTGTTGGGGTAGGCCGGATGACGCACGCGGTTCAGGACGATCTGGGCGACGGCCTCCTGGCCCTCGGTGCTTTCGTTGGCCGCCTCGAAATAGACCGCCTGGGACAGGCAGGTGAGCGCCCGGGCCCGATCCTCGGCGTCCGCGGTCAGGATGAACGGCCGCATCGGGCGGATCGGCAGGGTCGCGAAGGGCCGCAGGGCGTTGATGCGTCGGGCCGTGTCGTCGAACGTCGTGCCGAAGCCCAGGCTCGGCGCCGTGTCGATCCGATAGCTCGTCCACCCGGCCACGCGCCCCCAGGGATCGGCGCGCCGCTCCACCGGATCGTGCCGCCGCGCCAGGGCCGCCATCGCCGGGTCCATGCCCGCGGTCAGGCGGTGGAGGCCCCGGTCCGTGAAGCTCCGCGTCTCCTGGGCCAGCGCCCTCGCCCGCCCGGCCTCCTCCGTCGGCCGCGCGGCGCACGCCGACAGGGCCAGGGCTGCGAGGAGCAGCGGCAGGATCTGGCGACGTGGCGAAGGACGGTCGGAACGGATCAAGCGGCCTGCGGGTTTGAGACGTCGACGGCTGGCGGCCGTTCAGGGTTCGGGCGGCAAATATTGGGGGAAGCCGGCCGATTCAAGGCTCCGCGCGTCCGGCGGTTCCAAATGCCGCTCTCGCGTCCGTGATTGCGGCGCCCGTCCCGGCCCTTGCAGCCCCGCCGTACCGCCGCTATATGTGACGGGTCAGTTATGCTCAATTCGAGCATAATCGTCGCGCCGCGGAGCGGGTCTGCCCCACGGCGTTTTATTAGGCCGGTGAAATGCTCAATGTGAGCATAAGGAGGACGCCATGGCCGACGGTTTCGCCCAACTCGCCTTCACCCCCGAGGTGGAGAAGGCCACGCTTCCTCTTTGGGAAAAGGTCAAGTCGCGCATCACGCCCATCGAATGGCGCGTGCAGGCCCCGCTGATCGCCGAGATCAACCGGCTGAAGCGCGAGAAGAACGCCGTCATCCTGGCCCACAACTACATGACGCCCGAGATCTTCCACGGCGTCGGCGACTATGTGGGCGACAGCCTCGGCCTCGCCAAGGAAGCCGCCAAGTCGGACGCGAAGATCATCGTCCAGGCCGGCGTCCACTTCATGGCCGAGACGTCCAAGATCCTGAGCCCCGAGAAGACGGTCCTGATCCCGGATCTCCTCGCCGGCTGCAGCCTGGCCTCCTCGATCACGGGCGCGGACGTGCGCCTGATCAAGCAGCGCTATCCCGGCCTGCCGGTGGTCACCTACGTGAACACGACGGCCGACGTGAAGGCCGAGACCGATGTCTGCTGCACCAGCGCCAACGCCGTCCAGGTGGTCGAGCACGTGGCGCGCGAATGGGGCGTCGACCGGGTCATCCTGATCCCGGACGAGTTCCTGGCCCGCAACGTCGCGCGCCAGACCCACGTCGGCGTCATCGCCTGGCAGGGACGCTGCGAGGTGCACGAGCGCTTCACCGCCCAGGACATCCTCGACCTCAAGGAAGCCTATCCGGGCGCCCAGGTCCTGGCCCATCCCGAATGCCCGGCCGAGGTGCTGGAGGTGTCCGACTTCGCCGGCTCGACGGCGGCGATGAACGATTACGTCCTGCAGAGGAAGCCGAAGCAGGTGGTGCTGATCACCGAATGCTCGATGGCCGACAACGTCGCCTGCGACGCGGTCGACACCGAGTTCGTCCGGCCGTGCAACCTCTGCCCGCACATGAAGCGGATCAGCCTCGAGAACATCTACGAGGCCCTGCTCTACGACCGCTACGAGGTCACGGTCGATCCGGCCGTCGCCGCGCGCGCCCGCCTGGCGGTCCAGCGGATGATCGACCTGCCGCCGCCCGCCGTCCCGGCCCGCTACGACCTCGTCAAGGCCCGCCACCACGTCGACGTGGAGCTCATCTGAACCCCACGGCGGCCCAGCCGACGTCCTCGGGGGGATGAAAGGAAGCCCGATGCCCAGACGCATCGAACATGACGGCGTGCTGATCGTCGGCGCCGGCCTCGCCGGCCTGTCGGCGGCCCTGGCCGCCGCGCCGCGCAAGGCGCTGGTCCTGACGGGCGCGCCGATCAGCAAGGGGTGCTCCTCGGCCTGGGCCCAGGGCGGCGTGGCGGTCGCCCTGTCGGAGGGGGACACCCCCGCCCAGCACGCCGCCGACACGGTCGCCGCCGGCGCCGGCCTCGTCGACGTCGACATGGCCGCCGTCCTCGCCGGCGAGGGGCCCGAAGCCGTGCGCCGACTGGCCGACATGGGCGCGCCCTTCGATCGCGACGCCGAGGGTCGCTTCGTCCAGAGCCTGGAGGCCGCCCATGGCCGCGCTCGCGTCGCGCGGGTCAAGGGCGATCAGGCGGGCAAGGCGATCATGACCGCGGTCATCGCCCAGGCCCTGGCCGCGCGTCATATCGAGGTCCGCTCGGGCGTCCGGCTGCGGGCCCTGCTGCAGGACGCCAGCGGGCGCGTCCGCGGCGTGCTCGCCGAGCAGGACGGCCAGCTCGTGGAGTTCGTCGCCCCCGCCACCGTGCTCGCCACCGGCGGCGTCGGCGGCCTCTACGCCGTCACCACCACGCCCGCCGAACTTCAGGGCGAGGGCCTCGCCGCCGCGGCGCTCGCGGGGGCGCAGGTCGCCGATCCCGAATTCGTCCAGTTCCACCCCACGGCCATCGACATCGGCCGCGACCCCGCGCCCCTGGCCACCGAGGCCCTGCGCGGCGAGGGCGCCAAGCTGATCAACGCCGAGGGCGAGGCCTTCATGGCCCGCTACCATCCGGACGCCGAGCTGGCGCCGCGCGACGTCGTCGCCCGCGCCATCCACGCCGAGCGCCAGGCGGGACGCGGCGCCTTCCTCGACGCCCGCGCCGCCGTCGGCGATCACTTCCCCGACGAGTTCCCGGCCGTGTTCGCCGCCTGCCTTTCCGGCGGAGTCGATCCGCGCATCGAGCCGATCCCGGTCGCGCCGGCCTGCCACTACCACATGGGCGGGATCGTCGCGGACGCTGACGGCCGCACCTCCCTGCCCGGCCTCTTCGCCGCCGGCGAGTGCGCCTCGACCGGCGTCCACGGGGCCAATCGCCTGGCCTCCAACTCCCTGCTCGAGGCTGCTGTGTTCGGAACCCGGGCCGGGCGCGCCGCCGCAGCCGAAGCCGATCCCCGCACCCCGGTCCGCAGGGTCCACGCCCTCTCGATCCTGCCGAACGAGGCCCTTCAGCGCTTGCGGCAGTTCATGAGCCGCGACGCCGGGGTAGTGCGCGACGCCGCCGGCCTGACGCGCCTGATCGCCGAACTCGACGCCCTCGACGCCCGCCATGGCCGGAGCCTGCCGACCGTCGCCGCGCGCATCGTCGCCGAGGCCGCCCTCGCCCGTAGCGAAAGCCGCGGCGCCCACTATCGCGCCGACGCGCCGGAGCCGATCGACCCGGCCCGCCGCACCATCGTCACCCTGTCCGCCGGCCGTCTGGCCGAGGTCGCCACCCTGGCTGCAGAATGATCGAACCGCTCCCCGACCTGCTCATCGACCCGGTCGTCCGCGCCGCCCTCGCCGAGGATCTGGGCCGGGCCGGCGACGTGACCGCCCAGGCCTGCATCGACGCCGACGCCCGCTTCACCGCGGTCTTCGCCGCCCGCAAGGCCGGGGTGATCTCGGGTCTGGCCTGCGCGCGGCTCGCCGTCCTGGCCCTGGACCCCTCGGCGCGGTTCGAAGTCCTGGCCGCAGACGGCGACTCCGCCGGGGTGCGCGTGCCCTTCGCCCGCGTCGAGGCCAACGCCCGCGCCCTGCTGTCGGCCGAGCGCACGGCCCTGAACCTCCTGGGCCGGCTGTCCGGCGTCGCGACCCTGACGCGGGCCTATGTGGACGCCGTCGCCGGGACCCGTGCGCGCATCGTCGACACCCGCAAGACCACCCCGGGCCTGCGGCATCTTGAGAAGTACGCCGTGCGCTGCGGCGGCGGGGTCAACCACCGCTTCGGTCTCGACGACGCCATCCTCATCAAGGACAACCACATCGCCGCCTGCGGCGGGGTCGGGCAAGCCGTCCGACGCGCCCGCAGCTTCGCCGGCCACCTGATGAAGGTCGAGGTCGAGGTCGACGGTCTCGACCAGCTGGAAGAGGCTCTGGCCGAGCGGCCCGATGTCGTCATGCTCGACAACTTCACGGTCGCCGACCTCGCCCGCGCGGTCGAGGTCACCGCCGGTCGCGCCGTGCTCGAAGCCTCGGGCGGCGTGAACCTCGACACCGTGGCCGCGATCGCCGCCACGGGCGTCGACGTCATCAGCGTCGGCGCCCTGACCCACTCGGCCCCGGTTCTCGACATCGGCCTCGACGCCGCCTGAGCCGGCGAGGCGCCTGTCAGGCCTGCGCCAGCCGCGCCGCCGCTTCCTCGGCCGCTGCGAACCTGTGGGCGGCCAGGGGCGCCATCCGGCTCTTCACCGCGTCCAGGATTTCAGGCGGCGCGATCTCCGGCCGACCCGCCTGGTAGGGCGGAGCAGGCGCATATTCGAGGCCGAGCTGGACCGCCTTGGCCTGCGTCTCGCCCGCCAGTTCGGCCATCAGGGTGAAGGCGAAATCCAGGCCCGCGGTCACGCCGCCGCCGGTGATCAGATTGCCGTCCCGCGCCACGCGCCCCTCGTCGATCACCACGCCGAACGGGGTGAGCAGGTCTCGCCAGGCCCAGTGGCAGGCCGCCCGGCGGCCGCGGATCAGCCCGGTCGCCGCCAGGATCAAGGAGCCGGTGCAGACGCTGGTGAGGTACTTCGCGCCCTTCGCCAGTCGGGTGACCTCGGCCATGTAGTCGCGGTTCAGCATGGCGTCCGGCGTGCCGAGGCCGCCCGGCACGCAGAGCACGTCGCAACGTTCGATGTCCCTGAGGTCGGTCAGGCGTCCGAAGGTCAGGCCCTCGGCCTCGACGTCCTCGCCGCCCAGCGACGCCACGATCAGGCGTGCGTTCGGCAGGCGCGACAGCACCTGGTGCGGACCGGTGAAGTCCAGGTGCGTGACGCCGGGATAGAGCGGAAAGACGATCACGGTCTCGGCCATGGGAGCCTCCTCGGTTTGACGGCGGCATCCTGCCCGATCTAGGGTCCGTCCGAAACGCCATAGTTCCCTCGGTTTCCGCCATGTCCCGCGCCGTCGGCCTTCTGATCTTCCCCGAGTTCCAGATCCTCGACGCCGCCGGCCCTCTCGCGGCCTTCGAGATCGCGGCCCGCCATGCGCCCGGGGCCTACGACCTCAGCATCCTCGCGGTCGATCCCGGCCCTGTCGTCAGCTCCTGCGGCGCAGCCATGCTGGCGGGTCCGCTTGGCGACCAGGCCTTCGACACCCTCCTCGTCGCCGGCGGCGACGGCACCCGCGTCGCCATCCTCGACCCCCGCGCCGTCGACTGGGTGCGCACGGCGTCCGCCCGTGCGCGCCGCACCGCCAGCATCTGCTCCGGCGCCTACGTCCTGGCCCAGGCCGGCCTGCTCGATGGTCGCCGCGCGACGACGCACTGGAGCCGCACGGCCGATTTCGCGCGCCGCTACCCGGCCGTCACGCTGGACGCCGACCGCATCTTCATCCGCGACGGCGACATCTGGACCTCGGCCGGCATCACCGCCGGCATCGACCTCGCCCTGGCGCTGATCGGCGAGGATCTCGGCGAGGACGCCGCCCGCGCCGTCGCCCGCCAGCTCGTCGTCTATCACCGCCGGCCGGGCGGCCAGTCGCAGTTCTCGGCCCTGCTGGAGATGGGCGGCCATGGCGGCCGCTTCGCCGCATTGCTCGACTGGGTGCGCGCGCGCCTGGGCGAGGTCCTGACGGTCGAGCGCCTCGCCGAGCAGGCGGCCATGAGCCCGCGCAACTTCGCCCGCGCCTTCGTCGCCGAGACCGGGATGACGCCGGCCAAGGCCGTCGAGCGCCTGCGCCTGGAAGCCGCCCGCGACCGCGTGGAGAACGCTTCCGATCCGATCGACGTCGTCGCCCGCGATGTCGGCTTCGGTGACCCTGAGCGCATGCGCCGCGCCTTCATCCGCGCCTTCGGCCAGCCGCCCCAGGCGCTGCGCCGCGCCGCGCGCCGTTGAGCCGGCGCTTCTAGGCCGCGCGCGCCTCGGCGACGGACAGGGCCGCACGCAGGCGCGACGCGGCGTCTGGGGTGAGGGCATGGTCGAACAGGCTGAGCTGCCGCCGCAGGACCTCGTCCACCGCCCCTGCCGCGTCCTCGCGCCCGCCCCCCGCCTCGCGCAGGTATTCCAGGCCGAACCGAAGCACGATCAACGAGTTGCCAACGAGATCGGCCAGCCGGTCGCGGGGCCAGTCCAGATCGCCCGCTTCGATCATCGCGGACAGGAAGGCCGACAGCTGCTCGCCGGTGCGGACGTAGAATTCCGGCAGCCGGTGCAGGACCGGCGGGGCGTGCTCGCCGTAGTCGGCCTGGTCGCGATAGAGAAACCGGAAGTCCACCAGTTCCTCGGCGAAGGCGCGCAGGAACCGGGCGTACTCCGCCGTGACCGGCGCGCCCGGCAGCGGGCGGATCGCCAGCCGGGTCTGGATCCGCACCACGAAGCGCTCGGACAAGGCCTCCAGGAGCCGCCGCTTGTTCTTGAAGTGGTACCAGAGGTTGCCCTCGGCCACGCCGGCGGCCCGAGCCAGGGCCGCCGTCGTCACCCGACCGAAACCCTGGGCGTTGAACAGCGCCTGCGCCGCGTCCAGGATTCGCGCTTTCGTCGCCGCCGCCATGGGCCCCTGCTCGCCCCAGCAGCGTCCCGCGTCAAGCCTTGCGCGCGTGCAGCACGACCGGAACCTTGGCGTAGCCGTTCACGAAGTTCGACTGGACGCGCTCGGGCTCGCCCACCAGTTCGACGAAGTCGAACCGCTTCAGGATCTCCTCCCACAGCAGGCGAAGCTGCAGTTCGGCCACCCGATTGCCCATGCAGCGATGGATGCCGAAGCCGAACGCCACGTGATGGCGCGGGCTCTTCCGGTCGATGATGAAGCGGTCGGCCTCGGCGATCACCTCGTCGTCGCGATTGCCGGAGCAGTACC
>ENA-UOYA01002265-UOYA01002265.1-activated-sludge-metagenome-genome-assembly--contig:-NODE-2265-length-18830-cov-4.619973_pt1 | contig 18830 bp, 16 predicted proteins | sample MGYA00238163_ERZ764804 | MGnify/ENA primary metagenome ERZ764804 (study PRJEB28919, sample SAMN05720223) | activated sludge metagenome | isolation source: Anaerobic digester | place: Hong Kong... | reverse complement strand
AAGTTTGTCGCTTTGCTGATAGATGCCATCAACCACGACGCTTCCCTTTCAAATCTCATCAGCCCTACCGAGAAGATAAAGAGACTCCTCAACGAGAAAGAGAATCTCGGTTGACGATATGGTCAGGAAGGCAGCGGAAGGCAGAACAACACGAAGGTCTTCGTCCTCATCAAAGGCGAAGACCTCTTCAAATAACGGCAGGAGAAAAGTGTCTCCTGCGGTGACAGACACCGTGACAGCCGGAGATTATTGGCATGCTTTCACTGGCACTCGCGCTTTTATCCCGATTATCACAATATTGGCGACGCTCGTTATTGTCGGTATTGACCTTCTTATTTCATGGAACGGTTTCAACCTGTTCTTTAAGCTTCTGGGTGTTCAGATTCTCATCGTTTTCGCTGTCTGGATAATCAGGATACTGGTATCTCTTGGCAACGACAAGAGCGACAGATAGAGAGGCAAAGATGGCACTCGACGGAATAATCTGCGGACTGTTGACTGACGAACTCAATTTTGAATTATCCGGTCAGCGCATAGATAAAATATACATGCCTGACCGACACACCTGTATACTTCATATCAGAATGCAGACATGTGTCAGATGGCTGCTTATATCCATTGACCCGAGTTTGCCGCGCGTCGGTCTAACCTCGAGCTGCCGCGACAACCCGGCTATGCCTCCCTCTTTCTGTATGCTCCTGCGCAAATATCTTTCCGGTTCTCACATCGAGAAAGTTACAAATCCCGGGTATGAACGCATCATCGAATTTCATATCGTTAATACAGACGAGCTTCACGATTCAAAACGGTACAGACTTATAGCCGAACTTATGGGCAGATTCTCAAATCTCATTCTTGTGAATGAGTTCGGTAAAATAATAGATTCCGCAATACACGTCGACTGCTCGGTCTCACGTGTACGTGAAGTTATGCCTGCGAGAATCTATGAATATTCGCCATCCCAGGACAAACTGACACCGGCTGAAATTATTGATATGTGCAGGTCTTCCGTTATTCCTGTCAAAGACGATGAGAAAGCCAGACCTGTAGACAAAGCTCTCGTAAATTCAATCAAAGGCATAAGTCCTCTTATCAGCCGTCAGCTGTGCCACAAAGCCGGCGTTGACGACCGGAAGACGGTACTGATGCTGACAGAAGCAGAGACATCGTCGCTTATACGCGAGTGTCTGACGCTTTTCGAAGAGATCGGAAATAAGAGCTATACACCGCGCGTATATTACGGTGAAGACGGCGAACCCGCGGAATACTCTGTTATGAAGCTTGACGGCTATGAATCATTCAGAGAGTTCAGCAGCATATCAGAAGCCATTGACAGTTACTACGAAGAGCGCGACAGACTTATAGACATCGTCGAGAAGAAACACCGTCTTATTCAGATTGTATCTTCAGCTATTGCCAGAATTATGAAGAAGAAGGAAATTCACGAAAAGGATCTGTCCGAAGGTCTCAAAGCCGATAAATACAAGCTCTTCGGCGACCTCATACTGACCTACAAATATCAGATCAGACCCGGGGACAAATCTGTCACTGTAATGAACTACGAGAGTAATCCGCCTGAGGACATTACCATAGAACTTGACCCTACCCTTGACGCCATTGCCAACTCTCAGGACTTCTACAGGCATTTCCGCAAGGCCAAACGTAAATATGAGATGGCTGACAGTTACATCAGAGACGATGAACTCGGTCTTGCCTATCTTCGCAGCATAAAGACCGCCATAGACGCGGCTGACAGCGATGAAGATTTATCCGCACTCGATGAAGAAATACGCTCCGAAATTACATCCGGTTCCGGAGCCAGAGCAAAAACGGTCTCTCCCAAAGGAGACCCCAACAGAATGGTGGGAACAGCCAAATCCGGAAAAGCTTCATCAAGAGCACTCAGAGAAGCGGCCAAAAATGCCGGTGCCGCCAAAAACAGACAATCCAGGCAGTCAAAAGCTTTGTCTTTCCGCCGTTTTGTTACAAAAGACGGTTACGAGATTCTGTCAGGCCGCAACAATATTCAGAATGACCAGCTGACCTTCTCGACTGCTTCCCGCAGCGACTGGTGGTTCCACATTAAAGGACTGCCCGGCACTCACGTAATTCTGAAGCTTCATCCCGGCGAACAGGTTCCTTCCGATGAATCGGTTATTGCTGCAGCACAGCTCGCAGCCTTCTTCTCGAAAAGCACCATTCTTGAAGAACATCTTGAAGGCAAAGGTTCAAGCTCCGGCGCAATCAAGGCAGAAGTCGACTATTGTCCGGTATCACACGTGAAAAAAATACCCGGTGCAAAGCCCGGAATGGTCATTTACAAGGAACACTACTCGATTCTCGTCGATGCTAAAGTTCCGGCGGTTCAAAGCTTCTGACGATCTTGTCGTAGAACTTCGATTCCTCAAGTGAAAAAATGCAGCCGCAGTACTTCTGACGGTAAAGCCCGATCTCTCTGGCCAGATCCTGCCCGTGCCGAAATCCCGGTCTGAAATCCATATATTCAAACCTGACTCCGTATTTATCAGCCTTTGAAGACGCAATCTGCGCAATTCTGTCATGCTGCTGATAAGGACTTACGAGAAGCGTCGTTGAGAATGAAGTATAACCGCCCTCCATCGCCGCCTTTGCCACCGCGTCCATCCGGACGTCGTAGCACATCTCGCACCGTGATGAGAATTCCTTAAGGTACTCACCCGATCTCCAGTATTCCTCTTCGCAGCCTTCTCCCTGTCTGATGAGCCTTACGTTATAATGATCGGCAGCCTTGACCAGGTTGTCGTATCGTCTGTCCCATTCAAACTGCGGCTGAATATTCGGATTGAACCAGAACACATCAAGGTCTTTACCCATTGTACCCAAGAGTTCAAGCGGATACATTGAACAAGGACCGCAGCATGCGTGAAGAAGCATTGACATCAGCCTTCATCTCCGTTCCCTGCAGTCCATTCCTCGATTGTTATGTTGCCGGATTCGCCTGCGGCAGAATTTGTTCCCGGAACACCCCTGCCCTGAATATACGCAGGCGGCACGGGAATACCAAGATGTTCAAACGCTCTCTTGGTCAGTACCCTTCCGCGCGGTGTCTTCTGAATATATCCGTTCTGAAGCAGAAAAGGTTCATAGACATCCTCAATTGTAACCTGATCTTCACCGGTAGTTGCAGCAAGCGTCTCAAGTCCTACAGGACCGCCCGCAAAGACATCTGCCATAGTTGTAAGCATTCTTCTGTCTATGCTGTCAAGACCGATATCATCAATATCAAGCTGCTTAAGTCCGAAATCCGATACTTCCCTGTCAATGATATCCTTGTTCATATATGAAGCGAAATCGCGCATTCTCTTGAGCAGTCTTATCGCGATTCTCGGTGTTCCCCTGGATCTTGAGGCAATATTGCGAAGACCTTCTTCGTCAGACTCTATCTCAAGCAGTGCCGCATCACGCTTAAGAATATTCATAAGTTCTTCGGTCTCATACAGCTCAAGCCTGTTAATCATTCCGAATCTGTCCCGCAGCGGCGCCGACAGCATTCCGGCTCTCGTCGTGGCTCCGATCAAAGTAAAATGGGGCAGATCAAGCCTTACCGACCTGGCCGACGGGCCTTTGCCTATCATCAGGTCAACCTTATAGTCTTCCATTGCCGGATAGAGTATCTCTTCGACACTTCTGTTAAGCCTGTGAATCTCATCAATAAACAGGACTTCATTCTCTTCAAGGCTTGTAAGCAGCGCCACAAGATCGCCCGCCTTCTCGATTGAAGGTCCGGTCGTTATATGCATTCCGACGCCCATCTCATTGGCTATGATTCCTGCGAGAGTCGTCTTGCCGAGTCCGGGAGGACCGTACAGAAGAACGTGGTCAAGAGACTCATTGCGTGTGCGCGCGGCATCTATAAATATCTTGAGGTTTGTCTTGACCTTGCTCTGCCCGGAATAATCTTCAAATCTGAGAGGTCTTAAAGTCTTCTCGTCATTATCACCCGGCTGCTGCACACGTCCGATTACTCTCTCTTCATCTTCGCCGTTGTTATAATCCATCATGCAAATCTACTCCCGGAAGCAAACTTCAAAGCCTTCTTTATCAGCGGCTCAAGTGCGATTCCCTCTTCATATGAAGCCGCAACCGCTTCTTCAGCTTCCTGCTCTCTGAAGCCCAGCACCAGAAGTGCGCCGACAGCATCTCCCGCAACGCTGGATGCGGCAGGAGCACCCGACGAGGCAGCCGTTACTGTGCTGCCCGAAGCTCTGACCTGAGCCGTGACCTTATCCTTTAGCTCAAGAATTATTCTCTCCGCAGTCTTTCTGCCGAGGCCCTTGACCGATGTAAGAAGCCCGACATTGCTGCCCATAACGGCTACTGCAAGCTGTTCAGGTGACAGTGAGCCGCAAATTGAATGCGCTACCTTCGGTCCTATCCCGCTGACTGTAATCAGCTTGAGAAACATATCCTTCTGTTCCCTCGTCGCAAAACCGTAAAGCGAGATATCATCTTCCTTAACGCTCTGATAGACATATACCGTAACTTCATCACCGACTCTTCCGAGCTCTGAAGACACTGCCACCGGACAGTTAATCAGATAACCTATCCCGCTGTTCTCTACGACTATCTGTGTATCGCTGTTTCCCGACAGAATTCCTTTAATATAAGCGTACATATCTTCTCCTTATCTCTCAACCGAAATCATTCCTCTTGGTATAACCGTATCTTCCATACTGATATCCGGCAACCGATCTCTGCGCAAACTGAATTCCGGAATTTGCAAGGCATATGGCAAGAGCCAGTGCATCTGCCGCATCATCGGGCTTCGGTATATCATCAAGCGAGAGAATCGACTTCGTCATAAGCTGAACCTGCCTCTTCTCCGCTTTGCCGTAACCAGTGATTGCAAGCTTGACCTGACCCGGGGTAAACTCATAAACATCAATTCCCGCTCTCGCGGCCTCAACAACCGCAACACCTCTGGCCTGCGCAGTTCCTATAACGGTCGTATGATTGTTGCCCATGAAAAGCTCCTCAACAGACATCAGTTCAGGGTTGTACTGTTCAATAAGGGCTCTGATCTTATCATTAATCGCAAGAAGTCGCACAGGAAAATCCATCTTTGGCTTTGTCTCAATAACGCCATAATCAACCGCCGTAAGCCTGTTACCGCACTTATCGATAATACCGTAGCCTGTAATGGCATAACCCGGATCAATCCCGATTATTCTGTTATGTACCGGACTTGGCATGGCAGGTGTTCCTTCGCTTAAAACATTTGTTCGTATTATACACCAAACGCCGATTAAGACAAGACATCGATTACAGCTCTGCGGGGCTCCGGAGGTGTGTCTGCGAACTCATAGGCATCGAGTATCAGATTCATGACATCGAAAAGCACTTCATCATCAATCTTCGCGTTCTCCCCGTGACACAGAGAACATAATGTATCGCCTCTTTTGACCTTGTCTCCGACCTTGGCATAGAAACATATTCCGGCACCGTAATCTATTGAATCGCCCTTTGACAGCCTTCCGGCACCGAGCATCACCGAAGCTTTGCCTATGACATCTGCCCTTATCCTCGTAACATAGCCGTTCGCAGGGCTGTTGACATGCATTGCGTCGAACGGGTACTCGCGATAGAGCGGAGAGCCTGTCGGGCTTAACCTTCCTCCCTGAGATGTGATCAGGAGACGATACTTTTCAAGCGCTTCGCCGTTAAGAAGCCGTCTGCGGCACTCTGCCACGAGTTCTTCCATATTGCCGTAAATGTCCTTCTGTGCGAGCGTCACCAGGTGTGCAGCGAGCGTCGTCACAACTTCGACGAGGTCGCTGCTTCCGCTTCCGTTGAGAACTTCGTAGACCTCCTGCATCTCAATCGTATTTCCGCACGTGCGTCCCAGCGGCTGATCCATATCGGTAATAACCGCGACGGTCCTGCGGCCGGCGAGATTACCTATTCTGATCATGGCCTGTGACAGCTCTCTTGCCTCTTCCGGCGTCTTCATAAAAGCGCCGCTGCCGCATGTTACGTCAAGAACAATCGCTTTCGCCCCGCCCGCAAGCTTCTTGCTCATAATACTTGATGCAATCAAAGGAATTGAGTCAACGGTGCCGGTGACGTCCCTCAGCGAATAGAGAATCTTGTCTGCCGGCGCCAGATCCGGTGTCTGACCGGATATAACCATTCCGCAGCTCTTTGCCAGAACCGGGAACTCATCCTGACTTATCTCGACATTAAAGCCCTCAACAGATTCAAACTTATCGACAGTGCCGCCGGTAAATCCCAGCCCGCGGCCCGACAGCTTTACCGTCTGAACGCCAAACGTCGCAATCAGCGGAATCAGAAGAGGCGTCACTTTGTCTCCCACGCCGCCGGTACTGTGTTTGTCTACAGGAATTCCGTCAAGATACGACAGGTCATTCTTCTTGCCTGAATCGCACATCTCAAGCGTCAGTGTTGTCATCTCACGCTCATCCATACCGTTAAGAACAATGGCCATCAAAAGACTGGACGTCTGATAGTCGGGAATCGTGCCGTCAGTGACTCCTTTTACAAAAAAACTGATCTGCTCGTCGCTGAGCTTACGTCCGTAGCGTTTATCCAGAATAATATCAAGCATAGTCATAAAGCATTTTTCCGCCTTTTTTATTTTATTATAATCCAACAGCACCGCTGTTATGCTACACTTATCTAAAACTAATTTCGGAGGACAGAAGTGTCTCTTTCTATTATTATCGTCGGCTGCGGACGCGTCGCAGTGAAACATCTGAAAGCAATATCAGAGCTTAAAGGTCTCGATCTCAAAGGCGTTGTGGATACCAACCCGGATGGCGCGAATCGCCTTCTTGGTTCTGTAGGAGGTTTTAGGAACACTCCCGTATTCAGCAGCTACCGGGAGGCAATAAACACGGTCAGGCCTGATATCGTGTCAGTAACCGTCCCATCGGGACTTCATTTCGAGATTGCGAAGTATGCTATGGAGAACGGATGCAATCTGCTTCTCGAAAAACCTATGACCATGTCATCCGCCCAAGCCAGAGAGCTTTACGAACTGTCGGCAAAGACCGGCAGAAAGATTGCCATGGGGCACATCTACCGCTATCTCCCTGTTGTAGGTCTTGTTCGCGATGACATAGCCAAGGGAGTATTCGGTAAAGTAACCCACGGCACCATATATGTCCGCTGGGGACACGGCGAAGACTACTATTCAAGCTCACCCTGGCGCGGAACATGGAAGAGCGACGGCGGCGCCCTTATGAATCAGACGATACATGCCATTGATTTGCTTATATGGCTTATGGGTTCTGAACCTGTCGAAGCTCAGGCCATGCTATCACAGAGACTGCGTTCAATCGAAGCCGAAGATCTCGGAATGTGCCTGCTTCGCCTTGAGAACGGCAGTCTGGCGTCCATCGAAGGCACAACCGCGACCTTTGAGAAAAGACACATGGCTGAATTCACTGTATTCTGCGAACGCGGCCAGATAAGCCTCGGTCTGACTTCCGGTAAACCCCATGTCGCCATATATGCGCTGAACAGTGCCGGTAAACCCGTCAAGCGCAACGCACACTACCTGAGATGTCAGCTTGCTCAAGGCGGTCTGTTCTCGTACAGATGCGCGCTCAATCCGCATATGGGAATATATGCAGACCTGAGAGACTCAATCAATAATAACAGGCAGCCTGTTGCCGATGCATACGCCGGTTATTCTTCCGTCGACACACTCATGGGAATCTATAAATCCGCATTGCTGAAGCGTTCTGTAGAGCTTCCTTTGACCGAAGATTTCTCGACTTCGGATATGAACGGTTTTTTTGAAAAAAACTGTTGACTTGTAAATAATCAATAGTTATAATTGTTCACGTTGCCTGACACGCACCTCTAGCTCAGATGGTAGAGCAACTGACTCTTAATCAGTGGGCCCAGGGTTCGAGTCCCTGGAGGTGCACCAGACACAAAGAAAGCCTTGATTCGAATGAATCAAGGCTTTCTTATTGCTGTTTTCAAATTGTGACAGATATCACCTGAAGCTTCTGTAGACTGTTCCGCTGTTCATACCGCCGTTTCTTAAGAGTGCAAGCTCATCAACAGTCACAAGCTGATATCCGCGGGAAATCAGCGTCGGGATAATTGTCCTGCATGCTGTGACTGTGGATTTAAGACGGTCATGCATAAGAACTATATCTCCGCTGCGCACATGGTCGCAAACGGCTGCGATCGTCTTTGCAGCGTTCCTGTGCTCCCAGTCTCTCGTATCTATTGACCATGTGACAAGCGGTCTTCCGACAGCTGCACAGACAGTGTCATTAAACTCGCCTCCCGGAGGTCTCATAATTGAAGTAGGTGTTCCGATGGCAGCCTCAACAGCAGAATCGGTTCTGCTGAGCTCGGATTGAATAACATCCGCTGACACTTTCGTAAGCGTAGTGTGATCATATGTGTGATTGCCTATCTCGCATCCCAGAGAATTCTCGCGCTGAATAAGTCCCGGACGGGCTGCTGCCAGAGAGCCGCATACAAAGAACGTCGCCACTGCATTATTCGAATCCAGTATATCCAGAATATCACTCGTATAAGACGTAGGACCGTCATCAAAAGTCAGTGCGACAAGCGGCCTGCTTCCATCAACTGAACGGTAGATTGCGCCGTCGTTATTGGTCTTATACAACACCGAACCGATGACCTCGTTGGCATTGCGCTGAAGGGCGCAGTTTACGAAAAGGAAATTAACTCCGTTAATCAGAACGCTTCCGTCCATAAAATGTGTTCCGTCGAGATAGCGAATATCGCTGCCGACCGTAATCCACCCGTGATATACTCCTGCAGAAAGAAGCGCGCTCATATTCGAAGAATCAAAAGAAGACGATGATGTGGCAGACGACACGCCGCAAACGATGTCAGCAGGCTGTGCGCCCTTCGCGACCAGAACTATCTGAATAGCCTCAAGTCTTAACGCAAGACCGCCCGTACCTGCCATCTCACCGTTGTGTGCCCAGTTAAGCCACCCGATTCCCTGGACATGAACTCTGTAACATATGTCATACATATCCGCCAGATCTCCGGTCAGCTCAATCTCAATAGCTTCCAGACGTTTGCCGCTGCCCTGCGTTCCCGACACGGTGCCGCTATCCACCCATGGCATCCAGCCCTTGTCCTGAACGTGAGTACGGTAAATAACACCTCCTGTCTTATTGGTAGCTGATACGGTAAGGCATATAGCTTCAAGACGCTTGCCTTCGCCGGTGGTTCCTGATACTTCTCCGTTGGACTTCCAGCCGACTTCCCATCCGTAATCCTGGCGGTGAACTCTGTAAGTGACATTGGCATCCTGATAATTTGAATTCTTCAAAGCAAGTTTAATCTTAATCTCTTCAATCCGTTTGCTCTCGCCGGTAGTTCCGGCAATCACTCCGTTGCTGACCCAGCCCTGTGAGTCACCGTAATCCTGAATATGTGCCATATAGAGAACGTCATAATTAACGGCAAGTCTGCCGGTAAGCCTGAACTGTACAGCTTCAAGCCTCAAACTGCTGCCTGAAGTACCGGCAGGATTGCCCTGGTCTGTCCAATCGGTCCAGCCATTGTTCTGTATATGAACCCTGTACTGCAAACCTCCGTCGAAACCGGTATTGTTTAGCAGACTGACACAGATCTGTTCAAGTCTCAGACTCTGTCCCTCTGTTCCAAGCACCAGCATTCCGTTCTCAGACCGGCCTGAAACATTCCCGATATTCTGGACATGGGCCGTACCGGTAAGAATATAGTTCTCATCTGCGTTAACAATTACTGAAGAAGAACAGAATGCCACAAGCACAATCAGACTGAGCATCAGACTCAGACAATTTCTTACAAACTTGACAAACTTCATGTTATAATCAGCTCTTTTCTTTGATTACCTATTTGCCATTGATTATCCGCCATCGGCGTCTGTATATCAATCCTCAGTCGGAATATATTCAATACCCAGGAGATGGGCTCTCACGAACAAACCTGACTTGCTGATAAACTCATCAGGCCAATGACCGGCATATTTCTCTTCGATGGTAAGCACATCAGAGTTGAATCTGAGTGCATTCGACGATTCGGCAGCCGCTCCTCCTATTGACCAGTTGCACCATGAAATATTGCGTTCATCAAGGAAATCAAGCCACTGCTGTGCTTCATCAAGATAGAGCATTCCTTTGCCTGTATCGTTGGTCGTTCCCCACTCAGTAACGAAAACGCAGCAACCGTTGTCGTTAGCTGTCACAATCTTGTCCCTAAGTTCCTGCCCATGAGAACCTGCATAGAAATGACACGTATAGCAGATATTGTCTCCGTCAATCGGGTCTTCAGATGCTATGTCAACATCCTGACTCCAGTTCGGAGTTCCGACTATAATGATGTTGTCGGGATCATTCTCCCTAATGGCGTCAATGACGTCCTCGGCATAGGGCTTTATGCATCCGTCCCAGTCAACTTCACGCTGATCGTCGTCATAGCACATACCGTTAGGCTCATTGCAGATTTCATACATTACATTCGGTGTATCTCCGTAAATCGCAGATATTCTTGAGAAAAAGTCAATTGAAGCATCCTTGAACTCATTCGGATCGCCGTCGTATAAAATATGCCAGTCGATAATGACGTACATTCCCTGCGCTATTGCAAGATCGGTAATGTTGCATACCATATCGAAATACTTCTCCGGGTTTACATTATAATCATCAGAATCACCCTTGGTTGTCATCGCCAGTCTCAGCACGTCCGCGCCCCAGTCCTGCGCTATTGTCTGCACGGTGTCACTGTTAAACATATCCGGACACATGTTGAGTGCATAAGTGCTCATACCTTTTAGCTGAACGACTTCTCCCGCACTGTTCACTATATTGGTACCGTCAACCGACAGCTGACCGTCAATATCTGCTATGCGGTCCGTTACCTGAGCGGTACTTAGCGGCCCGTGCGTCTCTTCCGTCGACTCTGTTGTCTGTAGCAGGCTTTCGCTTGTCTCAGAAGGCTCTGCGGAAGTAGTAGGATTTGTAGCGACTTCAGAAGGAACAGTCTCCGGTGCGAGTCTGTTGGAACATCCGAATACAGAGAAGGCAACTGACAATATGAGAACGGCTGAGATAATTTTCCTGTGCATAACTAATCCTTCTTTCGCAGTTAAATAATAAAAATATTATAAAGCAACTACTTGTAAAACCAAATAGAAATATTTAGCATAAGTAGATACTGTTTCACATTTTGTACACAGAAAGTTCAAAAATTAAAACTCTATATATTTTATAATAAAGCAAGGATAAAACCTAAGGAGCTACACTATGGGACGTACTGACGCAATAAAAGATAAGATTCTCAAACTTGGTGCCAAGCAGAAGCTCAGTGCCGTAATTAAGTTTGCAGATAACAGTGAAGATGACGTTCGTGTTGCTGTGGCGATTGCCATGGGTATGATTCCGTCTTATGAATCAGGAATGGCTCTGATACCTCTTCTCCGTGATTCATCTCCGGCCGTAAGGGCAGCAGCAGCTACTGCCGCCGCAGACATAAAGGCCAAGCACTGTGAGGAATACGTCAAGAAGCTCGCTTTCGCTGATGCGGATCCTACTGTCAGGCAGATTGCAAAAGCTGCATTCGATAAGCTCAAGGACAACGTGGTCTGATTTCGATGAACATCAAAAAAACAGCCGTGGAATTTTCTCCCCGGCTGTTTTTGTCAGTATATCCTGCAATGTAAACAGGTTACTTCTGAATCGTCACAAATGAATATACGAGTCCCGAAGCATACCTGTAATATATTGTTGTTCCTTCGGTGATTCCTGACTTAATCTCTACGTTTGTTCCGTCAGATATTCCGGTCTCAACGACTGTCTCGCCTCCCAGAGTATCGCTCTCCTCATCATATGACGTATAGCATACGGTAGTCGCTGATTTATCTGTAAGCGCCTGAGCAGGAACGCACAGCACACTGTCTTCACTTACCGGGATAAGTACCGTTGCATTCATTCCGACAAGCATATCATCAGTCCTGTCCATAGTTACCGTTATCTGATATTTTGTATTTCCGCCGTCATTTGTACCTTCGGTGTCGATTGATGCAACCTCGCCGTCGTAAGTCTTTCCTTTAACCGCGTCGAGAGATATTGACACGCTTAGGCCGACGCTTATATCCTTTATGTCGAGTTCGTCAATCGTAAGTGTGACCGACATCTTCGTAGTGTTGATTATTGAAGCAATAACCGTCTCATCAACCGTATAATCCTCTTGTGCGGACGTCTGTGATTCTGATGTCTGCGTCGTGATTGCGTCCGTCAGGGAATCCACTACGGTTTGCGAATTCACTGCCGAAGAATCAGACGGAGTGCTGTCCGCACTTCCGGAGCTCACCGGAATGCCGGAAGAAGGCACGATTGATGAAGATCCCGTCGCGCCTGCCGAATATCCGGAAGAACCTGTCGATACGTTAGCGGCCGATGTACCGGATGAAGTCGTGCCTGTAGACGCAGATGTCCCCGTTGATGCCGCTACGCGGACTATCCATACAGGACTGCCCGAGGAATTCAGCGTGATAACAAGAATGTCGCCGACCTCTATATCAGATACTGTAGCGGCTGTCCAGCTGCCTGTATCAGACGAATACGAATATACCGGAAGACTTGCATCCGGTGTGATCACCGAACTCTGCGTAAACAAAGATGTATCAAGTCCCGAACAGGCGGTGTAATCAATATCACCCAGAGGATCACTCCCCATTAGAACAGAGATTGCCCCATAACCTACGTGCGTTACTGTTGCTCCGGTATTGGTATATCCTGTGTCGTCCTCGCCTGTCGGGCTGTTTATCATTTTCGACGGTGAAGTCTTCTCTTTCTCCGTTGTCGTTTCTGAAGTCGCGGTTGTTTCCGTTGTGTCCGTTGTGTCTGTTGTGTCTGTATCCGTTGTTTCAGTTGTATCCTCCGTGTCAGTATCTTCTATTCCGCTCACCTCACCATCGCAATCCGCAAGAATCTGTCCGCTCTGATATATCTCGAAAAGTTCTTTCATCCTGTCTTCAAGTATCCCGCGCTTGTACATAAGGCTGCTGTACTCACCCGAATATCTGGTATCAGTCAGAGTGAACAGCTCGTCACCTTCTGAAACAGTATCGCCTTCAGATACCGCTATGTCGTCAATTACACCGGCACTTGCGACAACTTTAAGTTCGTCATCTATGTAAAGCTGAGCGCTTCCCAGAGAAGTGCCGTCCTCTGATACGATGCTGACAGTATCTCCGTAATCTGCATTCTCGTCACTTAAAGTTACTGTGGCGGTTTTGTCAGTAACGCTTGTAACCTTGCCGGACACTTCCTCGCCATCAGACAGAGCGACAGTGACACTCAACCCCGGCTCAATATCAGAAGTTCTCTCAATATCGGCTGCCATGAGACCGTCTAAGGACATAAGCATCACAGCGCCGTTATCAGACATAACAGATGTAGCAGTGTCTCCGTCCTGTGCATATATCTTCTTTATTCTTCCGTCGGCGCTGGAATTAACGCTTGTATCATCATCGCAGGAGTTGATCTCGTCTATTCTGGCATCAAGCAAAGCCATGGTTTTCTGAACCGTTTCTATGGCAGTCATTACCGAAGACTTGTCAACGGTCGCAATGGCGTCACCGCTGCTGACAATATCTCCGTCCTCAACGAGGTATTCATCGACTGTTATATCTCCCGCAACGCTTATATCCACGCTGTTTCCGGCTTCAAGCGAACCGGAGGCCGTGATGTTTGTTTTGATCGTATCTACCGCTGCCTGAGCCGTAAGCACTTCTTCATTAACGGTCACTGCCGATGAATCCGCGCCTCTGCCAAGAGTCAGCAGATTCGGAACCACTATGGCGGCTGCCGCAACCACAGCCACAGCGGAAATGAACACAATGCGCTTTCCATAACGGCGATGCGGTCTTATTTCAGTTTTCTTATTTTTAAAGATGTTCATAATAATCTCCTTGTCAGTCTCCGTAATGAAGAGCATCTATCGGTTTCATTTTCGCCGCCTTGTTAGCCGGATAAAGACCGAAAACAACCCCTATGAAGAAGCAGAACGCCACGGCAATTATCACAACCGTAGCATTCATGCTGAACGCCAGGTCAAGACTTGACACGATCACCGAGATAACACGGAGAATTGTCCACGACAGGAAAATACCTATCGCGCAGCCTATCATGCACAGCACGACCGCTTCCAGAAGAAACTGCTGAAGTATGACGCGCCTTGACGCGCCTATTGCCTTGCGGATACCTATCTCGCGCGTGCGTTCGGTTACGGTGACAAGCATGATGTTCATAATGCCTATGCCTCCGACAACAAGTGATATTCCTGCAATGCCTCCAAGCAGGATAGTCAGTATGCTGGTGATGTTGCTCATCGCGCTTTCAAGAGTATCCGACGTCGTAATATCATAGGCATCGTCGTCGTCTTCAAACCTGTCAAGAAGAATCTGCTCTATCTCGTTCTTCGCAAGTTCTGTCGTTGAATTATCCGCGCAGCTGATATAAAAGCTCGTAATGTCGGACGTTGTGTCCGTTGAAAGCCTTATATAGCTCGTATACGGAATATAGCAGATCATGTCTCCCGAACCGAACATTGATGTCAGTGAGCTTGTATCATCTTCAAGCACTCCGACGACAGTGTATTTAGCGCCGTCAAGAGAGATCACTTTACCCAGGCAGTCCTCATAACCGATAATCTCCTGCGCGAAAGTCTCGTTGATCACGCAGACATCAGTATTGTTATCAACGTCTGAAGACTTGATGAAACGCCCTAACAGCAGACTGAGATTCTCGATATCCGCATACTGCGAAGTGGTGCCGTACACCGTCACCGTGTCTGAATTATCATCGAACTTGCCGGTCATTGAACCTGTCGCCAGAGGCGCAGCATCCTTGATATTGTCGGTATTCATCCACTCGTCAAGATCGCTTTGTTTAATCGGATTGCCTTTGTCGTCAGAGATTGTAACGGATATCATATTTGTTCCGAGACTGTTTATGGTATTTTTGACGGAACCTGTCGCGCCGCTTACAAGACTTACCAGGATAACCAGCGCCATGACGCCGATTATTATTCCGAGCATCGTGAGGAAAGACCTCATTTTGTTACTGCTTATTGACTTAAGAGCCATTTTAAACGATTGAAGCACTTTGTACCTCCGTTACGCGGCCGTCGAAAATATGCAGCGAACGCTCTGCCTGTCTGGCGACATTATTGTCATGTGTTATGAGTACTATCGTGTTTCCCTGACTGTGAAGCTCATGAAAAATATCCATAATCTCAATGGAAGTCTTTGAATCAAGGTTTCCTGTCGGTTCGTCTGCCAGAATAAGTGACGGATTGGTTGCGATCGCCCGCGCTATCGCGACTCTCTGCTGCTGTCCGCCGGATAATTCTGTAGGATAGTGCTGTGCTCTTTTTGTAAGTTCAACCCGGTTTAATGCCTCCATAACGCGCTGTCTGCGCTCCTGTTTACGCATTTTCTGATATATGAGCGGAAGCTCGACATTCTCTTCGGCTGTAAGCTTGGAAATCAGATTGAAGCTCTGGAATACAAATCCGATCTTTCTGTTGCGAATCGCGGCAAGCTCATTTTCCGAATAGGCTTCAATAGGAATTCCGTCAAGTCTGTATTCACCGGAATCGGCAATATCGAGGCAGCCTATAATGTTCATCAGAGTTGATTTTCCGCTGCCGGAAGGACCTATTATACTGACAAACTCTCCGGGGCTGACATGAAGGCTCGCATGATCCAAAGCATGCACCGCCTCATTTCCTATCTGGTATGTCTTGCAGATATCATATAAACGTATCATCTTAATTCACCTCTTCTCAGTTTCCGCTGCTTGGGCCTTTGTCCTGCGAATTGCCGCTGCCGGAATTTCCGGCTCCGTCAGGCATCTGTCCTCCCGAAGGCATCTGCCCTCCTGAAGGCATCTGTCCGCCGGTTAAGTCTCCGCCGCCGCCCTGCATTCCCGTCATACCGTTCATGCCGCCTGCCGAAGCTGAAGCTGAAGTGTCTTCATAATATACAGTGTCACCCTCAGACAAACCGGAGGTTATCTGCACATAAGTGCTGTTTGTAATTCCGACTGTGACTTCAACCATTCCGCCCGGAGTATCGGTATCTTCATCAAGCGTTGTATAGACAAAATAGGTAGAGCCTGTATTATTGAGCGCCTCAACCGGAATGAGTATCGCATCGTCCACGCTTTGTATGGATATAACAACCGAAGCAGACATTCCGGACAGCATTCCGTCCGCTTTATCTATGGTCACTTCCGCGGTGTAATACGTCACACCGTCAGAGGTCGTACCTGTTTTGTCTATGTCCGTTATTGTTCCGTCAACAGTCTGGTCAAGCGAATCTATGGTAACTGTCGCTGTCTGTCCTTCAGACAGTGACAGAATATCGGTATCATCGACAGACACGTCTATGGTCATTTTTTCATTCGGACATATTTCAAAACAGTCTGATGACGATGAAGAAGTTGAAGTTGAAGAATCCGAAGTTGAATCCGAAGCGGAAGAAGAGCTGTCATCATCTTCAGGAACAGCCTTAACCGTTCCTGACATCTGAGCGGTAATAGAGCCGTCGCGATAAATCTTGATCAGATCATCGAGTTCGTCTTCAAGGTCACTTCGTTCTTCGAGCAATGAGTCAAGATTGGCCGTATACCCTGTATCCGTAAGCTTGAGAAGTGTGTCGCCTTCGCTGACTTTATCGCCTTCATCAACTGATACAGATGAGACAGTTCCTGCATAGGCAACGACAGTGAGAGGTGAATTTACATAGGCAGCTGCACTTCCCAGTGAATTACCGCCTTCGTCTGTAACAGTGCATTCCTCATCAATATCAATTCCATTGTCTGTAACAAGAATTTTCGCCGTGCCGTCAGAAACAGATTCAACCTCACCGTCATAGCTTGTATCATCTGCCGTGACTGTGACCGAATCTCCTGACGCGAGAGAAGATGAGTCTATATCCAAAGCCATATATCCGTCCATGGAGATAATCATCAGTGCGTTGTTATCAGTCATCGCCTGAATAACATCATCACCTTTCTGCACATATACAGCTTTAATTCTGCCGTCAACCGCAGCCTTGATTTTGGTTGCCGCGGTCTCTTCCGAAGCGGCCTCGAGCTGATCGTCAAGTGTGTCAATCCTGTCCTGCACATCATACATGGCGGACAGAACCGACGAAGGATTGACCGTGGCGACTGTATCTCCTTCGGCAACGTCATCTCCGCTTGAAACAAGAACCTCTGAGAGCTCAACGCCGTCAGGAATGTCATACTCTTCTATATCGCAGTCTTCAAGCGTTCCCGAACCCGACACCGAAGTACTTATTGAAGAGACCTCAGCCTGAGCTGATGTATAGTCACTCGTAGAATCCGAGAACTGCTCTTTAACCTTGCGCTTAAGTATAATAATACCTGCGATGCAAAGACCGATAACCGCAACGGTTATTATGACAATCTTTATTATCGTGGACTTCTTCAGTTTTTTTCTGCGACTCATAGTGCACCTCGTAATTTAAGATTAATTACAAGTCTATGAATCCTACCTTAATTTTAACTTAAACAAATTGAGGCTAAAGACAGGCATTGCAGCCTGTACTTCGTCAATGAATGATTTCCGTTATATCTCCGGATTTCTTGTAGATGGAGTTGGCGCTGACAGTGCCTCTTACCATCGAGAGCGGATAAATTCTCGTATTGCGGCCGATTACGGACCCCGGATTAAGAACACTTCCGCAGCCCACCTCGACATTGTCGCCGATTACCGCCGCGAACTTCTTAAGCCCGGTCTCTATCTGACCGCCGTCATATTTAACACAAACAAGAGTCTTGTCGGATTTTACGTTTGAAGTGATGGAACCCGCACCCATATGCGCCCTGTATCCGAGAATTGAATCACCGACATAGTTATAGTGAGGCACCTGTACGTTGTCGAAAAGTATCACATTCTTAAGTTCGGTTGAATTGCCTACGACGGCATTGGCTCCTATAATCACGCTTCCGCGGATAAACGCGCAGTGTCTGACAGTTGTATCCGGTCCTATAATCAAAGGTCCCTTGAGATAGGCGGAATCAAAAATATCCGCAGACTTTGCAATCCAGATATCTTCGCCGCGCTGTTCATAGATCTCTTTATCAAGTGTCGGACCGATTCTCATAATAAAATCCGATATTTCAGGCAGTACCTCCCACGGATACTGTTTGCCGTCCCAAAGCGGCGCTGCGATTGTATGCGTCAGATCAAGATAATCATTTACTTCAAACATTTAAACCCTCCACAACGGAGACGAGACTTTCAGCCATCTCTCCAATTCTGTCTATGTCCCTGCCTTCAAGCATCACACGGATTATCGGTTCTGTCCCTGACGCTCTGACAAGTATTCTTCCGTCTTCTCCGAGTTCTCGCTCAAACTGCTCAATTGCATCAGCAAGCACTTCGCTGTTCAGAATTCTCTCCTTTGAGGCCTCGCAGATCCTGGCGCTCCTGAGAACCTGCGGAAGCACCGTTACGCATCCTGACGCTTCATTGAGCGTCTGTCCGTCGTCAATCAGCGCCTTTGACAGCGTCAGCGCCGTAAGCATTCCGTCACCTGTCGTCGCATGGTCAAGCAGAATTACATGTCCGCTCTGCTCTCCGCCGAGATTATAGCCTTCGGCGCGCATACGTTCGAGCACATAGCGGTCTCCTACCTTTGTCTTCGCCAGGTCAAGACCTTCCCTCTTCGCCATAATAGACACGCCGAGATTGCTCATTACCGTAACAACGAGGGTGTCATTCTTAAGAATGCCTTTCTTCTTCAT
>ENA-UOYA01002263-UOYA01002263.1-activated-sludge-metagenome-genome-assembly--contig:-NODE-2263-length-18845-cov-4.324481_pt1 | contig 18845 bp, 15 predicted proteins | sample MGYA00238163_ERZ764804 | MGnify/ENA primary metagenome ERZ764804 (study PRJEB28919, sample SAMN05720223) | activated sludge metagenome | isolation source: Anaerobic digester | place: Hong Kong... | reverse complement strand
GCTCTTCCGATCTGCGGGCGCCCCAGGATACTCCAGCAATACCAATGGAGTTATTGGTTTCAGCTGCAGCAATCCCCGCCACTGAAGTGCCGTGACCATTGTCGTCACTGGCATCAGCATCGCCATTCACAAAATCCCAGCCACCAATAACCTTTCCATCCAACTCCGGATGACTGTAATCCACTCCAGAATCAACAATTGCTATAGTAATCGAGGAGGAACCGGTCGAGTAATCCCAGGCTGCGGGTGCTTTTATCCTGGTCAACCACCATTGATCTGGAAAAGTAGGATCATCAGGGTAAGTCTCCAACGCCCATACCTGATAATTTGGCTCCACCCACTCAACGTTGGGGTCAGTGGATAGCTGTGCCATCAATGCTGGCAATTCTTCGGGTTTAACATCCAGGATGGTCACTCCTAAAGGATCAATCGTATTAGATTCTTGAAGTTTTCGACTGTTATTCACGGTGCGCTGTGAAGCGGACCCTGCCTTGAATTTAACTACGATCTGATCGGTAACATGGGGAAAATCAAGGCGGGGATCATACGGCACAGGTGTGATAGAACTGGTAGTTGCTTGTTGTTCAGGTTGACTGGTGGGGGTTACTATGGCGGTAAGGGTTTGAGTAGCAGTCCCGGCAGAAGTAGCTGGGATTGCAGTGATAGTCTCTGTAGCAGTCGCATTGTTAATGGCTGTTTGTGTGGCGGTTACAGTAGGGGATGTCTCAAGCGTTGGCTCATTGGTCGTTTCTGGCTGATTGTTGGCATGAATGAGACCACTGTTAAGGGGAATCATCAACAGGCAAAGGATCATACCAGGAAGGATAAACCGTGTTTGGAAAGACATTCTATTGCAATAATCTTACAAGAAAAGAGATGCTTTGCATACCACCAATATAAGAATATTATATGAAAAAAGAAGTCTTCTTGCTATTCAATTGTAAGAGGACTATAATAACAAATTGCAAGATATCGAAAGAAGGACATATAGGAAATGCCAATTTATACTTACCGGTGTGAAAACTGTGGAATACAGTTTGACAAAACTCAAAAATTCAGTGATTCACCACTGGTACGTTGCCCTGAATGCAACCATAAATCGTTGCGGAAAGTATATGTACCAGTAGGGATTGTTTTCAAGGGTAAAGGTTTTTATTCTACCGATAACCGCTCGCCATCTGGTCAGACCTGGTCGAGCAGCCATGAAGATAAGAGCAGCACAAAAACCTCTGAAGTAAAAACTGAAAAAGCTACAGACCAGAAAAGCACCACGCCGAAAAGTGACAATGTCGAATAGATCCTATTTATGATTCTGATGCTCCCCTTCTGATAGCAGGAGGGGAGTTTTTGATAGATTTTGAGAGATAGAATGAGCGCATCTGGTGAAAACCAGACTGCATGGGAGAAAAAGAGGAAGCCATGCCACAATCGAAAAATTCAAAAGGAGTGCGTCGTGATCGGCGTCAAGTAGATTGGCGGAGATGGATGTTAGTTCTTCTGTCTATCCTACTCATTATTTCCTGGATTTTTGCGCTGATCGCCAAATAATTTCATGAAAACAAAGAATTCAATAATTGTCTTAACCGGGCTGATCCTCGCCTGGGCGGTAGACTATTTATTCTGGGGGAAAACACCGGGGATATCATTTCCCATCTGGGTCGTCGCAGCAGCAATATCATTGTTCATTCTCGCTCTAGTGCATAAACGAAGAATACCCATTGCCAGCATAATATTGTTATTTTGCAGCGTCGGGCTTTCCACTATTGTGTTCTTTCGGGATGAACCAATGACCCGATTTATTGCAGCTGTATTATCGTTGGGATCCTTATCTCTGGCTGCTGCCAGTTTCCTTTGGGGTGATTGGCTGCAGTATGCCTTTCGAGATTATGTGATCGTTTTTGCAAAGATGATTGCAGGTGTTTTAAGCAAGCCTTTTATTGCGCTATCCAATGCTCAAACCAACGAGGAAGGTACACGAAAAGAACCAGGTTTGATGAAAAAGCTCTCTCCTCTTCTGGTAGGTTTGTTGATCGCAATTCCTGTTCTTTTAATAATGACTTTACTTCTAGTATCCGCAGACCTTGTATTTTCCAATCAGGTAGAACATCTCCTGTCATTTATCGATATAGAAAGATTGCCAGAATATATCTTCCGTCTGGTGATTATTCTGGTTCTGGCATTTGTCTTCATTGGAACATTCCTCCATGCATTGGAAAAAAACGATCTTGAGAAAGCCCAACAAATCGGGAAACCCGTTTTTTCTCCATTTTTGGGGTGGGTGGAAGGAAGTGTAGTATTGGTTTTGGTGAATTTGCTGTTTGTCTCCTTCGTTACTATTCAGGTTCGATATTTATTTGGCGGGCAGGCGAATATCACTGAGACGGGATACACCTATTCGGAATATGCCAGGAAGGGATTTAATGAACTGGTGATTGTTACGGTTTTTAGCCTGATGATCTATCTGGCATTAGCAGTTATCAGTAAATTCTCAAAGCGATGGCAAAAAAGGGTTTTTTCTGGCCTGAGTCTGATGCTATTCGGGTTGGTACTTGTCATCCTGGCATCTGCTTTTCAAAGGTTGAGTTTATATGAAGAGGCTTATGGGTTTACGCGGTTGAGGACCTACACTCATTTCTTTATCTTCTGGATGGCTGCACTGTTAGTGGGAAGCGCATTGCTTGAAGTATTCAATGCCCGCAGGCGATTTGCTCTGCTTCTGGTAATATTTGCTATTGGTTACAGCATAACCCTGGCTATTGTAAACGTAGATAGCTATATTGTTCAACAAAATATTGGGCAAGCACAAAAGAATCCTTCTATAGATTTCGAATACCTGAGTACTCTTTCCAATGGCGCAGTGCCAACAATGGTTACAAGGTATGAAGATCCTACCTTAGAAAAGTCCATTCATGATGGGCTAGGAGCAGAGCTGGCATGCCGGACATATATCTTGCAGCATGAAGCAAAACAACCCTGGCAAAGTTCAACATTACAAGGATTACAAGCTGCTCATTTATTACATGGAAATCCATCATTTCTTGTTAATTATCCTGTAATGGAAAAAAATGACGGGCTATATGTAAAGATACAGAAGAATTGGAATCTATGTAGTAAATATGGCGAATCGATGGATTAATGATGTTTGTCCTGTCTTTTAGATTGAGATAGGTTATAAAGTGACAGACTCCCTATCCTGTTGTTTTGTCAGGATGGGGGGTCTTTTTCAAGAGATGATCCTGGTATGGACATGGAAATTCATGGTTCTTTGATGCATAAGGTATAATGACGCAATGAAACGTTGGCAAACCTGGGTAGGAATTGTAATCAGTATTGTATTCTTATATTTCGCATTAAAAGGGCTTCAACTTGAAGAAGCCTGGAACGCAGCAAAAACCGCTAATTACTGGTGGTTATTGCCTGGTGTTGCCGTTTACTTTATCGGCGTTTATGTACGTGCCTGGCGATGGCATTATATGCTGCGCCCTCTAAAAAGAATTTCTACAAAAAAGATGTTTCCTATCGTAGCTATTGGTTACATGGGGAATAACGTCTTTATTGCCCGCGCAGGTGAAGTGTTGCGGGCAGTTATTCTAAAAGATCGTGAACAAGTACCTATCTCTGCTTCGCTGGCAACGGTAATCGTTGAACGGATTTTTGACGGGGTGGTGATGTTGGGTTTTGTTTTTCTCAACCTGGGTGCACTTACTCATTTAACATCCGATTCGGGTTTTATTGGCAACATCCGTGAGTTGGCGGTCTGGGGTGCTGTGATCTTCGCTGCAGCACTGATTGTTTTCCTACTGGCAGCCATGTTTCCCCACCAGACTGAAAAAATCGTGACCTTGTTGATCAACAAATTTATACCAGCAAAGATTAGAGAAAAAACATTAGGAATTGCTTTGAAATTTCTCAATGGTCTAGAATCTTTGCGTTCTCCAAAAGATGCATTAATGATCCTGGTTACTACAACAATCATCTGGTTATTAGAAACTGGGAAATACTGGTTCGTGATGCATGCCTTCAATTTTGAGGTAAGCTATTTTGCCTTAATGTTAATGAACGGTGTGGTTAACCTGGCCACTACCATCCCCTCAGCTCCTGGATATATCGGAACATTCGATGCTCCTGGAATTGCAGTCTTGGCAGCTTACGGAGTTTCAAGAGAAGTGGCAGCAGCTTATACATTGGTACTGCATGTAGCTCTGTGGTTCCCCATCACGCTGCTCGGAGCATATTACTATTTTCGCCAGCCTCTTCGCTGGGGGAAAAATGTATCTAAGGCATCGGTTGAAGAGGCAAGCTCATAGAGTGAAATATCAGCCTGGTTTATAAAGACAGCTTGATCGATAATACGGAGAGAATCTATTTTTCTAAAGAAATATCTATCCATAATTTGGTGATGCATTTTTATGTAGAGGTAATCTTCATTTTCTAATAAGTATTTAAAGGAGTGGAAATGAACATTGCGGTTGTCGGTGCTGGAATCGGCGGAATGGCAGCAGCTTATGACCTGATAAAGCAAGGACATACGGTAACGATTTTTGAAGGTTCAGATTCTGTTGGTGGTCTGGCAAAAGGTTTCAGAGATACTCATTGGGATTGGTCAGTAGAATATTTTTATCATCACTGGTTTACCAGTGATAAATACATGCTTGGACTGATCAATGAACTGGGTCTGACAGATCAGGTTGTAATACCCCGTCCAACCACCGTTATGTATCACAAAGATAAATTCTACCCTTTCGATTCCATCCCAGCTGCGATCATGTACCCTGGGCTGGGGTGGGGGATCACAAAAATACGATTTGGCCTTGTTACAATCTACCTAAGGCTTACTACAAATTGGAAAACACTTGAAAAGTACACCATCGATGAATGGATGCGCAAGTGGGCAGGAAACAAGGCATATGAAGAGATGTGGGAGCCGATGGTTATTGGAAAATTTGGCGAAGAGTATGCAAAAAAGGTTACTATGGCATGGTTATGGGCACGCCTTCATGCTCGAACGACGCGCCTGGCAACCTTCAAAGGTGGATTTCAAGAATTTTCCAATAAATTCGCGGATAAACTTAGGCAGCTTGGTGTAGATATTCAGCTTTCAACAACTGTTAATCAGATCAGGTCTGCACAAGAAGGTGGAATATTTCTTACTGTAGAAGGAAAAACCGTTCATTTTGATAAGGTGCTGGTGACATCATCGCCTTCTGCTCTTGCGCGCCTGGCACCAGAATTGCCAGAAGAATATTTACATGGGTTACTGTCATTAAAAAGCCTGGGTGCGGTTGTAATGACTGTTGCACTCAAACACCAGCTTTCAGAAAAAGGCTATTATTGGTTCAACTTGCCCAAAAAAGCAGGATATCCATTTCTCGCTTTGGTAGAGCATACTAATTTCCTCTCACCCAAATATTTTGGGGGTGATCATATTGTGTATATGGGCGACTATCTCCCTGTTGATCATGAATACTTCAGTTTAAGCAAAGAGGAATTACTTGAACGATTTATGCCTGCCTTGAAGCGGATCAATCCAGGTTTCACACCAGAATGGGTGCGCGATAGCTGGCTGCATCGTGAGAAGTATGCCCAACCAATCCCTATGGTAAATCACTCGAAAAACATTCCTGCTATAGAGACGCCTTTACCTGGGTTATACTTTGCAAGTATGAGTCAGGTGTATCCCTGGGATCGAGGTACCAATTTTGCGGTAGAGATAGCAAAAAGGGCTGTTAAGATCATGATTGACCAGCAAGAATAGATTCCAAAAATGACATCAAATGAAGATGTCACATAGATTCTGATAGTTGATAAAAATTTAAGAATTCACTTGCAATTTCTCGGACAAAATTTCAATTAAGTAGAAAACACCCCATATATAGGGGTGTTTTATTGCAGTTGCCCACAAGTACTGTCATTTAATTCCTCGAATAACTCATTGAACAACAGTTCTGAGAATGGAATCGTTAAGGTAAGAATCCTTAAAAATCCGGAATTGTTTAAGTGTGCGTAGGGTAAATGGCTTGTTAATTACCTCCATTTCTGCTAAAATTTTGCTACTGAATAAGAACTGGTTTGTCGTACACCCCCAAAATCAAAAATATTTATTGTTATGTTTTGGTTAGTATAGCAGGAGGTTAGGATAGATATACCTATTGTACTAACTAAGTGAGTAATTGCATTGAGGAGGCATACTAATGATAAATCCACAACAGGCGTGGCAGGCAACTCTGGGACAACTGCAAATGGATATGTCAAAAGCAGCATATAACACCTGGGTAAAAGATACAGAATTTATTGCTTACAATGATTCGGTTTTTACGATCGGTGTTCGAAATGCTTATGCCCGCGATTGGCTTGAAAGCCGGCTTTCCGATACTGTTGTTCGTCTATTAACAGGATTGACAGGTGAGCCACAGGAAGTATCTTTTGTAGTCAGCCATTTTGATGAGAGTTCTATAGACACATCTGTTCAGGAGGATGTGTCTATTTCCAGTGAAAAAGATTTCATTGATAACCCCAGTATAAATGCCCGGTACACGTTTCAATCTTTTGTTGTGGGTTCCAGTAACAGGCTTGCTCATGCTGCATGTATGGCTGTTGCTGAAAATCCTGCGAAAGCTTATAACCCCCTCTTTTTATATGGTGGAGTTGGATTGGGAAAAACTCACCTGTTGCATGCCATAGGGAATTCTTTAACACAGCAGGGAATGGAAGTGGTGTACGCTTCATCTGAAGAATTTACTAATGATTTAATCAATTCCATTCGGACTCACAATACAATGGAATTTCGTGAACGATATCGTAATGTTGATGCGTTAATGATCGATGATATTCAATTTATCGCTGGGAAAGAATCCACACAAGAAGAATTCTTCCATACATTCAATGCATTGCACGGACAGGATAAACAGATCGTAATGACGTCAGATCGACCTCCTAAAGCCATGATCACATTGGAGGAAAGATTGTGTTCGAGATTTGAATGGGGGCTGATTGTAGATCTTCAACCGCCAGATCTTGAGACCCGCATTGCTATTCTAAGGTCCAAAGCTGAACGTGCAAATAAGGAGATCCCGGTAGATATTCTGGAATTGATTGCTCGGAAGATCCAGTCAAATATTCGTGAATTAGAAGGTGCATTAACGAGAGTGCTGGCATATGCAGAGCTAAGTGGATTACCCATCAACCAGGCTTTGGTTAATTCAGCTCTGGCTGATCTATTGCCACAGCATACTCAGATCGAACCCGATCAGGTTGTTGATGCGGTTGCTTCTGCTTTTGGGGTAACGATCGCTCAGCTCAAAGGTCGCGACCGTTCACGAGAGGTTGCCCTCCCAAGACAAATTGCAATGTACCTGTTACGTGAAGAGGGGAATGCATCTCTGCCGCAGATCGGTGCGGTTCTTGGAGGTAGAGATCATACTACCGTAATGTATGCCTGTGATAAAGTTGCTGACCTGATCGAGCGGGATGACCGATTACGGAAACAGATATTTGCCATTCGCGAGAATATGGGTGGTCATCCACAATATGCATGAAGGTGTAGATAAACAGTAAAGTCATGATAATAAAATAAAACCCCGTTGAGGGGTTTTATTTTTAACGAAAAATTGTGGAGGCAATTTAACGGTATTGAAAAATTGTTTTGATTTATAAGTCTTCTTTATTCATAAGCATTTCGGTAAACGTATTCACGATTGACTCATCAAAATGAGTACCGCTACAACGTTTTAACTCTGCAATAGCTTCATCTCTGGTCATTTCATGTTGATATGCCCGCCCTGCAGTCATCACTGTGAAAGCATCAACTACGCAAATGATGCGTGCACCCAGGGGGATGTCATCCCCTTTTTGCCCATTTGGATAACCTGAACCATCGAAATGTTCATGGTGTGAGAGGATAATGGGCAGAACAGGCTGAAATTTTTTTACTGGATGAAGAATCTTTACACCAAGCGCAGGGTGCTGCTGCATAATACTCCATTCTGCAGGTGTAAGATCTGATGGTTTTGTTAGAATATTTTCCGGGATAAAAGCTTTTCCAACATCATGGAGCAAGCCGGCCATGGAGAGTGTTTCCTGGTCTGAATGATCCATGCCAATTTTGCGTCCCATTGCACGCGCCAGTGTGGCGGTACGGGAAATGTGGGTGCTATTCTTTGTCCCTAACGAATCTGCGTGTCGAGCCAAAGCAATAACAGTATTGATATAGCTTTCTTCCAATTTCGAAGGAACAAATACTGGACTATAAGAATAAGCCACTATTTCCGAAATCGTAAGCAGCGAATCTTGCCTGTGATCGAAGTCCATTGGTTGAATTGTCATGATGTGAGATCTTCTTCGACTATTTGGCAGAGGTAAAGGAATGGCGTTCAAGGTGTTTCCTTAACTGCAAAAATAGTGATATTTATAGGTAAGCTATTTGTGCTGCGAAGTCGGAAAGGGAATTAGCATGAATTGCGCTAAGCCGTTCGCGTTCATCTGCTTTGAGGTGGAAAGATTCGCCACCGTATCCATTGGATAGAGCCTGAGCAGGATTGTTCAACAACATTTTGCAGAACTTCTTATTGACTACTGCAGCTGCGATAATTCGGCTATATTCATTAGCGCTAGTTTTTGAATAAGAATTTGTAAAAACCGCACTGAAACTACTCATAATGATCCTCCAATTTTTATAAGGCTGTGGTTTTAGGTGAAGGTTTTCCCAATGACCACAAGAAGAAAATAATACCAATGGCGAGAATTACATCTCCTATGCTGAATGCTGCCCGATATGGAAACCAGGTTGGAAGGGAGAAATAATCTGAAAGCCACCACAACCGGGTTTGATCCAGCGTCATTACGATATCTTTGGAAATTCCAAATCGCTGTCCGATTTCCCAGGATCCAATTGGTGCGTCTGGAAAGATTTTCATCAACAATTCGGGTCGAATTGGCATTAAACCGCCATTCAGACAAATAACTAAAAGATTCAGGAGTAAACCCAGTCCAAATAGCCAGAAGCCAAATTGCTGACGATTAATCCAGCAGAAAATCAGAAGAATGATCAGGCTGCTTATGAGGATTAGGCGTGCCCAGGTATCCGAGATGTGGGAACCGGTGGTAGGGACAAAAAAGGCTAAAATTTGAGGAACAATTGCTAGAATAATAAGCCAATCAAATTTCAACCAAACCGGTTGTAACTTCCGTTTGCCTATCTTTGCCCTGATAAATCCAGCTAACAGCCCGATGATGACAGCAGCGAGCAGAATCACCGGCTTGTAAAGTTCGGATTACCAGAGTGGTAAAACTGTAGTCGATAAGCTATTATTTCCACCAATACCACCAATTGCCAGAGGGGCACTTGCGCCAATAACAAATAAAGCAACAACAAGAATGAGAACAACTAAACGAATCTGATCCAGTGATAATTTGCTGAAGAATTTTTTCATGATTGCCTCCGGGTTAATTTCAAAATGTAATTTATATTATCGATCAACTGGTATCAGATCAGGCATTAAAACGGTCTCAAATATACCAATAACCAATTTTGCTTTATCCAAAAAATAATAGTTTTCTTGCTAAAAAGGGAATTTTATAAGACATAAAGCAGTATTAATTTGTTGTCGCTGTGAATCGGTTGTTCACTATTTGATTAGCGTTTGATAAAGAGCTTGTGTCTGTGATGATGGTGGAACTCCAATTTCATTCGCCAGGTATTGCACACATTTTTCGTATTGACGAGCCACCAGTGCGCTGTTACCCATCGCGGCATGAACCCGCATTGCTATCCGATGTGCAGCTTCTAGACTTCCATCCTCTGCCAGAATCCGTGTACATTCATCCAATGCGGATTGATATTGTCCTTGTTGAGCATAAAGTTCAGCAAGCTGAATTGCAGCATCATTATACAACTGTTGTAAATGCTCTCGTTCAGGGATCACCCAGGTTTCTTCCAGTTCGGGTAGATAAGCGCCTTTATATTGCTGAATGGCATTTTTCAGATGTTCGATCTTCATTTCAGGTGTGCTACCATTTTGTGCATCTTCAATTTCCTTTAAAAAATTTTCAACATCATAATCATAATCAAGATTGTAATTGAACTGATAATAATCATCATGCAGGATAATGGTTTCTTTCCCAGCAGCTTTACGAACGCGGTAAACCGTATTTTTAAACCTGAACCGTACGTCTTCGGAAGATGCATCTGGCCAGAAAACCAACCCAATTGTTTCTTTTGTCAATCCTTCTGGATGGGTCAAAAGCAGGAAGAAAAGATCGCGGGCATTTTGGGTTTGCCAGGCTGAGTTCCCGATTACTTTTCCATTGACTTTTACCTGCATTCTTCCTAAAGCGCGGATGTTATATTTCGCGGGCGCAAATGGTACCAATGTGCTTTTTTGCCGTAGTCTACGACGTAAAGAAGGCAATTGCTCTTCAAAGTCTGCAACTAGCTCTAACAATCTCTGTACAGATGCCTTTTGGGAGGTATTCTTCTTGAGAATTTCAAGCGCATCTGTAAACCGGCTGGATAACCAGATCAGCGGTGAAAGATTGGTGGTCAACATGAAATCTGTCAGTATTTTCTCTGCCTGGGCATAATCACCGAGATACACATGCGCTACCATTAGCAGAAAGTGAGTGCAATCTATCTGAACTTTATGACCACCATCCTCAAAGACCTTCAAACATTCGTTCAATAATGGTATCGATTGATGGCATTGTTTCTGTGTAATAAAAATTGCACCCCGCTCATATTGACATAATGCGGCTTCAAACGGGGCATTCCGCTCCCGGGCAGTTTGCTCAATTTCAGCCAGGTTGGAAAGAGCGGTATTGCTATCCTGGTTGAGCGACAATACTACTGCCTGCGCAATCTGCAAGTAGAGAAAAAGATATTGATCTTCAATACGCCTTGCAATATCCAATGCTTGTTGATAGACAAGCCCGGCTTCTTCTGGTGCATCCAAATCACGATAAATATCCCCGATACCGGCAAGTGCAAATGCTTCAAGCCGCTGATATCCGGTGATCCGTGCATGCTGTAAAGCTTTATCCAGGGTGGAGGCTGCAATTTCATAATCTCCCATCAAATGTTGCAGAACACCCAGGTTATTCAACAGATTTGCCTGCCACACAGAATTATGCGTTTCGCGCCAGTAAGATAAGGCCTCTTCGTAAAGCTTTTCAGCCTCTCGGTAATTGCCAAGGGTCTGGTGGATCACACCTGCTTCAAGACTGACAACTGCTTCATTCTTTTTATCTTTACATGACTTGGAAATCTCAATAGATTCCAGTAGCCAGGGTAAGGCTTCAGATGCTTTCCCTTGCTGGTAAAGGCTGACCCCAATAGAACGCATTGCATCTGCCTGTAAGTTTCGTAAAGAAAGGTCACCTTCGACCAGAGTGATGATCTTTTTCGCATCTTCCATGGCAGAATTATGATCAGCCATCATGCGAAAAGCGGCAGATCGCCGAGTAAGGGTACGAGCCATTGCTTCGCGATCTTCAGGTAGTTTCATTGCAGCCAGAGCCTGGTTGAACAGTAAGATCCCTTGCTTCATATCCCCTTGCATAACAGCAATATTTCCCTGTAATGAAACAAGAGCGGGGTGACGAGAGATCAATTCAATCGGTAGTTCATCCAGCCATTCAGCCAGCGTGGAAAGCCGTCCACCTACCGTTAAAGAGGGACCAGCGCTCTCGATCAATGTAACCAACTCGTTTGTGCGATTTAACCGCCGGTAGATTGCATAAGCCTCTTCCCATTCACCTTTGCGTTCATTGAGTAGAGCCAGTTGCTGCCAGATTTTCTCGGCTTCTTGTGGTCTTTCGCGGATCATTGTTGCCTGAAGGAAGTCTCTAAATAGATGATGGTACCTGATCCAATTTCCTTCATCACCAATGGGAAGTACAAACAGGTTATTACGCAGTGTCGAACTGATCAGGTTTTCCCAATCAATGTCTTGAACCCCCAATGCTAAACCAATGACATCCTGGCAGAGGGAGGCATCAAACTCTTCCAGTAAAGAGCTACGTAAGAGGAATTCCTGAACCGGCAAAGTGTTTTGAATGAGCACCTGTTGGAAATATTCATTTAAGCCAATTCCTGCAGTACGGCGTGAAAGACTGATCAAGTCTACTTCGCGATTGGGATTTTTGGCTGTTAACAGAACACCTGTGATCCAACCTTCTGTTTGAGATATAAGCTGAACCGCCTGATCATCATTCAATTCTGATTGGAATAGCTGTTTATAAAGATTCTTAATCTCGCTGAGATTGAACGCCAGCTCCTCAAAGCTTAAACCGCCTACCTGTGAACGGGCAACCATCAAAGGAAGATCAGGGAGAGAAAGCAAAGTTCGTGATGCAAAAATAACGTGACAATTCTCGTCCATATCTTGAACGAATCGGCTGATAAAGTGATTAACCTGTTCACTTTGATCAACCAGATGATAGTCGTCTAGAACGATGACAAAATGTTCATTGATATGGTCATAAGCGTCATTCACAATAACCGACACGAGATAGTCAAGGTCGGGTTTTACTTGAGTGGTGCTTTTTAGTGCTTCAAAGGATGAATGTCCAAAAGTAGGAAATCTTTGATGCAAAGAAGCAATTATGTAGGATATGAAACGGTAAGGATCCTGATCAAGAGTATCAATGGCATACCAACAAGCAGGGATCTCCAGACGATTCACAAAATCTACCAATAGTGAAGTTTTTCCATAGCCAGCAGGCGCAGAGACCAGGATAAGCTTCTTGTCAATCAAGCCATCCAAAATTTCCAGCAACCGAGGACGTGAAAGGAAATCTCCACGTACACGGGGAACGATAATACGCGTGCGGGTTATTGGGATATCCAGGTCCATAATGTCAAGCGTTAAGATACGAGAATGAAGGTGTAGTTCCTATCGTAATGTAGTGCTGCAGTGCCGTTTTATTTCATGTATTGAAGCAGAATAACAATGAAACATTTTTATTACATTCAATAAAAGTAATACTTTTCCCCACAAATATGAAATGTAGGGGTTTCAAGTACAATTATTATAGTATAAACTTTTTTATGTTGTCAGGTATTATATATTTCATTCTTGATATAATGTTTTCTGAAGTTTTTAATTGGGAATGTGTTATTAATGAATGAATATTTAAGAGACAATGCCATTCATACTTTCAAGCAGGGTGATGTTAATTCTGCCCGGCAGATGTTTCTTGAGTGTATCCGGCAAGATCCTAGAGATATACAGGCATGGTTATGGCTGGTTGAGACAATTTCTGATAATAGCGATCGGATCGCTACTCTAAAACTATGTCAAAAATATAACCCTGATTATGAGCAGGTTCGGCAGGCAATATCCATTTTAAGTGGTCAGTTAAACCCAAAACAGCCGCCAGTCACCTCACATGAAGCTGATTTTCCAAAAAAAGGAACAATTCCACCAGAAAGAACAGAAAAAGAGGTCCTTTCAGGTTGGAAAAAGTTGGCAGGGTCTGGTTCAGATCTATTTTCTGCATCTCAAGAAGATGAAAGAATACCAAAGAGTAAACTCGAAAAGCAACCTGCAATTCCAGCGAGGGGGTCTGGTGAAATACAAACTGAACAATCAACAATCAGCAAACGTTCGATTTCATCTGAAAAAAATTCGTTTGCTACAGATGCTTTACGAGATGGCTTGCTAGTTGAAAAGGAAATGACCGTAAATGATTCCCTTGAGGAGAAAAGGGAAGCAATTCTTGAGAGAATTTCTCAGCTTTCCTCGATCAATTCCACTCCAAAGGATGAAACCGGGTTAATTGCACCTGAGAAAGAAAAACCCGCGAAAGGGCGAATACCATTTGTTGTAAGTATGACCCTGATCGCGATATTAATCTTGGTGCTCTTTGCATTCACCTTCTTTGATTGGTGGGTATTATCTGGAAAAGACCCTGATCAAATACTTGCATTATTTAATGGGGGAAAAACTGTCGCAAGTGAAGTGGTTCCAGATTCAACAAAAGAAACTCAGACGTCAGGCGTAGTAGTCTACCCTGCAACTTATACACCTCAACCTTTACCAACCCTTACATTTACTCCTGCACCAACCATTAATCCGTTCTTCGCAGGGATATATCAAAATGATGTGCCGCCGGAAAAGCTTCTCGATTTACCGAGTATTGCAACTGTAGCAACCGGTAAGGGAATGGTAGCTTTTCAGGGAAGTGATGGGCAGATTTTCATCCTTGACGCTACATCTGAAAAACTCGCTGATTTTACCCTCTCCAGTTCACAGCCCAGTCAGGCATTGGCTTTCAGCGAGGATGGCCAATATCTCGCCAATGCTGAAATAAAAGGTAAGATCACTGTCTGGACTACATTAACAAGACCCTGGGAAGAAGCAACTACATTATCACTGAATTCAACAGGTCAAGCTGTTCTGATTAAGCAATTAACTTTTTCGCCTGATAATTCAGGACTACTGGTTGGTTATTGTAATAGCTTTGAAAATGAATGTATCGAATTACCCAGATTGGTCATGTTCGATATTCCAAGTGGAGCAGAACGCTTCAGTCTAATTGGCTATGACCATGGATTTTTTAGCAATAGTAGCGTTCTATTGGTATGGGGGCAGAATAAGACAGCCACAGAGATCCGTCTCCTTTCGCTTCAAAGTGGTACAACGATTGTTAGCCTGGCTTCATCTTTCCCCCCAGAGGGCGAAGGCTGGATAGTCGCCGCAACGTCTTTGGACTCTTCACGAGCAACAGCAATATCGACTAATGGATTATTGAGAGTTTGGGATACTACTACTGGCACAATTATGGCAGAATGGACAAGCAGCGTGTTATCCCCAGACCAAATCCTTTTCAGTCCTGATTTAACACAAGTTGCCATCGCCAATGACCAGTCTATGGCTGAGGTATGGGATATAGTAACAGCAACAAAACTGGTTGATTTCAACCTGAAGGCTGATTATGGACAATTCTTCTGGACTTCTGACTGGAAGCTGCTCTGTATACGGACTGTGAAACCATCCATGAGCATCTGGGATGTCATGACATTGCAGTCATTAACTGACATAACAGGACCGGAATCAAAGATCAAAGGGATATTGCTTCTCCCGAAAAATCATAAGATGCTTGTCATTACCGAAACGGGAAATATCTCGTTATGGAGAAGCGATTTTATTCGATAAACATCTGATTGCTTTTTGATCCTGGGATAAACCCAATAATCAATTAACCTTGAATTTTATATGATGCTCCTTATAATGAAAAATAGGTAACATTCTGTACGTCGTTCCCCTTTTGTAGATCCATCCAAATATCGTAGAGCAACGAGCCGATTGTTGGTAATCGTTTCTATCCTTTAAATGTGGGAGGATGAGATGAAAACTCGCATATTGCAGATCTGTTGTTTGATCATTATTCTAGCGATGATCTCTTTTTCATGTAGTATTCCAAAAATTGGGACGAAAACAACTGAAGAAACCAAAGGAACAGAAGCTACACAAGAGGAAACCGAAATCACTGAAGGCGCGGAAGTAAAAACCGAATTACCTTCTCCTACCGAGATAAAACCCACAAAAATATCCCCAACCAAAACTCCTGAACAACCTGGTTTCAGCAGGAGTAACCCATTGCCAGCTTCGGAATTGATCATTACCGAAAACTGGACAGTAGAAGTTTTGGAAGTTTTACGAGGAGATGTTGCATGGAGCAAAATAAAAGCTACGAGCAGTTATAGTATGCCTCCACAAGAAGGGAAAGAATATATAGCCATCCGGGTAAAAGCACAAAGTACTTATGCCGATTCCGAATCACATCAGATAGGCGCCTGTGATTTTTCTGTGACTGGAGATTTGGGAATCCTCTATGGGTGTATTTTTGTCGCGTTTATTGAACCTGCATTGGACGCTGAGCTATTCACGGGTGGTGAAACAGAAGGATGGATCATTTACCTGATCCATACTGATGATACCAATTTAGAATTGGTATTCAATGAGGTCATGCTATATCAGAATCCAGAGATACGTTATATTGAATTAGATCCCGGTGCCAGGATTAAAATGCCTGATCTTTCTATCATAAAACCCAATGATCTGGGGTTGTCGCGAGATAAACCGGCGAAAATTGGTGAGACTGTCATTTCAGAAGATTGGCAGATCCAGATTCATAGCTACTTACGGGGAGCAGATGCCTGGAATCAAATTCAACAATGGACAGATTATGCGCAAAAACCTGAGGAGGGAATGGAATATCTACTTGTTGATGTGAGTGTGAAGAATCTTAGCACTGAAGATGTTGCGATACGAGTGGATGGAATGTCTTTTAAGTCTTCAGGCAGCAGAAATGTGGTCTATGACATTCTGTATGTTTATATACCTGGATATCTTTTGGAAGCCAGCCTTTATCCAGGAGGTGAAGAAAGAGGTTATGTGGTATTACCGATTGCCATCGGTGAAACGGATATTGTTGTGATTTTCGAACCAATTCTTGAGTATGAAGGAGTGAATGTAAGGTATATTAGCCTGGAATAAAGGTCAAAAGAGAAGAATATTTCCTATTGTACCGCCGGGCTGGATGGAATATACTTGAACCATATTATTCCAAAACCATTGTTCATCATTCATTCATGACCATACTACCACGGAAAATTTCACCAGCCTGGATTGTTGCATTGATAAGCTTGCCAATCTTCATCGGTGCGCTTGATCTAACAGTTGTTTCTGCAGTTCTTCCCCATGTCATTTATGATCTCGAATTACCATTTCAGACTGGAATGGATGATGCATCTTGGATGGTAAGCGGCTATCTTCTGGCTTACACCATTGCCATGACATTCATGGGAAAACTTTCGGATATTCTGGGGAGGAGAAAAGCTTATCTCATTGCTCTGGCTGTATTTGCTTTTGGATCATACCTGGTGGCTGTAGCTGAAACCTGGCCAACATCTCTGGCATTAAAGTTTTTCTACCAGTTCTTTTCAGGACGACCAGATGTTTCCATGATTACTTTATATATCCTCATTGGTGGTCGCATGGTACAGGCATTTGGTGGAGGAGCTATGGTGCCAGTAGGGATGGCATTGGTGGGTGACCTGTACGCTCCAGAAAAACGAGCCCGTCCTTTAAGCATCATTGCAGCGTTTGACACGGGTGGTTGGGTGATTGGACATCTTTATGGTGGGGTCATCACCCGTTACTTCACCTGGAAACTAATTTTCTGGCTCAATATCCCATTTTGTATCATCGCTTTTGTTTTGATCGCCTGGGCATTAAAAGGGGTGATCAGTCAAATAGAAAAAATTCGGATGGATTGGTTGGGTACTCTGCTGGTTACATTAGCTTTAAGCTTTCTGAATATTGGGTTGGGATCTAGCGAGGGCTCATTTTCAACCACTATTGCAACCGAATCTTCTGGTTTACCACCCTACGCAATACCATTTCTGATCATATCTATTGTTTTTCTAGGATTGTTCATTTGGAGGCAGGCAAAAGCCAGATATCCTCTCATTCCCCTTCAACTATTTAAAAATCGAAATTTCACTGCAGCAAGTCTGGCGAATTTCCTGATTGGTGTCAGTCTATTCATTGCAATTGCCAATGTTCCATTATTCATTAATACTGTCACGGCAAATACCATCGAAGAAGCATCCTGGGATAGTGGTTGGATGCTTTGTGCTCTAACGATTCCCATGGCTTTTGCAACCATCCCTGGGGGCTGGCTGACAGAAAAGAAAGGATATCGTCTGCCCGCAATCCTGGGTGTTCTGATTGGCGTGGCTGGTTTTGCCATTTTGACCAGCTGGAAAGCGGATACTCCGTATAGAATGATGGTGCCACAATTAATGCTTACAGGGATCGGGTTGGGTTTGACAATGGCACCTATTACCACTGCAGTAGTGAATGCTGCACCTGAAGAATTTCGGGGTATTTCTTCAGCGTTGGTGATCATTTTTCGGCTGATTGGTATGACGGTGGGCGTATCAGGGATGACTACCTATGGATTGCATCGAGCTGAATATTTAAGCGAGTTGTGGCTGCAAGGATCAACAGACCTGCAGACGATTTATGAGGTTGCCATCCGTTCTGCAGTACAGGTGATATCAGAAATCTTTTTAATCGCGGGAATCGTTTGTTTATTAGCTGTAATTCCAGTGCTAGTAATAAGAAACATGAATATGCGAGAAAATAATTAATCGCATGAAGCAAGCAGGGATCATTCGTAATACAATATATTTTTGACAGTGACTTATTAATAACCGAAATAGTTGTTTATCCAAGGAGGAAATGATGAGTTATCAACCAAATTATCCAAATTATTATGAGCAGTCACCTGTACCACCACCCCCACCACCTGCATCTCAAAACCCCAATAAAAAACGGAATACGATCATTGCGATCGTTGCAGCAGCAGTTGTCTTGATCTGTTGCTGCGCCCTTATTCTTGTTGTTCTTTTCCTGGATCCCTTCGGTTGGGGATTGCTTGGCTTACTGGGTGGAGGTGCTGATGCGACGGCTGCTATGGTACCTGTTAATGCAGAGGTATATGCTTCAGCTAACTTGCTTAATTTAACACCAGAAAAATTGAACCGTGTTATCAAGCCATTTTCTGATGTTCTTTCTGAAGCTGATATAGAAGACTCAGAGAGCGGTTTGAAGGAAATTGACAAACAACTGGATGACAAGTATGGATTTACTTTAACTGACGATGTTTTGCCATGGGTTGGGAAAAGTGCCGCTATTGGTGTTTTTGATCTACAGATGGATTCGTATGGCAGCGTAGAAAAATCAAAAATCATTGCAGCTGTTGCAGCACGTGATAAAAAAGCTGCAGACGAGTTTATCGTAAAGTTGGTTGATGGCATAGAGAATTATGAAGATGTT
>ENA-UOYA01002262-UOYA01002262.1-activated-sludge-metagenome-genome-assembly--contig:-NODE-2262-length-18846-cov-6.527859_pt1 | contig 18846 bp, 19 predicted proteins | sample MGYA00238163_ERZ764804 | MGnify/ENA primary metagenome ERZ764804 (study PRJEB28919, sample SAMN05720223) | activated sludge metagenome | isolation source: Anaerobic digester | place: Hong Kong... | reverse complement strand
CCTTTAATTACTCCATCAAGACCATATTTTGTTTCCAAATAATCAGACAGATAAAAAAGCAGGCCGAATAAGGTAAATAACACGATCCCCCCCGCCAGAAAAAGGGCGAGCAGAAAAAGGCCCTTTTGTTGAAATATTTGACGTAATGAGGCGAGGTACTGGCGCAAGGAACTGGTGTTTTCCTTGTGGTCCGGCTCTTTTACCCCTAACCACAGCGCAAGAATAATCGGAATGCATAAGACCGGAAAGACAAAGAGTACTGCCCACCAGGCCAGGAGCCCAACCAAAGACCCTAAAATCGGACTGACGACCTTGCCTAGCCCATTGGCAGCTTCCAGCACGCCTTGAGACTTGCTCCTCTCCCCCTTTTGATATAAATCACCCGCCAGCGCCATCGCCAGCGGCGCAGTACCGGCAGCGCCAATCCCTTGCATAATCCGGCCCGCCATAATAACCGCATAAGCATTTTCATCCATTAAAGCGGCGGCCAGTCCGGCGACGACCCCACCCGCCGCATAAACCAGCAAAGAAAGCAGAATGATCGGTTTGCGGCGAAAGCGGTCGGACAGATAGCCCAAAACGGGAATAGCCAAACCGGCCGGAACGGAAAACAACGTAATGACTAAACTAACCTTGAATTGCGAGATGTCCAGTGCCTGTTTCATCTGGGGCAAAACAGGAATGAGCATGGAATTCCCCAGCACCATCATAAACGGCACACCGGCTAAGGCCAGAAGCGTCAGGATGCTTTTCTGCTGTTGTGACAAGTAATCCTCTCCTTGCAAAAATCGTCCAAAAACTGTGAAAGCCTGTCCCCTCTAATTGCAACTGAAGTCAGTACTACACTGGTCCTGCTTTCCAATCTGTTTATCGTTGGCTTTAACTACACATAGTTTCTCCTTACTGCAGGAAATTTATCAGTTTCAAAAAAAAGGCGGCTAAGCCTGCGGCCATTAAAGGGCCCACCGGAACACCGCCAAAAAAGGTAATGCCGATCAGCGATCCAAGCACCAGACACAGGAGCAGTTCCGGCTGATTTTTGAGCATTCTTAAGCCGTCACCGTTCAGGTAGGTAGCCAGAATGCCCCCCAGAAAAGCCAGAAAACCTGGCCAGGAGAAAAAACTGTCCTTTAACTCACTCCAAACCACCTTTTCTTTCACAATCGGTGTTAAAACAGATAACATGAGAAATAATAAACCCAGCTCCAACCCGCGGCGCTCAATTAACGGGAAATAGTGGGTCAGATTACACAGCTTAATGACCATTAAGACACAAGCGGAGGTGGCAATAAGCGGCGCTTTGGCGATCATGCCGACTATGATTAAGACCAGCAACACCGTTTCTCCCCACATTTTTCTTCCCTCCGGGGTTGTAATCTAAGATTAAATCTATGCGTAATCCCAATCGATCAGTCTTAAAAACGCCATGGTGGCATAGATTTTTTTGAGGGGGTGAAGAATATGTCCGGTATCTGGTCAATTGCGGTGACGATGGGTCTCTTGCGCTTGCTCTCCGGCCTGATTGAGTTTTCCGCCGGTTCTTTGATTATTTTTTTTAATAATGTGGAAACGGCCTTAAAAATTAATACGGTCCTCGCCTTAGTCGGCCCTACGATTATGATTATCGTCACTTCTTTAGGATTAGCCGGCCTCGCCGGTCAGATTTCCCTGGGCAAAATGTGTACGATCCTCTGTGGCGCAGCCTTAATTTTTATCGGTTTGCACAAAATGTAATGCTTTCCCTGATTAATCTGCGGAAGATTACACACAATAAAATGGGGTCACCATGTCACTAAGCCAATTCCAGCAAAGGAGGACCATCATTTATGACCGTCGGCACAAAAATGCACGAAACGCTGGCCACCTTAGAATCGGCGAAAGCGAATCTGAAAACATTTGCCTTGGAAACCGAAGATAAAACGGCCAAAAAAATGTTCGCCGAATACTCTCAGCAACTGGAGTCCATCTGTCAGGGCATGAAAGCCAGATGTGACTATATCGAACAGCAGGAACCGCAATACAAGGTCTTTCAAAACGCCATTGAGCAGGGGATCCAACAGGAACAGCAACAAAACAAGATGCAGGAGACACAATTCTATCAGCACGAATAGCATTTAAGGCTGACATGCTGAAAGCGCTGAAGCGGGGGTTACTGGTAAAAACCAGAACCCCCGTTCCCGTTAGCGCTTCAGCCGCTTATAAGCCATTTTGGGCAAAATAGGCTTCGTCGTTTTCTTCCTCCTCATTTTTCATCGGCAGAAAATAGTTTTTCAGGACAACAATGAAGGCAAAGGCTAATAAGGTTATGCCGGCCAAAAGATTTAATGGAACGAGCCCGATTCTGAGCCAGGCCATGAAAAGCAGAACTACACTATAGAACAGATACCCAAAAAATCGCTTTTTGCCCCAGAGCTCCCTTTTGTCCAAAGCCTTTTTTCTTGGCTGGCTTCTTTTTTCCCGGTCAATGATGTCCTTAATCTCGCTAACTGCTGGAAAAAAAGCGGTGTTTTTCAAAAGATAGGCTAACCGCCGCCCATTATACAGTCTTAAATCCAGGTTGAACAACTGATTTAGACGGTCAGCTCCTTCCTTATATTCACCGTTGCTGAAAATTCTGATCAGCCTGTTCCCTTCATGATAGCATTTTCGCACCGTCGCCAATACTTCCCGTCCGGACACCAAACCATTATGGGCCTCCAGATACGCAATAGCCAGTTTCTTCCCCTGCCATTCCCCTTCCAGCACACCATTCTTCAGGCTTAATTCAGACAGCCGAAATTGGGCGATGATTTCCCTCCGCAGCGTGCGTAAAACTGACTCGTGGGCTGTTTGCACCAGCCTTTTTTGGTATTCCCGCCAGGCAAGCTTTTCATAGCAAGCCTTTTCGAGGCGCAGATTTGCTTTTTTCCTCTTCCTGGCTTGCCAATAAGCCAGACCGCCCAGGAAAAGGAACCAGGTGATTATGCCCAAAACGAGCGAGGCCGACCACCAGGAAAGAAGAAAAGCCGGCACAAGGGCAGCCAGCAGATTCTGTAAAATGTGCTTTGCGGCAGAATCAGGGACATCATTTCCGTTTAAACCATGGTAATATTCCTTTAAGAGACGTTCGTTCCGCCAGTTGGCCCATTTTGTATGAATTGTCTTGCCGATTCTTTCTTGAAAAAGATGCAGATAGCGCATCCCGCTCATCCCTCCCCAAAGCAAAATAAAAAACCGTTAATCCAGTAATCAATTTCATCTGCATCTGTGCGCTTGTTACCAGTATTTACCGGAAAAACGGTTTTTATTCTTTTCGGCTAAACCAGCGGGATGCGGTGAGCCGTACTATAAGGCAGGAAAAATGCTTTTTCCACCTCCCTGTTTTGATTCAGGACCATCACCCCATTATGCATAAAACGGTTTTCCACCCGATAGCGCAAATCCATAAAGGAACAAATCAGGTGATCCCCTACTTTCTCGGCTTTAATATGCACAAAGGGCGTGAATTCACAAAAAACCTGTCCTAAAGGTGTTTTGCCAAGCATCCATTGGTATTCTGTCTGCTTTCCGGGATCATCAGCAAGTTCCCGAAAAATCTGCTGTTTTCGCCAGAACAGATTAACGGTGCCCACAATTTTTTTCTCCGCGGCGAGCGCAATAAAGTCCCATTGCCAGAAACTAAACCGCCCGGCAGGCAAAAGAAAAATCCCGGACAGATTTTCCAGTTCCCGCAAAGTACGGCGAACCATCCGGCCGGCCCATTGCCGCATCCTCCACCGCAGCACAAAATAAAGGCCGAAAACGGGCAAGAGCGCAATACAGTTACCGCCTGTATAATGAAGGAGCATACTGAGGAGACAGAGCAGAAGCAGCATGGGGTCAATCAGCGGGAGAAGATTCCAGGTATATTTTTTCCGGCTGAACGGCCAGAGAATTTTCACCCCGTACGAGTTCAATAAATCCAAAAAAAGGTGCGAGAGAAAACCGAGCAAAACCCCGCCAAACAGCAGCCCAAATTGCTGGTCCGGATAAAAAAGGCGCAGTATTAATGCTCCCGCCCCGGACGATAAGAAAGCACTGGGGAGAGAATGAGAATAACCGCGGTGCTGCTTCAAATAAGCGTAGTCACCCCGTAATTGAAAGATAATATCCAAATCAGGGATAACACTCCCCGCCAGGGAAGCAGTCATCATCCCGTTCGTGAGGGAAAGGGGCCCCCCTTGCATTAGCCCCAGCACCAAACCTACCAAACCATGTGTCACCGGATCCATCCCTTCGCTCAACTCCTGCTGCAATTATTATTATGGATATTGCCTTGCCTATTCTGGCTTGCCCAAACATTTTTACAAATCCGCAGCGTCATTATACCATATTAACAAAACAATAAGGACAGGTACCTTTTACCTGTCCTTAGCCCTTCGTCTTTCTTCTTTTCTTCTTCCGCAGACCCCGTCTTTGGCCTAATCCATAAATTCAAATTCCCAGCCATTAATATTTACCGTATCGCCATTTTTGGCGCCCTTTTCCCGCAGGGTCTTTTCGACCCCCATTTTGCGGATGATGAACAGGAAGCGCTCCATATTGGCCTCATTGGATAAATCCCTTTTGCGGATTAACCGGTCAATCTCCGGACCGGTTACCAGCCAAACCCCATCGGCAAAACTGACCTGAAAGGGCTCCTGCTCCTCAACCTTCACCACGCGCAGTCCCTGTTCCGTAGCTTCATCAATGACCGGTACCGCCGGTAAGGTCTCCAGCAATTCGGCCGCCCGCAGCATTAATTCTCTTAAGCCGGCTCCGGTCACCGCGGAAACGGGATAGATTTCATATTTCTCCCCCAGTTCAACCCGTAACCTGGCGAGATTCTCCTCTGCCCCGGGCAAATCCATTTTGTTGGCCACAATGATTTGGGGGCGGGTTTGCAAAACCGGGTTATAATTTGCTAATTCCTGATTTACGGCAGCAAAATCCGCTAAAGGATCCCTGTTCTCCGAGCCGGCAATATCCAGCACATGCAATAACAGCCTCGTCCGTTCCACATGCCGCAAAAAACGATGACCGAGACCGGCCCCTTCACTGGCGCCTTCGACCAGACCGGGAATATCTACCAGCACAAAGCTTTTCCCTTCATCTACTCTGACGACCCCCAAATTGGGGTCAATGGTCGTAAAATGATAATTGGCGATTTTCGGTTTGGCCGCCGAAACATGGGCAATAATCGTTGATTTTCCCACATTGGGAAAGCCCATTAGGCCCACATCCGCCAGCAATTTCAATTCCAGCTCCAGCCACTTTTCCTCACCCGGATCCCCGTTTTCCGCGGTGCGGGGAATCCGGTTCACGGAGGTGGCAAAACGGGCGTTCCCTCTGCCGCCCCGGCCCCCTTTGGCGACAACAAACTGCTGCCCATGGGTGACAAAATCGGCAATTACTTCGCCCGAGCCGAATACTTTGACCACTGTTCCTACCGGTACCGGCACAATCAGATCAGGTCCGTTCGCCCCGTGCATATTCTTGGCTTTGCCGTTTTCACCTTGTTCAGCTTTAAAATGTCGCCGGAAACGAAAATCCACCAGGGTACGCAAGCCCTCATCTGCCTCAAAAATGACACTGCCGCCGTTCCCGCCGTCACCGCCGGAAGGTCCTCCTTCCGGCACATATTTTTCACGGCGAAAAGAGACCATGCCATTGCCACCGTCTCCGCCTCTCACAAATACTTTTGCATAATCGTAAAACATACGCTCACCAAGCCCTTTACCGCTTAAGATGCCCACTTTGCTTAATTGTAATCAGAAGCCCGCCCGACGCGATCTCCACCCTGTCCCAGACCAGCCTCTGCCCACAGTAGGTAAATTGAGACAGGTTCTGCAAGCTTTCCTCTGTCCCCTCAAACAGCAACAAAAGAGAGGGTTCTTCTTTGGTAAAGGTTAGCTTACAGCGAATTGAACCGTTGCCAAACCCCTCCTGCACCGAACAAAGCAAGGCCATCAACAATTGGGTCAACTCTTCGTCTTCGGTCTGCCAGTAGTTCCAATCTCCGGTCAGATGAATCTCCAAAGGGACAATACCATCATGGCTAAACTGTGCAACAAACCAGGTCAAAAAGCTTTGGAGAAGCGGTAAGGGAATTCTCCCCAACTGCTGATAACGACGCATCCGTTCCACGGCCTGCTGTGAATACTTCATGGCTTTTTCCGGATGGTTTAATTGCAGGTAGCCATAGATTACCTGTATATCATTCATAATATCATGCCGCATGTTTTTTTGCACATCTAACATCTTTAATAATAAGCTCTGGTACACCATTCCACTTCCCCTAAAACAGAATAAGCAAGAAAAAATCCCGGTTCATTTTACCGGGACTTTTACTTTATGCATGTCAACCTTTGTGCTTCAGTTCTTCTTACCGCTATTACCCGAATTAACACGACAGGTTATGCTCCTTTGCTAGTGCTTACATTAAGGCTTCGTTGTAGACACTAACCTGCTTCTTATCTTTACTTTTTCTTTCGAATTTCACATAACCGTCGATCATCGAAAACAATGTATCATCTTTACCCAACCCAACATTGTTGCCGGGATGGATTTTGGTCCCTCTTTGTCTGACGAGAATGCTTCCCGCAGTAACTAACTGACCATCAAAACGCTTCACACCAAGGCGTTTGGCTTCGCTGTCACGTCCGTTACGAGAGCTGCCAACCCCTTTTTTATGAGCGAATAATTGTAAATTCATTTTGAACAGCATGCAGTCCACCTCCTCTTGCTGACTTTAAGATACTGTCCGTAACTTTTTTCAATCGATTTAAGTCCCAGTTCCAGAGCTCCGATAATCACCTCAGCCTTTTCCAAATCGACTGCGGACAAGGTCTCCGGTAACCAGCACTCCAAATAACCATCATCACTGATTTTCCAAACAGGCTTTTCGCGTAAATATGCATCCAGCCCGAGCAAAGCGGTCTGCGAAAGGGCCGAAATGGCCGCACAGACGATATCCTTCCCCGGCTCTGCCGTTTCCGCATGACCACTTATCACAAAGCCCTTCCTCCGGTCTTCGTGATAATAAATCTCTGCTTTAACCATTGATGATACTTTCCACGACAACTTTGGAATAAGGCTGTCTGTGGCCTTGTGTTCTCCGGTAATTCTTTTTGGGTTTATACTTGTAAACAATAATCTTGTCCCCTTTGCCATGTTCAAGAAGCTTCAGCATAACCTTAGCGCCCTGCACAAGCGGTTTGCCAAAAGAAGCCTTTTTTTCATCAACAATGGCCAAGACATTCTTTACTTCCACTACAGCGCCCTCTTCGGCTTGCACTTTTTCAATCTTGAGGACATCACCTTTTTGTACTTTGTACTGCTTCCCACCGGTTTCAATAATAGCGTACATTATTTCTACACCTCCCTGACCTGGACTCGCCATCCCGAGGCAGCCATCCGCTTTCCGCGCTACAGTCGGATCCTCCGTTAAAGTAATACTTCTGCCGCAGAGCATCCAGCCCGTCCCGCAAAAGCTATGAAGCTTTTAGAGCCTGGGTTGAGCGGTTTGGCAGGCACATCACGCCTACAATAAAACAGGTTATCATATGCCAGAGGAAATGTCAAGCATCAACGGATTTCCATTAGGAATGATGGCGACACAGCACCTCATTCAGGCTAATCACCGCCCTGGCATATAAATCACGCTCAATAATAAACTGAATGTTAACCTGCCGTAAAGACTGCGAGACACAATGAATATTGATGTTATTTTCGGCAAGTACGGTGGCTGCTTTGGCCAGTACGCCCGGTTGCGCAATATTCGTGCCAATTAAACTAACAATGGCAACCTCCTTCACCGTCACCTGCTCATAACTGCTTTCTAATTCGCCGATCAGCTCTTTGGGCAAGCCTTCCTGCCAGACAACCAAAGAAATACTGTTGGCATTCGTTGCTTTCATGATATAGCTGATATTATATTTTTTGAAGATTTTCATGATCCCCAAATCAAAACCGGCCTGCCCGACCATGGAGGCATCATGGATTTCGACAACAAGCACCCTGTCGGAACCGGTTATAATCTCAATCTTGGATTCTTTCCCCACATAGTCCTTCGTAATGAGTGTGCCCGGATGGAACGGATCAAAGGTGTTTTTGATTCTTAGATTAATCCCCGCTTTTTCCAGGGGTTTAGACGCTTTCGGATGAATCGCTTCCATGCCCACATCGGCCAACTGATCGGCCACATCGTAGTTGGTATTCCCGACGATCACGCTGTTTTCCACCCCGACGATTTTCGGATCGGCCGAGGAAAGATGAAACTCCTTATGAATCACCGCTTCATCTGCTTTTAACAGGACGGCAATCTTGGAAAAGGTAATCTCCGAATAGCCCCGGTCAAATTCGCGCATAATCCCCTCGATCCCTCTGGTGTATCCAGTGGCCACCACGATGTTGTGATCATAATCAATATTGGTAAAACACTTGCGAATCCTTTCATCAATGGTGGAATTGGACGGATCATGGAACCCGGTCAAATCAACCATAATCGCCCTGATACCGTTGTTTTGCAGGATATTCACCAGATTAAAGGCCGAGTGGGCTTCCCCCAGCGAAGCTAACATCTCCCGCGCCGCCAGAAAGATATTGTTTTTATCAACGTACCCGGAAGAAATCACCTTGTCCATACTCCGCAGGTAAACCTTCGTCAATTCAATTCTTTTGATTAAAAAGTCATTGGCTTCCGTCAGGTTTAAGCCGATCTCCACAAACTGTTCGTTCAACTGCATTAATTCTTCCAGTAACTGATCGATCCCCTTCTCATAATCCTGCTGCAGGACAAACTGGGTATAGATCCCCGGTTCTCTGGTTTTTTTATCCTCCAGTAATTTATTCGTCACCCCGCCAAAAGCGGAGACAACAAACACGCGCCCATATCGGAAACCCTCATCCTGCGGATAATGAATGATATTTTTGAGGACATCGTCCAGCTTTGACATCGAGGTTCCACCGATTTTTTCTACCGTTAACATCGCTCTTCACTCCTCTAACACCCTGCGGAAAACCTAACAGTAATGCTTATTATAAGTAATATTAATATAATAAACGTTCTGACACTCATAATTCAATACCAATTTTTCTTCCTGCCGCCTTAAGCTAATTCAGACTTATTTCATCCGTCAGCGGCCGAATTAAATATTCCAGCAGATGATACTGTTCCTTGCTTCTCACCACAATCTTTTTCCCCAATTCCGCTTCCAACTGCTGCTGGGTAAGACCCCCTGAACCCACGAGCAGGGCGGCAACTAACGGATGCGCTTCCACCAGAATCGTCCCGGTCAGGGAGCGGGCCGCCACCTCAAATAATTCCTCCTTCAACGCCAGAAAAACAGTCTGTTCCGACAAAACCTTGCCTTTCCCTACGCAATAGGGGCACCTTTTTTCCAACGTACTCGAAAGGGACTGGCGCACTTTTTTGCGCGTCATTTCCACCAAGCCTAATGAGGTAATCCCCAGCACATGCGCTTTCACTTTATCCTTTTTCAATTCTTCCTCCAGGATTGATAAAACCTTGGCTCGGTGTTCTTCCGTATCCATATCAATAAAATCAATAATGATGATTCCGCCGATGTTGCGCAAACGTAGCTGACGGGCTATTTCCCGTGCCGCTTCACAGTTGGTCAGGAGGACTGTTTCGGCCAGATTTTTGCTGCCGACAAATTTCCCCGTATTGACATCAATGGCCGTTAAAGCCTCCGTTTCGTCTATCACGATATACCCGCCGTTTTTGAGCCAGACCTTTCTTTTTAAGGCCTGGGTAATTTGCTGATTGACCGCATATTTTTCAAAAAGCTTGGCGGTATCACTTAAGAAAACCTTGCCCTTTAAGTTCATATCCATTACTTCAAGATATTCAATTACTTCTTCCATCACCGAACGAGAATTAACACTCAGTTTCTGAATATCATCGCTAAAAATATCCCGTAATATTCTTTGTACGAGAGCCAAATCCCGATGCAGGAGTGCCGCCCCGCCGGTATTTTTCGCACGCTGCACCAGGCGCTCCCACATCTTCAGCAGATTACTCAGATCCTGGCTCAACATCTCTTGCGTGGCTCCTTCGGCCACTGTGCGGACAATAATGCCCATCTTTTCCGGCTTAATCTCTTCGGCAATCATCCTTAACCGCTCCCGTTCCGCCTCATCCTCGATCCGACGGGATATCCCGATATAATCAACCACAGGCATCAAAACCAGAAAACGCCCGGGTAAAGTGAGCTTTGTGGTAATACGCGCCCCCTTCGAACCGACCGGTTCTTTGGCAATCTGCACGACTATTTCCTGCCCCTCCTTGACAATGTCCTGAATATTGGGTAACACCGGCGGATTATTGTCGTATAAGGATAAATCGGCTCCCTGCCAGAGGATATTGGAGACAGCGTCTTCCACATAGAGAAAGGCATTTTTCTCCAACCCTATATCCACGAAAGCTGCCTGCATACCCGGCAGGACATTTTTGACCACACCTCGGTAAATGTTGCCAACCAAGCGTTCATTCGGTCCACGCTCAACATATATTTCCACCAGTTGACCATCTTCCAGTACCGCAACCTTCGCTTCTTCTTCCGCTACCTGTACTAAAATCTCTCGATACATCGCAGCCACTCCTCATCAACAGCGCTAAACTCACTACCCGGACACCCGGTCAATCGCAAAGAGGCCTTTTCCCGTGCTTAAGCACGCAAACAGCTAGGATAATTCCAGCGGAGACCAATCATGACCATTTGTCTCTATATATAATCCCAGCCGGTGAATCCGTAAATTGTTCCCCAGGTGAAAAGGACTTAGGGCACCGATCATGCCTACTACTTCCTCAGGTTTCACATTGCCGTCACTGCCAATCTGGACGGCCATTTCCAAGAGCAGTATACTTTCTGCTCCTCCCTCTTTCAGGCGACCGGTCAATTCCCGAATTCCCGGACGGATATCCACTTCCCGCAACCCCTTTTTGCTCTTCCGCTGGACCAGATAAGTAGTCGTTGCCAGAACATCACTAATGACCTTATTTATCTTTTCCTGCATCCCGGCAACATCTTCGACCGGTGGATACAACGCCCCATCCGAAGTCGAAGCCGAAGATACACCATCGCCACTATGGAAGGGAACCTCCACCCGGTAACGGGCAAGATTGATGAGGGCCATTAAGCTTTCTGTCCTTTTGGTTACCGGTACTGCCCCCCGCACACAAAGCCCGCAAGGAAGCACTTTATTCAGGCGCTGAAGCACCTCGTCCGCCGGTATCTCTTCCAGGAGCTGGACGTCAAGATACTCCGCTTCACTGGTCACCCCAACCGCCAGGGCCGAGGCAAAGGAAACCCGCGGGTGTGGATTAAAGCCCTCAGAAAAGGCTAAAGGTAAACCGGCACGACGAAATGCCCTTTCCATCGCGGTCATCAGATCCAGATGGGAAAGGAATCTCGCCTCTTCTTCTTTGCTGTACTGTATACATAAAAGCATTTTCTTACTCACCTTTCCGTTGGATGTAAAATTGCCTTAGAATTAGATGCGGAACGAAGATGTAAAGCAACGTCCAGGTCCTGACAGATTCCGCACACCGCGCAGGAGGTAAAACGGCAATCACCTGTTGTCGCCACCTGATAGGCCTTTTCTCTTTCCCGGAGGAGGTATTTCTTTTGCACCCCGCTCTCAAGATGATCCCAGGGCAAGGGACTGTCCGTATCTATTGGTATGTTGGCAATTTGTTCCGGGACAATTCCCACCTCACGAAACGCCTCCAGCCATGTTTCATAGCGAAAATGCTCGGACCAGCCATCGAAGCGACAGCCACGGCGCCAAGCCTCTATGAGCACCCTGCCCAGACGCCTGTCCCCTTTGGCGAAAACCGCTTCCAGAAAACTTAATTCCGCTTCATGATAATGATAGACAATCCGTTTATCCTTTATTTTAGTTCGCAAATATCTCTGTTTTTCCTGCAAGGTCTCCAGGGAATCCTGTGCCTCCCACTGAAAGGGGGTATGTGGCTTAGGCACAAAAGAAGACACACTTACCGTCACCGACGGGCTCTTTTTACTGCCTGTTTCCCGTAAGATCTCCCGGCCTCTCTGGAGTACTTTCGCCGCCAGCTCGGCAATACCGTCAAGATCCGCAAAGGTTTCGGTCGGAAGCCCCAGCATAAAATAAAGCTTTAGCTGGGTCCACCCTTCCCGGAAAACAGCTTCGGCAACCTGGAGCATATTTTCCTCCGTCACATTCTTATTAATCACATCTCTGAGCCGCTGAGTCCCTGCCTCCGGGGCAAAAGTCAGCCCTGTTTTGCGCACTCTTTGCACCTCTTTGGCCAGATTGACAGAGAAAGAATCAACACGCAAAGAAGGTAAGGAGACGCCGATATTCCGCCCGGCAAAACGATTCAATACCTCTTTTAATAAAGGTTCAACACAGGTATAATCACTTGTACTCAAGGAGGTCATGGAGATCTCATTATGCCCGGTATTCTGGCTTAATTGTTCGGCTTGCTCCACCAGTAATTCCTTGCTGCGTTCCCGGACCGGCCGGTAAAGGACCCCCGCCTGACAAAAGCGGCAACCGCGAGTGCAACCGCGTAAGACCTCCACCATCATCCGGTCATGGACGACTTCCAGATAGGGAACGATCGGTTTGAGCGGAAAATAGGCCGCATCCAGATCCCTGACCACACGTTTCACAACACGCGGGGCTGCCTCAGGCTCGATTACCTTCATCCCGGTAAATTTCCCCTGAGAATATTTTGCCTCGTAAAAAGACGGAACGTAAACTCCCTGGATCCTTGCCAGCTCTTTTAAAAGTGTGCGTTTCTCCTGCTTTCCGTTCCGTCTTCCCCGATGCTCGGCCATAATTTTAAATAACTCTAAAATGACTTCTTCTCCTTCCCCGAGCACAAAAAAATCAAAAAAATCGGCTATGGGCTCGGGATTAAAAGCACAAGGTCCGCCGGCCATAATGAGCGGATATTCATCCCCGCGCTCGCGGGCCAAAAGAGGGATCCTCCCCAAATCTAACATATTTAAAATGTTGCTATAGCTCATTTCATACTGCAGCGTAAACCCAATGCAATCAAACTCGGCAATGGGGGTCATCGACTCCAGACTAAAAAGCGGTATTCCCCTGGTCCGTAATTCAGCTTCAAAATCAACCCAGGGTGCAAATACCCGCTCCATAGAGTATTCAGGCTGTTCATTGACCAAACCATAAATGATCTGTAACCCCAGATGGGACATCCCCACCTCATAAACATCGGGGAAAGCAAAAAGGGAATGCAGTTTTACCGTCTCCCGGTCCTTTTTTACGGCATTATATTCGTTGCCTAGATAACGTAAAGGCTTACTAACCTTTGGTAATACTTCTTCCGTCAAAACCTGTTTCCATTCTTTCAAATTATTTAGATCCTCCTTAAGAGCAATGAAAATAGAAGAATAATACTATATTTTATACTATACATTTCTTCCCTTCACTAAGCAAGAATTTGGTATCTAACTAGCTCTATATACCTTGGGCGGAAGGCAGAAACAGTTTGGCCGGATCAATCGATTGCCCTTTAACAGACACGCTGAAAAAAAGCTGCGGATAGGCGGCATTACTGCCTGTTTTCCCAACCTTCCCGATGACTTGCCCCGTTTTGATTTCACTATTTACATCAACAAAAATCTCCTTACAGTGGGCATATCTGGTAATCACTCCTCCTTCACTGCTAATCACCACGACCCTTCCTAAGGCTTCTTCATTCGCAATCCGTGATACTGTCCCCCCGATTGCCGCTTTAATGGGGGTTCCTTCTGCGGCAATGATGGAAATGCCATCATGAAAAAAACGGGTGTGGTCAGGTTTTTCCACCCACCCAAAAGGAATCCCGATCTGCCCGGAGACCGGGATCGTTAATGAATCATTGAAACTGGGCAGCGCCGTAACCTCAAATGCAGCCCGCTCCAGCGTATCTCCCCAGATGCCTACCTCACTAATAAAGCGCAGAACCGGTTCCAGATCATAATCGAGCGTGAACCACGCGCGGATTGTCCCCTGCACCTCAGCCATAAAGGGCGAATCAAACTGAAAAATCCCCCAGATTAAGAAAAAGATAATAATGGCGGCAACCGTCTGCCGTCCAATTTTCCGCAAGCGCATCCAATAAGACCATCGATTATTTAAGGGCCATAATTTATGCCCATAACTCCGGAAATAGTCTCCCTCTCCCGGCTCCCACAGACTACCCATAAACAAAAGTCCCCCTTTGCTATTTGCTTATTATTAAAATATATTGTCCAACAGCAAAGGTTATGCCTAGAGATAGTGTAAAATTCCCTCTCACGCAAATAAATTGAATAACACACGAATAATGCTGATACAAAAATAAATACCAAAAATAAGAGAAAGATAGATCAAAATAGTCTCCCAATTGATTTTTCTACCGGTCTTCTTTTCAATTTTACCTTTTTCTCTTAATTTTAAATATATTAAGGTGAAGGTGAATAACGGAATTGGCAAGTATATGAAGAGATACAATACAATCAGTTGAATATCATCGAATAAAAATATGCAGAAAAGATAAGCTAAAGCTAGGCATATTATGGCATAGTAAACATAACGGCTTAACCGGCTTTTTTCTTCATCGATCACTTCAGAGCGAAAATACGCATATCTAAATATTAAAATCGACACAAATTCCAGCAGAAAAAGAAGCCCAATGCCGATGATAATATAAAAAATAAATAGCGCGATTTGAAAAGGCATCACAATTAGCAGCATTAATACTCCCGTAAAACCTTCCATAGTGTCATGCGTGAAGTCTGCAAAAAAATCCGGAAAAAAGCCAAGTTTAAGACATAAGGAACCAAAAAGCAAATTAATCAATCCATAGATCGCTAAGAACTCGTACCACTTACTAGCAAAGGATTTAATTTTTTTCTCCTTTGGGGGAAGGAGTTCTTGTCCAATTGCCGTTTCACTGCTTGCAATCTTTTCAATACTGTTTATTAATTTTAGATAAATAAACAGAAAAGTAAAAATCGGGAGCGGCAAGTAGATTAAAAAAAGCAAGATAATATGCTGAGCTTTCCCGATTAATATTATGTATAAAAGATAAATCAATATGAAGCTTAGCAAGGTATATTTGATATATTTACCCAATTGCTCTTTTTCTTCATCTACTACTTCCGTTCTAAAATACACAAGCCGAAATATAAAAATTGCCCCCCATTCAAGTATTACGAAAAACCCCAGGGTGACTATTAAATTAATCATTTCCAAAAACTGCACGATTAAAGACTCAAAAACGCTCTGCCCTTCATGCGGCTCTACCCCTAACTCAAAACAAGCGTAGAAAAAGAAGAGATGGATGATTGCGTAGATTACAAAAAACTCGTACCACTTATAAGCCAATGAACTGATTTTGGCATTATCATTCATTTCCTCACTTCCCTCGTATTATTTTGGTTTGATCGTATACGCATATCCTAACGCTCGCTACAAATGTAGTATCATTATCACCCCAGCACACTATGTACCATTACTTACGTCAAGTTACGCTTGACGTTTATTTTTTCTCATGATACCATATATAGTATCATACAGCAGGTATTAAATGTGGTATTAATGCATATATTATAGGGGAGATGTACGTGACTCGGATAAAAAAAAGATTTGAGAACATATTAAACAACCCTACAGAAATAAAATGGAATGAGCTAATACCAGTGCTGGAATACTATGGGCTGGTTTGTGAACCACCAAGTGGAGGTAGTCACTGGACAGTTTTTCATCCAAATTTTCCAGAAAACATAACCGTTCCAGTACACAATAACAGAATAAAGAAAATATATGTTAAAAAATTAATGAGATTAATTCTAGATATTAGTGAGGAGGATTAACTATGGATAAGGAGACTAATTACTACTTGAAACTTCAGTATCAAGTAAATATATCTCCTATAAGCAAAGAAGACGGCGGGGGGTGGTTAGCAGAAATACCTGATTTAAGCGGATGTTATTCTGATGGAGAAACACCCGAAGAAGCTGTGAAAAATATTATGGAAGCTAAAAAGACTTGGATTGAAACCGCATTAAAACGCGGACAAAAAATCCCTTTACCAAGAGTCTCAACAGACAATGATGATTACAGTGGTAAATTTACCTTAAGATTACCCAAATCGTTACATAGAGAATTAGCTTTGTCTGCTCGTAAAGAAAACTTAAGTCTGAATTCATATATTTTATCTTTGCTGTCTTATAACTTTGGAAAAAACGAAACAAAAGGACACTCTATTGTTCAAAACATTACGGTTTATGGTGACTTATCAGCAAGCCCCATTAAGCGTTATGAGGAAATTCCTCAAATCAGGGTCTAATCAGAAATTAGTTTATACATAATAATTCAATTATGGGAGGCAAACATAAATGATAGATAAAAAAACTAAAAAAGCTTCTTCTGAAAAGGAATTTAATATTTCTTTATCCAATATTGAATTGTATAGCATTAACGGGCAGCAACTAAAATGCGATCTAACGAAAGGACCTTTTCAATTAACTAGAAACAATTTTCTTGATATACATGGACTCGAAGGAAACCTTTTAAAAATTAAATTATCCGAAAAACTTTTTTTCAAACCAGAAGGCCCATTTAAACTTGACCTTGATATTATCGGCACTTACGAGATTGATGAAAACACATTAAAAGAAGATATTGAAAAAGTTCTAGAAGATCTCGCACAACCTCTCTTTTCATATGCATCACTAATTATTGCAATAATGACAGAAAAGTTTGCCTCACTTCCAATCATTGTACCTCCGGTAAAATCAGAAGAAACAGATTGAGCCTTAATCCCCAGTGAAAAACTGGGGTTCTTTTATACATCCTCACTCATCTTCTCATTACCTTTTATTGTTTCTGCCTCTGATAAATGTCTATGAAGAGACCCGCTACCAACCCCGAAGCAATGCCTTAAGCTTATCCCGCTTATCCAAAACAAACTCACACTTTTCCCAGTCGGTACTGACCGGAATCTCCATCTCATACTTAATCTTAAACGGATTCTTTTCCGGGATTTTTTTAATAGCTTCCAAAGCCTTCTGTTCATTGTTTTGCGCCATGGCAACCCACACATCCTCCAAGACTTCCGGTAACTGCCCAAAAATATCATAAATGTCCCTCAAACGGTCGGACAGTTTGGAATGAACGCGGTCTTCCACCGAATCCTTGTAACGCATATTGTAAATATAAATCTTATCAGCGAGCTGTCCAATACGCTGGATACGGCCTTTCCGTTGCTCCAACCGAGTCGGATTCCACGGTAAGTCTACATTAATCAGCGTGGACAAGGTTTGCAGATTTAACCCTTCAGAAGCCGCGTCAGTCCCAACCAAAACCGTGATTTCCCGTTTCTTCACCATCGTCTTAAGGTGATCCTTGTTTTCTTTAGTAAATACTCCGTTCTGATAAACACCGGACAGATCGCCCCCGGCATATAAACCAATTTTGGTGTCTTGAATGTCTAAAGAAAGCAGCCTAGCTACATAATTAGCACTGTCATAATACTGGGAAAAGATAATACAACCCTTCTCTTTCCATGCACCTTCCGTTCCTACACCTTTTAAAAGGATCTCCAACACCTTATAATATTTCGGATCAGTATCCCTGTTATCATGTAATACCTTGACCAGACGCTCAAGGCAATCAATCTCCGCCGTGCTTAAATCCCGAATCTCGCCGTGCTGTTCTTCATGTTCCTCTTCTTCCTCGTCCTCATCAAAGATATCATCATACAGATCCCGCAAGCGTTCTTTGCCTTTTTGCGTCCACGCAAGCATCTTTTTGGCAGTGTTTTCCCCAGCCAGCATCGTACTTCCGATGCGCCTGAGCAATAAGGTGGACATAAAACCGCCGCCTTGTACCCGCGCAGAGAGTAAATTACAAAAATCTTGAGCAATTTGGTAAGCCTGCAAAAGATACCCCTTTAATTCCAAGGCCTCTTCATTTTTCTCTCCCATCAGTTGCACGTCAATCTTTTTTAAATAAGGCTCACCCGTTTCCGGGTTATGATTCCGCTCCAAAAAATCTCTTGTCCGGCGCACTATGCACCTGATATAAGGGTTATGATGAAGGATAAACTGATCGTCGTAATACAGCTCCCTTATTTTTTGCTTCTGGGCGGGACGCAATCCGGCATATATACCCTGTTCCAACACAAAAGTGTCATCATCAATATCCAGCTGATTGCGAATAATCTCAATCCGCCGGTTTTTCTCCGTTTTCTGGGGAAAAGGATTACGCACAATGTTCCACATTTCCGCTTCGGTATCGGGGGGCTGCCGGTTCCCGGCAATATAATCCAGACTTGTTTGCGGCAGTGTCCGCCAGACACTGTACTTATCCCCCATCACTTTTTCGGTAGGCATGGCCAGCGCATTCAACAGATCAAAAGCTTCAACCGGGTTCATTTGCACTGGTGTAGCTGTCGCCAATAACAAGCTATTGGTCTGAAAAGTGATCTCATTCAGGAAAGCTAGCAGATTATTCGGTTGTGCCTTATGTTCGTCGGCATCCTTGTTCAGATTTCCTCTTCTGGCACGATGTGCTTCATCCAATATTACACATTCATACTTCAGTTGCTTGAGGTATTCCGCCGCTTCCGATTTACGTGTAATCAAGCCCTGCGATACAATCCCAATCCGGCGAGGGCATTTTTGGATACTTTTTACGCTATCTGCCGGATATTCATAGCCGTTCTCGTCAACCCAACCTTTTCCTGTCCAAACCGCACTGGGAAGGTCAAGCAGATGATGTATTTCTTCCTGCCACTGCGAAAGCAATGTTTTGGGCACAATAATCAGCACGGGATTATCC
>ENA-UOYA01002261-UOYA01002261.1-activated-sludge-metagenome-genome-assembly--contig:-NODE-2261-length-18862-cov-4.521402_pt1 | contig 18862 bp, 18 predicted proteins | sample MGYA00238163_ERZ764804 | MGnify/ENA primary metagenome ERZ764804 (study PRJEB28919, sample SAMN05720223) | activated sludge metagenome | isolation source: Anaerobic digester | place: Hong Kong... | reverse complement strand
TATTTTCCAACGTTTCGACCATTAAAGTATTTCAGAAGATCATCCCTGGAATAAGTACAGGGTAAATCTTATCCCCTTCCATCTTGATGAGTTTTACGAGGCCTTTCCTGATATCAATCCTGATGATCCCCTCTACCTCAATGAGAGTGATCGAGCACGGTTGTGGTGAGCGAGTATATGCAGCAGATACACCATTGTTTTCTGATTGGGGTGCTCATTTGCGCGGTATCTGTATGTGCAGGAATACTCATGCAAGAAGCAAAAGCAGCGGAGATTACAGGCTCTCAGAGCATGGACCTTAAAACACTCCATATCCTCATAAAAACAGATCGGGGTTATTATTCACCAGGTGATATCATCAGGGTAAAAGGAACGATTACTGGCGTCACCGGTACCGCTGTGCAGGCACAGGTGCTCTTCTCGTTCCAGGGCATGAATACAACCACGAATACCACACCTGATGGGACACTCACCGCACAGATCCCCATCTCGCTCAGCGAACCGGAGAATTTGTACAGGCTTTATGTCTCCGCCAACGCAGAGGGATATGAAGAAAAGAACCTCTCCATTCCGATTGTAATCATGGGTGAACCCTCATCCCTCGCCCCTGCGCTCAACATCCCTGATGAATTCTCCTTCACGTAAATCCCACACGCGAGACATCAATACTCCGTACTTTATATGGATATTCACGTTCCAGGGTCGAGCGAAGGTGCGATACATTCTGACCGTCCCGAACCCAGCCCCCGTCATATGAGAGACGGATACGATCGGTATAATATACCCCTTTCTTCGGGTCATAGGCGAGGATCAGGAAGAGCGGTGCATCAGCACTTCGGTCCTGTGCCACAATATCACCCTCCCGGTAGTCAGGAGCAGTGCCAGGAGGAGAAGAGTCCTGTCCGATCCCAATCTGACTGAGTGCTATTCGGGTCAGTCGCGCTGGATACGAACGTTCAAGATCATCCCGGCTGATCCATTCAGTATGGGCATCAGGTCGGAATCCCCATTCACCGGTATAATACGGGTAGATCTGATCGGTTGCATACTCATCAGTCCCTGGATCATATCCAAGAATGACGAGGACATCCTGGGTAACGCCCGATGACCGGGAGACAAGATCACCAGCGACATAAAGAGGCACCGCCCCTCTTGCAGCTGCCCGACTATATGCACGATACTGTACTCCTGGCCGAAATTGCGCATCAACAGGGACCTGCATGGATGTAATCTTCTGAGTGAGGTTTTCGTACTCTTCCATACTTACATTTCGACTCATACCAGGTTGCACGTAAAACGAGCCATCATTAAACCTGGTCAACTCCTCTACCCGATACTGATTATCAGAAAGAATCGCAGAAACGAGCACATATGCACCATCATCCCTTCTCAGCAGTACATCTCCAACACCAAAGCGAGGATCATGGGAAGTCGCACTGATGATCGGTTCACTACGGGGCTCGGTTTGCTCAATCGGTAGGTGAATTGTTTGTGTGAGGATTTCTTTGGAGGTATGATCACGAAAGATTGCATGTATCCGCACATTTATCTCATTTGTATCGGAAATTCCACCGAGCTCCTCAAGGGGGATGGCAAGGGTCGAACCCGCGGTGATTCCAAGAAACCGGGGTAAAAGCCCCAAGGCATCAAGACTCTGGTTATTCCATGTAATATCGAAGCGTTCAAGTACATCAAGCCCTGGTCCACCCATGTTCTTGATGAGAATCAGATCTTTTGTTTGCTCGAGTGTAACCGCGATTGTTTGAGATATTTCTGCAGGAGGGGAAGTGTTTACAACAAGGGGAGGGAGAGAGATGATGAGAATCAGAAGTACAAAAAGTCCAATGATACCAAGAACATATCGGGGTGATAGCGGATTTTTTGGCAATTGATTGAACGGGAGCAATGAAAAAATATCTGTGATACTCCGTCTGACATGTATCCTGTTCTTCTCGCGATTTCGTTTGTAGATCTCATTTTCTGGATCGAGAGTTAATGCATTCTCAAAACAGACGTCTGCATCCGTATGCATGCCCATCTTGGTAAGAACCACCCCAAGGGCATTCCATGCTCGATGATCTTCTTCTGATGCCTCAACCACCTGCATCAAGAGATCTGATGCCTTTTGCAGTTCACCTCTCCGATATGCCTCAATTCCTTTTTTGTAGAGAATCAAGGCCTTTTCATCATCTTCCATGCAACACACAACTCTTTGACAAGTTATCCAAAAACTATTGTTCTCCATCAAAGAAAGGCTCATCAGTTAAAGGTAAATCAGGGTGATCTTGTGCAATCTCATGTTCTGACAGATGCAGGAGAGGAAGAACCTTTATATTGGCTTTCTCCGAATATTTCTGAATGGGGGAACGGATCGTGTTCTGGCAATATTCTCTGATATTGTGCATCGTTCTTGCAATACTCCCAAGCACGGTATGGGGGGCCATGCCTGGAGACATCTTAAAAAATCAGGTTCTGGGTCTTCCTGAAGGGCCTGAATGGGGCTATGGCCTTGACATCTCACGTGATGGGAATATAACCGTGTGTGGGGTTGCCTATCCAGATCCTTCGGTAGATCTTGGAGAACTTGGGAACGGCGATGCCTGGATCATCAGACTTGATCAGAACGGAACTATCCTTTGGGAGAAACTTTTTGGCGGCAATGAAACTGATTATGCATTATCGGTCAGGAATTTGCCTGATGGAGGGGCCGCGGTCATTGGCACAACCGGATCATACAATGGTGATGTGACGAACTATCATGGCAATGGGGATATGTGGTTTCTCAATATCGGACCAGATGGAAATATTCGCTGGGAACAAGCATTTGGGGGGAGCCGTACTGATGAGGGCTCAGACCTTGCATTATTGCCAGACGGGGGCTATATCCTCTGTGGCTATACCATGTCCTCAGATGGGTATGTCAGACGACAACTCGGTGACGGGGACCTCTGGCTCATCCGCCTTGACAGAAACGGCACAATACTATGGGAAAAAACATACGGGGGGAGTAGGCGTGACAGCGGGACCAGTATCACCCTGACCAGGGACAACGCGATCGTTGCCTGTGGCAATACCAACTCAACTGATAATATGGTATCAGGGAACCGAACGAGTAGTGATGTCTGGGTAATAAAGACCGACCTGAACGGGACACTTATCTGGGAACGAACATTTGGCGGTTCAGCACTTGATTGGGGTCACTCGGTGATCGAACTTGCGTCAGGTGATCTGATGGTTGCGGCAGTCACTGCATCAGACGATGGAGACATTGATATGAACCATGGTGCGGGGGATATGTGGCTCATGCGGCTGAAACCTGATGGTACACTCGTGTGGAAAAAGACGTATGGCGGAAGCTTTAGTGACAATGTCTGGAAACTTGAGCCATCCCCTGGAGGAGGAGCGTACTTCGTCGGTGATAGTTACTCGGTCGATGGAAACTTTACCGGCAATCATGGAGAAGCAGATCTACTCATCGGCGAGGTTGATGGTGATGGAAACGTGCTTTGGTACCGACAGATCGGTGGTTCTTCGGTAGATCGAGGATCCTGGGTACAACGATCTGCATCTGATACGCTGATGATCGCTGGTATGACAGCCTCTTCGGACGGAGATCTCTCCGGGGATCATACAAGCGGAGATCTTTGGATTCTTGAGATCGAGGGAGATGTAAATCAGACATTTGAGAACGAAAAACCACAACCTGCAGGTACAGTCACACAAGAACCTGCGATCGGCCCACTCGGCGGAGACGGGCCAATCCCGACTGATCCTGACGGTGATGGCACATATGAAGATCTGAACGGCAATGGTGTCATGGACCTGCAGGATCCGACTTTATTCTTTAGGTACTTCTCCTGGCTACAAAATCAGGGATACAACCGTTCATTTGACTTTAATGAGAATAATAACTTGGAGCTGAGTGATGTGCAAGCACTATTTACGGAGATTCAATCATGAAAATACGCAATATATGGATTATATTCCTCCTCTTTGCCACGGTTTTGATCACCGGCGTGCAGGGTGTTGAGGTATCGATAAAGCCCGTAACTCTCTCGCCTGGAGAGAACGGAACGATGGATATTATCCTGGACTCTGCACCAGCGGGTATATCTGGCTTTCAGATGAATGTGCAATCAGACAACCCCTCTGTCGGAAAAGTGACCGGAGCATCATTTCCCTCATGGGCATCCCTCTCTGAAGCATTGCCTGGTGACGGTGGATCATATGCCCTCCGCGCCATAGACCTCAATAGTGGTGTCGAGGGAGGGGCAAGTCAAGTTACCCTTGCAACCCTTTCTGTTCAGGCAGTCGCAAGTGGGGCATGCCAGATCGTCATCCAGAATCTTCAGATCGATGATGATGCAGGCAATACCGTCCAAGCAGAGACAAAAAGTGGAACACTTACCATATCAGGAGCAGGAAGTACCCCCACCGCTCAGCCATCGCCATCAGCTGGGGAGATCACAATCGCTCTTGCCCCTGGTTGGAACCTTATCAATATCCCGATGCAGCCAGCAGGAGGATATGAGACAGCAGAAATTTTCAAAGATATCCCAAGTGCTGGGCATTCCATCCTGAGCTATGACGGGACAAGTGGGTGGATGACCCTTGGAAAAGATGACCGCTTACAACCTATGACTGGATATTGGATCTATACGACGAGCGCAGTTCAGATCCCCATCAAGGTGCAGGGCCTGCCTACGGAAGCAAAGAACCTTTATGTTGGATGGAATCTTGCTGGCATCACCGGAACGACTACCCAAGATGCATCTGTGGCACTTGCTGGTCTCTCCTCATGGTCATCTCTCGTCAGGTACGATGCACATGCACAACAGTACCGAGATCCGAGCATGAAAGAAGCGGCAGGCACCATGCTCGCGCCAGAAGAAGGATTTTGGATATACCTTGATGCGCCTGGAGCCATCAGACCAGGAGCATAAAACAAACCCTATATTTTAATACCTCCTTTTCTTAGAACAAAGTCAACATGGAGTTTTGGAACATGAATTACCACATTCTTGTGTGCATCCTCTTTGTCAGTCTTCTGGCACTCGGTGTATCAGCGATTCCCCCCCTGCCCTATGAATTCTATGGCAATGTTACTATTAATCAAACACCTGCCCCATCAGGAACGACTATAATCGCCAAGGTAAATGGAACCGAGGTAGGGAATATTACCACGACGGTTGCCGGAGTGTATGGAGGACCTGGGACGTTTGATCGTCGTTTGGTTGTCAATGGTGCCGAGAATCAGATTGGTGAATATATCACGTTCTGGATTGGAGAACAGCAAGCAGCCCAGAAGGTCAAACTCTATGCCGGCGAATCACAACGGCTTGATCTGACATTCATTCCTGGCAAAGAAGGGAGCATCGATGCTTCAGTCACCCCATCACAATCAGGAACCATTGCCAATATCCCAACTGAACAGGAGACACCTTCCCCCACTGCAACAGAAAAAGCACCGCTTTTGATTGCCCCTCTCGCAGCTGGACTTGCACTTCTCATCTTTGCCCGTAGGGATTAACCTTCCCGCTCTTCTTTTATGTAACCGATACCTACCTATCACCTATGCCAGAGGTCACGGTCTATTCCACACAAAACTGCCCGTATTGCCGACTTGCCAAAGCATTTCTAGACCGACACAATATCCCATACCGGTCGATTGACGTTGGTATTGATCGCAAAGCCGCACGTGAGATGGTTGAGATATCAGGCCAATACGGTGTTCCTGTAATTGTAGTCGGAGATCAGGTCGTTGTTGGGTTTGATACTGACAAACTGAGAGAACTGTTTACAACTGGGAAAAAACCTGATCTCTATGATGTGATTATTGTCGGTGCTGGTCCTGCAGGCCTGACTGCTGCCCTCTATTGCGTGAGGAAAAATCTCAAGACCCTGATCATCTCCCCAGATATCGGTGGCCAGGCACTAGAGAGTTGGAATATTGAAAATTACATGGGATACCGGATGATCACCGGTGATGATCTGATGGCAAAGTTCGAGGAGCAGGTTCGAGAACTTGAGATACGAATTGAACTTGACGAAGTCAATTCTCTGCTCCCAACCGCCGGAGGATTCTCAGTCAAAACCGTATCTGATCAGGAGTATAAAGGAAAAACCGTGATCCTCACCCAAGGGAAAAAACCACGTAAATTGAATCTGCCAAAAGAGGACCAGTTCATCGGAAGAGGCCTTTCTGTCTGTGCAACATGCGATGGTCCACTTTTTAAGGAAAAGGTTGTAGGAGTAATTGGTGGGGGTAATTCTGCACTTACGACCGCGCTTGAGATGAGTGCTATTGCAAAAGAGGTCCATCTCATTGTTCGGAGCACTATCCGCGCTGATGCAGTGTATGTATCACAGTATGAAGAAAAAAAGAACATCATCACCCATAATGGATATGAGGTAACCGAGTTGCTCGGTGATGACAGACTTTCGGGCATTGTGATCACCCACCGGGACAGTGGAGAGAAAAAACAGATCCAACTTGATGGGTTATTTGCCGAAATCGGCTGGATTCCTAACACATCCTTTGTGGAAGGACTGCTCAAGCTGAATGATCAGAAAGAGATTATTATCGATATTGACTGCAGAACAAGTGCCCCAGGAATATTTGCCGCTGGTGATGTAACCTCCATTGCTGGAAAGCAGATCATCATCGCCTGTGGTGAGGGGGCAAAAGCAGCACTGTCTGCTTTCCACTATCTCATGACCAGATGAAAGGAGGGGTTATGGAGGGGGTATACATGTTTCCAAACCGGATCCCTTATCGTGGTTTATAGAATAACACGATCCGGTTGGTGTTTGTTCCCCTTTTCATGTTATTTATGCCCCAAATATTTGCAGTCTTAGTAAAATTCTGCTGATTGACGATGACCGCTAGGCACGAAAAACCGGCTCGTATACCAAGAGGGATTACCTGTTCATCAAGCCGGATTGTTCCATTTTTGACTTCGCCCACCTCAAACGCAACATACCCCTCTGGTTTGGTAATTCGAAATAATTCCTTAAATACTGCCCCCATTACTGCTTCCCATTCGTCAAGTCTCCTCGCGTTCGTAATTTTTTTCCCGATAACTTCAGCATCAAGCCCATTAAACCAGCATCGGAGCCAGTTATCAGGAGCATACTGAACAATATCCAAAAAGGGTGGGGAAGTCACGGTCAGTGACACGGTATTATCTGGAATCTGAGGGGTATTACGGGCGTCACCGGTTAAGAAAAGGGCCGACTCGGCCGCCCTATGCAGGTTCTCTCTCTGTCGTTGATCCAGCCCCTTGAGGAGGATTCTCGTCTTTTTCAGAATGATCTCCCTGACATCGCGGTATGGTGGAATCTGATTTCGCTCACGATTGATGATAACCTGGCGCTCTGGTGAGACTGCCTGATTGGGCGGAAGCGTATACACCGAAAAAAAACCCGGTGAATGACCTGTTAACCGATTTGTCGCAACCATCCGAATCCATCGGTCAATCATATCAAGTCTTCCTTCTCGTTCCCGCTCAAGGAGGTATGCCCGCAGACTACAAAGGGTACGCAACGTATCACGATGGTAAAACATGGTAAGATCAATATCACACGAGAGATCAGGACAGTCTGGGATGGCAGCAAGCCGTGCCCGAACATCATCATAGGCAGGAAGAAAAAGCCTTGGCTCTGTTAAGAACCGTGAGAGTGGATTGATATCATTGGCGATGACCTGACGCCCAAGTAATGCAGCCTCAAGAGGCGTCGTGCCCCGTCCGGTAAAGGGATCATAGACCCACTCGCGAGGTTCAGTTAACAGATGAATGAAAAAGCGGGGAAGCTGAGGCTTAAAACAAGCACGGTATGAGATTTCATGAAGTCGGGATGCTTGTCGTTGCCGTGCAGTCCAGAACTCATTTGTATATCTGCAGTACTCGCTCCCTTCAACCACAATGGTATCGCACCAGGTGCACTGTTTTGGAGAGAGCGTCGTCTGCCCATCTGGATCAGGACGAGAGAATGCCCTGATATACTCATGAACATGACTCGGATCCCGTTTCATCACAATCGTGCAGGTTTCTCTCCGAGGGCTTGAGCCAGAACCGTCATGAGATTTTGGACCGGTCGGTCACTATGCTCCTGGATATGATACTCACAGAATGGACAGATGGTCACGACAATGTCAGCACCGGTCTTTCTAATCGCTTCCCGTCTCAACTCACCAAGAGCTGCTGCCTCATCAGGAAGTCCAGAACGCACCCCTCCCCCAGAACCACAGCATTGGGCAGGCATCTCAACAAACTGCTCGACTGCTTGTGAGAGAATCGCACGGGGCTGCGTGGTGATCTGTTGACCATTCATAAGATGGCAGGGATCATGGTAGGTTGCAGTCACGGGGACTTTGCGTAAGGAAGGCAACGGGATCTCGGTCAGGATCTCGGTGACATCCTTCACGATAAAAGGAGTATGATAGTCATGCTTGAGTGTAGCGCCACACCCAGCACACATCGTCATAACAGTCTTAATCCCGCGTTCCTGGAATGCTTTGATATTCCGCTCCTTTATCTCATCAAGGAATGCCGTCTGGCCAGTCCTGATAAGAGGCGAGCCACAGCAGACCTGATCTTTGGGAATGATCACGCGAATGCCAGCATGACGCATCACCTGGAGCATATCAAGCGCACGCTCAGGAAGGCGGGCGTTGAACATGCATCCACAGAAGAACCCAACTTCGCACCGCACTGGCCCATAGGGCTCGATAACCTCCTCGACAAGATCAAGGAAAAGATGTGGACCTGGTTCAACACTCCGACCAGTTGTCCGGACGAGCGCTGCTACCTGCTGATGCCGGGGCAGAGTCAACCCCTCACGGTTTGCAATCTCCCGTAATTTCTCGATCGCCTTTCCAGGGATCTCAATAGATTTTGGACAAACCCGCCAACATCGGTTGCAACTTGTGCAGGTAAACAGCCCGTCTTCTATTGCATGACGAACCCGGTTTCCTGGTTCGCGGGGATCGAGTGCTATTCGCATATATGACCGCATTGAGGTCGGACCTATGAATTCGGTTACCTTCATCGCTGGACAGATCGAGACGCAAGAGAGGCATTCAATGCAGTCACGAAGTGGTTTTATCCGCTCGATATCTTCCTGTTTTGGAGAATGACCCCCTTCTTCAGTATGGATACGGGGAATTGCCGAGACACCAGGAATGAGATCAACTAAAAGATCCTTGATGACAGGAAGATCCAGTGGTTCTATGACCTGCCCATCCTGTGCCTCTGCGGTACAGGCGAGGACCGGTTCACCATTGACCTTCACGGCACAGCTCCCACACTGGCCTGCCCGGCAACTGGACCGGTATGAGAGGGTTGGATCCTGGAGATGAATCGCATCAAGCACATTGAGGACCCGAGCACCTGGTTCAACCTCCACAGTCCAGGATTCAAGATGCGGCTGTGTATCGATATCGGGATTATATCGTGAAACATGAACTGTCAACTGCATCAGACCCGCCTCCGCTCAATGGTTGCATGCGTTCGTACCTGGATCGTATGCCCAAATGGTGAATTCTGGTTATCCCAATCCTGGACAATATCAGTCCGAACATGTGCCCCTCGTGATTCTTCACGAACCAGAGCCCCGGTGACGATTAATCTTGCTAAATCAAGCATATTCCTGACCGTGCAGCAATCCACAACCCCAGACATGTCGACCGCCTTAAGTCGCTTATGTGCAAGCTCGTCGAGCGCAGCACGTGCCGTAAGGAGTCCTTCTTTATCCCGGAATATCCCTGCATATTTCCACATCACCATCTGAATATCGCGCTTTACCAGATCAGGCACAACCGCACCATTCCGAAAGCCCTCAAGCATGATACCGATCTCGCGAACCTGCTCCTCAGGCAGAACGATATCTCTCTTCGCTGATCTCCCTGCAGACTCCCCAGCCCGTTTTCCAAAGACCTGAGTATCTGCAAGGGCATTGCCACCAAGCCGGTTTGCACCATGCACTCCACCAGCAACCTCGCCACAGGCAAAAAGGCCTGCAAGCGTGGTCTGGCAATTTACATCAATCCGCAAGCCGCCCATGATATGATGTGCCGTCGGGGCGACCTCCATCGGCTCTTTGCGAATATCGATCCCATACTGAAGAAACTGCTCCAACATGACCGGAAGTCGTTCTTCGATTCTTTCAGCAGGAAGATGGGAGACATCAAGCCATACACCACCGTGTGGCGTGCCCCTTCCCTGCAGGATCTCGGTAGCGCAGGCACGAGCCACAACATCACGCGTGGAAAGTTCCATCCTTCCTGGATCGTACCGTGCCATGAACCGCTCCCCAAGGATGTTTTTCAGTACACCGCCCTCACCTCTGACCGCCTCAGTGACCAACCTTCCCCGCGCATCCCAGGGATACACAGCGCCGGTTGGATGGAATTGCACCTGCTCCATATCGATCACCTCAGCACCCGCGCGCCACCCCATGGCGTACCCATCTCCTGTACCGCTCATGGAATTGGTCGAGATATCATAGACACGTGTCCCACCGCCGGTCGCAAGGACGGTTGCATCAGCAAGAAACACATATAATCGGCCGTTTCGGTCAAGACCGAGCGCACCTATCACGTATCCATCCGCAAGAAGAAGATCACAGACGGTGATCTCATGACATACACGGACACTGGTATGGGCGAGCCGCTCCATAAGGGTGACCATGATCTCATGTCCGGTCCGGTCACCGGCGTAACAGGTCCGCGGAAAGCACTGTCCACCAAATGGTCGTTGACAGATCGTGCAGGAATCCGTAAGATCGAAAACTGCACCCCAGGAGAGGAGATCCTGCATTCGAAGCGGGGCCTCTTGGGTTAATACATGGACAAGATCTGGATCATTGAGATATGCCCCTCCTTTCATGGTGTCGGCATAATGATCTGCAGTCGTATCTGCCTGATTCATCACCGCATTATAGCCGCCTTCGGCCATGATGGTGCACCCACCTTTTCCGGCAATGGTACGTGAAACCAACACGCAATCGCCGTATTTTGAGGCCTCAATCGCAGCACGGACTCCCGCCCCTCCGCTCCCAATGACGAGGACATGGGAACGGATGATCTCCTCAATCTGCATCATAGTACAGGTCGCCGTCAGAATGACTTTGATGTTTTGGTAGCAAGCAGTCTTCCAGACCTCCCTGCAGCATCCCTTTTCTCTAAAAAACAACTTATAATAACCATAAGTGGCACCTCCATGAAGCTTATCATGAAGTTCGGGGGCACTTCTGTCCAGAACGCAGATTCTGTCAGAAAGGCCGTGGATCTCGTATACAACCAATATGTCCAGCATGATCACCTCGTCATCGTCGTCTCTGCACAACGAGGGGTCACCGACCGGCTGATTGCCTGTGCAGACGCGATGATCACCTCACGGGACGGAGCAGAAATTGGCGAGCTTATTGCATACCTCACCGAAAGTCATCTGACAACGCTCAAGGCTGTTGCATCTGACTTTTATGCAGAAACGAGCGCGATTATCACCAGGCGGATCGAGAACCTTCGTGATTTTCTCCAAGCGGTCTATCATCTCCGTGAGTTGACGGTCAGATCCCGAGATTATATCATCTCATTTGGTGAACGGCTCAATGCCCCTATTTTTAGCGCTGCACTCCGTCAGCGAGGTATTCCCTCAATGGTCCTTGATGGATGTGAGGCTGGAATCCTGACTACTGAAAACCATGGGGATGCAATCGCGCTTCCTGCAGGGGAAGCACGGATCAGGTCCCGGCTTGAACCGATCATGGAACACACCGTTCCGGTCATCACTGGATTTATGGGGTGTACCGAGAAGGGAGTGGTCACTACGCTGGGACGATCAGGATCAGACTACTCGGCAACTATCATCGGTGCAGCGCTTGATGCTGATGAGATCTGGATCTGGACCGACGTAGATGGAATCATGACGACCGATCCCAGGCTCGTGCCTGAGGCACGCGTTATCCCACGAATATCCTACATTGAGGTGATGGAGCTTTCCTACTTTGGGGCAAAAGTCATGCACTCACGCTCGATCGAGCCGGCAATGCAAAAAGGAATCCCTGTCAGGGTCAAGAATACCTTCAACCCAGATCATCCAGGAACGGTGATTGATGGTGGAGTACAAAAGGATTCGAGGGTTGTCAAGGCCATAACCTTTATCGACAAGGTTGCGGCAATCACCATCACTGGTGCCCAGATGGTGGGAAGACCTGGTGTTGCGCGCCATATCTTCTCCCTTCTTGCAGAGCATCAGATCAACGTCATGATGATATCACAAGGTTCCTCCGAGGCAAATATCTCTCTCATCATCGAGGCACATCAAGTCAGAACCGCAATGGATGCATTATTACCTCTGAAAGAGCGGTGCGTATTTCGGGACATCACCGCGAATGAGGATGTCTGTGCTGTTGCAGTGGTCGGATCAGGAATGGCTGGAATGGCTGGAACAGCAGGGAGAACATTCTCAGCCCTTGGAAAGGCAGGAATTAATGTTATGATGATATCACAAGGTTCCTCTGAGGTCAACATCTCATTTGTCGTCTGCCAAGAGGATGGACCACGCGCGGTCAAAGTTCTCCATGATGAATTTGATCTTATGAATGAAGAGGGATGAAGATGGAACACGATGCATATCGGGATGCTGGGGTGGACATTGACCTTGAAGCTCGTGCCATAAAAAGCCTCATCTCCGAACTGACGTTTCGGAGAGATGACCAATTTGGGATGGCATCGGAGATTGGGCACTTTGCCGGACTCATATCATTTGGCACATATGTTCTTGCCCTCGCAATTGATGGGGTTGGAACGAAGATGCTGGTTGCCGATGCAATGCAAGACTGGTCCACGGTCGGTATTGACTGCATTGCCATGAATGTGAATGACCTGTTTGTCATGAACCTAGAACCGGTCGCTTTTGTTGACTATATCGCCACATCAAAACTTTCAATCGAACAGATGCACCAGATCGGAAAAGGCCTCAATGAGGGTGCACAACGTGCCAACATTTCCATCGTCGGTGGGGAGACTGCAACCTTAAAAGATCTGGTAACCGGACTAGACCTCGCCGGGGCATGCCTTGGGATCCAAGAAAAGGACAAGGTTATCACCGGATCTGCGCTCAGTCCCGGGGATGTATTAGTGGGTATCCCCTCGTCAGGGATTCATAGCAATGGCCTGACCCTTGCCCGTCAGATGGTAGAGCAATATGGCTCGTATTCCACATGCCTCCGTTCTGGAGTAACCCTGGGCGAAGAACTTTTACGCCCAACTCGTATCTATGCAGATGTCCTCCGCATCTGTGCTGAGACGCAGGTTCATGGGATGTGTCATATCACTGGAGGAGGCCTTACCAACCTGAACAGACTGTCCGCCTATGGCTATGTCATTGAAGATCCACTCCCACCTCAGGAGATTTTTCACTGGATTGCACACGTAGGGCAGATTTCAAAGAAAGAGATGTACCGGACCTTTAACATGGGAATGGGGTATGTTATCCTCCTGCCCAAAGAAGGGATAAACACTGTCCTGAAGTATTACCCTGATGCAAAGGTCGTAGGATATGTAACAAAGGAACCAGGGATATTCCTTGACGGTGAAAAACTATTCTAAATCCAAAGTATAGTTCTCTTTTTTTGCTTTTGCAGAATGAATAAGTGAATTGCCATGCGGATCCTCAATGATGAGGGTGACGGTCTGTTTTCCACACCGGATGTTCATGATCTGCTCTTTGAGACAGATCGCTTTTTTTCGCTGATCATCATCCCCATCAATTAAAACACCGTCAAGAACCTTATCAACCCGCATCAAGACGCCCTCAACATTTGAGACAAAGCCCTCACAGGCTGGACCAGGATCAATCTCCACCCCAAGCTCAGGAAGGGTGATTTTTGCTGCACTACTTCGGACGACACGGACAGAGAGATCATCCTCACCACATGCTTGAAGTACAAACCGTACCGGCTCATTGGTCGTGATATTCTGCACATCAGAGAAACGATACCCACAATGAGGGCACGAACACGTGATCATCAGAATGTCAAAAAAATAGGGAATATTCTCTGTCGTATAGATCCAGTCAACCTCATCTCCACAGGCCGGGCAGATCCCTCGTACCCCTTGTTCCAAGTTCAGGCACCGCCACCGATGCGGTCACGAGAGATCTTTACATTCTTTGGAGTTATGATGACATACTGCTGATCTCCAAGACCAACGATATCTCCATCTACATCACGTGCGACCTGGTAAAAATCCTTCATGACCCGTTCGTAATTGATCTTATCCATCTTCAGGCGGTTAATGTCAACAATTACAATATTTCCATCATATACCTGATCTTTTACAATTTGACTTTCCCTCAGGCCGGTAACCGTGGCGACCTTGACGAGGAGGGCTGGGTTTTCACTCAATTCATACTCTTTCAGAGTGAGATCTTTGTATTCATCCGGGGAAGCGGTATCCTTGCTTCCAAAGAGAAGGTCGCGAAGTCCCATATAAGAACCTTTTTCTGTCTGTTGTAATAAAGATGCTGGTTTTTCAGGCCTGACAGCCGTCTTTTTATCTATCAGAACTCAAGATTCCAGATATCATCACCGACGTGATGCCAGGTTCTTGCGACTTTTCCCTTCTCCTGTTCAAGGAGAGCCGAAGCATCAAAAAGCGAGATACCAAGTGCCAATGGTTTCCCATGTCGCTCATCAACGATCTGAACCGGTCTTCCGGCAAGGACATCTGGGGTTACATCAACCACCCCAGGCCGCATGATATCAGCACCATTGACGATGTAGGGCACGGCTCCCATGTCAACGACAATCCGCCGGGCGGGGAAAGGATGAGTTACCGCACCCCGCAGACTTGGGAAGAGTATTCCATCCTTTTCCAGGATAAGGGGTTCTTTATCAACAAGATATAGGTGAATATCCTGGTTTGTCTCGATCACTTCGATCATCTTTCCCTGGTACTGAAAAGCCCCCTCCCCAATCTCTTGTCTGAGCTGTTCCAGTATTCCATTCACCTGTGATTTTCGTATTGAATGCCTTCTTTTTGCTGTCAGTTTACCCATATGCAATAATTAAGGCAACCTAAACTCCCATAAACGATCTGGCAACCCACGCTGACGATCATGAAAAGGACAGGTATGTTTATGAACGATCCCGGCGCAATTTATTCACTCATTTCGAGTAGTGCAGGGTATTGATATGACTAAAAGACCTATGGATATTTTAGATCAGGTCCTGAATCGCCAGCCAGTTCTTATATCTCTGAAAGGGGGCAGAGAAATAAAAGGAGTTCTCCAGGGATACGATGTCCACATGAACCTCGTGCTTGACAAAGCAGAGGAGATCATCAATGGACAGGCTCAGAGTATCGGTACCCTGATTATTCGCGGCGATAATGTCATCTACATCTCCCCGAATCCCCAATAAGGAGGTAACATCATGTCAAAAGGAACACCATCTCGAGGAAAACGACAAACTCAAACACACCTGACCTGCAGGCGATGCGGGAAAATGTCCTATCACAAGCGGCATAAGGTCTGCTCATCATGTGGATTTGGACGCTCTGCTCGTCTGCGCTCTTATGGCTGGATTACCAAGCGGCCAAAAGTTCCAACCCATTAACCATGTGTGGGATCGTTGGCATCACAGGTACTGCCGACGTCTCTTTTTCACTTTATTATGCTTTATATGCCCTTCAGCACCGAGGCCAAGAGAGCGCTGGTATTGCAACATATAACGGCTCAGGTCTGTGCAAATACAAAGGGAATGGTCTTGTATCTGAGGTATTTAATGAGCACATCCTCCGTTCTCTTGTTGGAAGAGTCGGTATTGGCCATGTGAGATATCCGACCACGGGGGAGAATAAACCAGAGAATATTCAGCCATTTGTATTTACGTTTCGTGGTCATGTCATCGCGCTCGCGCATAATGGAAACCTGGTAAACTATCGGGATCTTCGAGGCCAATTCGAAGATCGCGGGCAGATATTCTGGTCTACCTCAGATACCGAGATCATCTCCAAGATCATCACTGATACGATCAGAAAAGGAGGGACCATCGAAGATGCTGTCCGGCAGTGTATGGTCTGTCTGAAGGGATCGTACTCGGTGGTGATGCTCTATGATGGAGACCTCTATGCATTTCGAGATCCCCATGGTATTCGTCCGCTTTGCTTTGGCAAAAATGAATCAGGATATATGGTCGCATCAGAGAGCGTGGCCATTGATGCACTAAACGGGAAATTTGAACGGGATGTCAATCCTGGTGAGTTAATCCATATCTCAGGGGATCAGATCAGGTGCAAACAGATTGCGGTTGCATCGCGCAAGGGCCACTGCGTATTTGAGTATATCTATTTTGCACGGGCTGACTCGTACATCGACGGATCTTTAGTCTATGGGGTGAGAAGACGGATCGGTGCCATGATCTATGATGAGGCTCCGATCAAGGCAGATGCCGTCTGTACGGTGCCCGATTCAGGAACTGCATATGCAGTTGGATTTTCTGAACGCTCATCAATTCCCTTTATGGAGTGCCTGATCAAGAACCGATACATGGGCCGGACCTTTATCATGCCCACACAGGAGAAGCGTGAACGTGCAGTCAGGATCAAACTCAACCCGATCCCCGATCATCTCAGGGACCGATCTATTATCCTCGTTGACGACTCCATCGTGCGGGGGACGACATCTCGACGGATCATCGAGACAATGCGGGATGCCGGTGCACGGGAGATCCACATGAGGATAGGCTCACCTATCATCAAAGCCCCTTGTTATCTTGGGGTTGACATGCCTACCCGAGCAGAGCTTATCGGGAGTGATAAGGATGTTGAGGAGGTCAGAAAAAGTATCACCGCAACAAGCCTCCATTACCTATCAATCGATTCACTCGTCAATGCAATTGGTCTTCCGCGGCATGATCTCTGTCTTGGCTGCTTGACTGGATGTTATCCTGTTGAGATTCAGGATGAATTGTCGGATGATCGGTGCGTGACGATAATGGATAGGGATGTCCAGACCGCCCTGTTTGAATAATACCACGATGCACCAATCAACAAAGCTGGATGTAATCCTTCGTTTCTGTCAAGATATTCTGGTTGAGCACCTCAATTATAACCATTGATCTGCGAACTATCAAGTGATCGGACTGTGATTATTAAGAGAGTACTGTGACCTATACGATTCTTGTAAGCGATGAACTTGCGGAGGAGGGCATCGAAATCCTTCGCGAACATGCCATGGTGGATGTGAATACCGGGCTTTCTGAGGATGAACTGGTTGCAACGATCGAGAATTATGACGCATTGCTCGTACGATCCGGAACCCAGGTAACCGAGCGGGTCATCGAGGCAGGAAAGCGGCTGAAATTTATCGGTCGTGCCGGGGCTGGGGTTGACAATATCGATATGAATGCCGCAACTCGCCGAGGGATCATTGTTGCCAATGCACCTGAGGGAAATACCCTTGCGGCAACTGAGCATACGATGGCCATGATGCTCTCTCTCTGCCGGAATATTCCCCAAGCAAATGCATCCATGCAGGCCGGAGAATGGAAGCGATCCAAGTTCATGGGCGTTGAACTCAACGAAAAGACACTTGGTATCATCGGGCTTGGGCGGATTGGGCGGGAGGTTGCAAAGCGTGCATCGTCATTTAACATGCATATCATCGGGTATGATCCATTCATCCCTGCTGAAAAAGCAGCAGAGATGGGGATCGAATCAATGAGTCTGGACCAACTCTACCAGAGAGCAGACATTATCACCATCCACACTCCACTCATCAAAGAAACGCGGCACATGATCAATGAAAAGACGATCGCGCTCATGAAGAATGGTGTTCGGATCATAAACTGTGCCCGGGGAGGGATCATTGATGAAGCGGCACTTGCTGCCGCAGTAAAGTCAGGAAAGGTCGCAGGGGCAGCAATTGATGTTTTTGAAGAAGAGCCCCCGAAAAATTGCCCCCTCATTGGTATAGCAAACATCGTTCTCACCCCCCATCTTGGGGCGAGCACGGTTGAAGCACAAAAGAATGTCGCAATTTCCATCGCAAAGCAATGTCTTGAAGTGCTCCGCGGTGGTGATGCCAAGTACGTCGTCAACGCTCCGATCATTCCCCCTGAGCAGTATGAGATCATCGAACCGTATGCCTTACTTGGTGAACGTATTGGTCGGCTTATGATCCAGATCGTCGATGGGAGTGTACAGAAATTGGAGATGATATATGGGGGTGAACTTGCCTGCCTCGGTCAGTCAACAAAGCTGATCACGCATATGGCGATCAAAGGACTTTTGGATCCTATCCTCAGGTTCCCTGTGAATATGGTCAATGCACCGTACATCGCCAAGGATCGGGGGATTGCAGTATCAGAGACAACAACCGCTGAATCTGCAGGGTACAAAAACCTCCTGACGATGAGAGTGATCACCGATGCCGGTGAATTGAGTATCGCTGGATCCGTCCTCTACAAGGGAGGTGCCAGGATTGTCTCAATCGCCGGATATACCATGGACATGGTCCCTGAGGGTGCCGTAATCATCTCACGCCATCTTGACCGTCCTGGGGTGATTGGGAGAGCATCCACCATCCTCGGTGAGCACCAGATTAACATCGCAGGTATGCAGGTTGGCAGGTTCAAGCCCGGAGAAGAGGCGATCATGGTCCTGAATGTGGACGACGATGTACCAGAAGAGGTGATGGAGGCGATCCGAAGCATGCACGGTATCTACTCGGCAAAATTTGCAAGAATATAATCATATTTTTTGAGAGATATCGGAATGCATAAATATCACCAGAGGAAACATTGTAAGGCACAACCGGGGGCTCGTGGTCTAGCTGGTTATGACGTCGCCTTG
>ENA-UOYA01002259-UOYA01002259.1-activated-sludge-metagenome-genome-assembly--contig:-NODE-2259-length-18864-cov-28.741773_pt1 | contig 18864 bp, 13 predicted proteins | sample MGYA00238163_ERZ764804 | MGnify/ENA primary metagenome ERZ764804 (study PRJEB28919, sample SAMN05720223) | activated sludge metagenome | isolation source: Anaerobic digester | place: Hong Kong... | reverse complement strand
GGGTAACCTTCGGCGCGAATTTGCATCTACTGAACAGGCACGCTACAATAGGTGCAAGACTTTTTCAATTGGATGGTGCAGAATGGAACTGGCAATGATTGGCTTGGGCAAGATGGGCGCCAACATGGCTCGCCGCCTGTTGCGCAGCGGGCATCGGGTGCTGGGCATGGATCGTAGTGGCAAGATGGCGCGTCTGTTGGCGCAGGAGGCCGGGCTGATTCCGGTCGCGTCGTTGGCAGAGGCGGTTTCGGCGCTTGCGGCGCCGCGCGTGGTGTGGGTGATGGTGCCGGCCGGCGAGGCGACTGAGCTCGTCATCCGCGACCTGGCCGGGTTGTTGCAGGCCGGCGATACGATTGTGGATGGCGGCAATACGTTCTACAAGGACGATGTGCGCCGTGCGGCGGAGCTGGCCCCGCTTGGCATTCGCTATGTGGATGTGGGCACGAGCGGCGGGGTGTGGGGGTTGAGCGAGGGCTATAGCCTGATGGTCGGCGGGCTGCCCGAGGCGGTGCAGCCGCTGCGCCCGCTGTTCGAGACGCTGGCGCCCGCCCCGGATCAGGGCTGGGGGCATGTCGGCGGGGTGGGGGCCGGGCATTTCGTCAAGATGGTGCACAACGGCATTGAGTATGGCCTGATGCAGGCCTATGCCGAGGGCTTTGAGATCCTGCACGCCAAGCGCGAATATGACCTGGATCTGCATCAGGTGGCTGAGATTTGGCGGCAGGGCAGTGTGGTGCGCTCGTGGTTGCTGGATTTGACGGCGCGGGCCCTGGCTGAGGATGCCGATTTGAGCGATATCGTTGGCTATGTGGCCGATAGTGGCGAGGGGCGTTGGACGGCGTTTGAGGCGATTGACCTGGATGTGCCGGCGCCGATTATTACCCTTTCGCTGCAACAACGCTTCATCAGTCGGCAGAGCGAAAGTTACGCGGCCAAGTTGTTGGCGGCGTTGCGCAATCAGTTCGGCGGCCATGCGGTGCGCAAGGTGGCGGAATGAGCGATGCTTGTCAGCCGATCAGCATTGTCATCTTTGGTGCCTCGGGTGACCTGACGGCGCGCAAGCTCATCCCGGCGCTGTACAACAATTTCCGCAAGGGCCGCCTGACGGGCTGCGCGCACATCGTCGGCTTTGCCCGCCGCCCCTATGATGATGAGAGCTTCCGCAGCTTGTTGCGCGCTGCGCTGCAGCGCTTTAGCGCCGAGACGTTTGACGAAGCTGTTTGGCAACAGTTTTCGGCCATGTTGCATTACTTTCAGGGCAATTTGGATCAGGTGGGCGATTTTGGCCGTTTGAAAGAATACCTGGCAGAGCTCGAAGGCGGGGGGGCGCATCGGCTCTACTATCTGGCAACCGCACCGGAGTTTTACGCGCCGGTTGCCGGGGCGCTCAAGGCGGTCGGCATGGCCGAGGAGCAAGCTGGCCTGTGGCGGCGCATCATCGTCGAAAAGCCCTTTGGGCGTGATTTGCAGTCCGCCCGTGAGCTGAACCGTCAGCTGCACCTGGCCTTCGATGAGCAGCAGATTTATCGCATTGATCATTATTTGGGCAAGGAGACGGCACAAAACATCCTCTTCTTCCGCTTTGCCAACGCCATTTTCGAGCCGGTTTGGAACCGTCGCTACGTCAACAATGTGCAGATTACCGTGGCCGAGACGGTGGATGTGGGTAGCCGCGTCGGTTATTACGATGATTATGGCGTGCTGCGCGATATGTTCCAGAACCATCTCTTTCAGCTGCTGGCGTTGGTGGCAATGGAGCCGCCGGCGGATTTCGATGCCGATGCAATTCGCAACGAGAAGGTCAAGGTGTTCCGCAGCATTCGCCCGATTGCCTGGCAAGACACGGTGCGCGGCCAATATGAGGGCTATGCCCAATCGGCATCGCAGACGGCGACCTATGCCGCGCTGCGCCTGTTCATTGATAACTGGCGTTGGCAGGGGGTGCCATTTTATCTGCGCTCTGGCAAGGCGCTGGCGCACAAGACTTCGGAGATTATCATTGAGTTTCACCGTCCGCCGCATTTGATGTTTCACCTGCCGCCGGGCAATGATTTCAACCCCAACATGCTATCGCTGTGCATTCAGCCGGATGAGGGGATTCATCTGCGCTTTGAGGCCAAGCTGCCCGATTCGGATCAGGAGATTCGCTCGGTGGATATGGAGTTTCACTATCGTTCGGCGTTCCAGGGCAGTTTGCCCGAGGCGTATGAACGCTTGTTGCTGGAGGCGATGGATGGCGATGCGTCGTTGTTCACCCGCTCGGATGGGATTGAGGCTTCGTGGCAGCTAATTGACCCGCTTTTGGCCGCTTGGGAAGTTGAGCAAAAGCCGCCCCTCGTGCTATATCGGCGCGGCAGTTGGGGGCCCGAGGCGGCAACCGAGCTGCTGGCCCGCGATGGCCGCACCTGGCACTTGGGCTGTGTCGATTCCAAATCGCCAAGCTGCGCTGAGGATTGACCAATCGGCTAAGCCTGGCCCCTTTCCAGTGAATTTTGAGATTCTGTGGCATAATTATCCGTGAGGATTGTGTTATGCCGGATGCTGAGGCTGTTGAAAAACCGATCGTTTATCTTGTGCATGGCGAGGACACGCTGGCAATGCGCAGTTTTGTGGCGACGTTGCGCGAGCGCATGGGCGACCCCGGCATGGCCGAGTTGAATACGCAACAGCTGGATGGCAGTGTCGTCACGGATGAGCAGCTGCGCGCGGCGGTGAACACGCTGCCGTTTCTGGCGGAGCGGCGCCTGGTGATCGTTGAACATCCGCTGGCACGGCTGAACAGCGCCCCGGCGCGGCAACGCTTTTTGGATCTGTTGCAAGGGCTGCCGCTGAGCACGGCGTTGGTGCTGTTGTTGCCGGATGAGAACGAGCCGCGCCGCGGTTGGAAGAATTATCCCGAAGATCATTGGTTGATGAAGTGGGCCGCCGAGCAGGGCGGGCGGGTGTTTGTGCGTTCGTTTCGCTTGCCGACGGCATCACAAATGCCAGCATGGGTGCAGCAGCAGGCCAAGAAGATGGGCGTTTCCATCAGCCATGCCGCGGCGGAGGAGCTTTCGGCCTTGCTGGGCGGGGATACGGAGCGGGCGAGCCGTGAGCTGGAGAAGTTGGCCGCCTATGTCAACCGCGCTCGCCCGATTGAGGTCGAGGATGTGCAGGAACTGGTCGCTCAGACGGGCGAGGTGGATGTGTTTGGCATGGTGGACGCATTGGGCGAGGGCGATACGCGCCGGGCTTTGCGTTTGTTACAGGGCTTGTTGCAGGTGCAAGATCCGTTTCAAATCTTTGGCATGATGGTGCGGCAGTTTCGGCTGTTGCTGCAGGTGCGCGAGCAGTTGGATGAAGGCCGCTTGGGCGAGCCGCTTTCTGGCATGAAAAATGCACCCAAAGGGGTCATCCATCAACTTGCCCGGCAGGCGCAGCGTTTTTCGATGGCAGAGCTGACCCGCATTTATCACGATTTGCTCGATGTGGATGAGCAGATGAAGAATGGGGAGGTAGACCCCGTCACTGCGCTCGATCGTTTCGTTGCCGGTTTGGCCTAAGGAGGCACAAAATGACCCGTTTGCCCAAGACCTGGCTGCGTTTCAGCATTTTCTTGCTGTTGCTGATGCTGCTCGCTTCGTTGTTTGGTTGCCGCCGACCGAACGCGTCGGCGCAAAGCTCTGTGCTGATCGCAACGACCCCGCCCCCGCCGCAACAGGCGTTGGAGCAGGCCCTGAAGGATGCAATCGCCGAACGCGAAGATGCGGTGATGGGCTTTGTCATCTATCAGGTGCGCATTGAGCGGATTGTCTATGATCCGAGTGGCAACCTGGCGGTGCTGTGGCTGGCAATGGTGGACCGCGAGACGGGCGAGGTGGTCGAATCGGAGCCGGGCCTGGCGATTGCCCGCCGTGCTTCAGCAACAGAGCCATGGAAGATTTCCATGCAGGTGGATGGCGACTGGCTGACCATGCTGGAGACCGTGCCGGATACGTTGCTTTCTGCTGATCAGCGCCCGGCCTTTGCTCCGCCGCCTGTTCAGGCGGTTGTGCACACCTTCAGCGGCTATTACTTGCCCTGGGCCTATGGCACCTCGCGTCGCCTGACGCAGAGCATCGGTCACAAATACATTTATGGCAATTGTTCCACCTGCCTCTATTCATTCGATTTTGCCGACGGGACGATGTTCCCGCTGCTGGCCGCCAAGGGCGGGGTGGTCAAATATGCGAGCTGGAGCTGCCCCAATAACGATCACAGTTGCAACAACTACCTGGTGCTGGAAGATGCGAGCACAACCCCGGTGAGCTATCAGCTGTATTTGCACCTGGCCTACAATTCCATCCCGCCGGCGTTGCGTCAGGTGGGCACGCCGGTGCAGCAAGGGCAATTCATCGGCAATGTGGATAACACCGGCGCAAGCACCGGCCATCACTTACATTTCCATGTGCACACGACGCCGGGTTCGTGGTTTGGCACCTCGCAAGACATCACGTTTTTGGATGTGGATATCAATGGCGGTCGGCCGCGCATGTGTGTGGAGACGCAGCTGTCTTCGTCACTGCCGGGCTGGTACCCCGATTGTCACGCCGGCGGCGATTGGTTCACCTCTGGCAATGTCGGCGCCAACCCGCCTGCCGCCGGGCTGGTCATTCCAAGCAATGGCGCCTCGGTCACGCAGCCGGTGTTGACCCTGGGCGGCACCGCTTCTGATAACGTGGGCATCAGCCGGATTGAGGTGTTGGCCAATTGGCAGGGCAGCTGGCAGACGGTGGCGCCGCTGACCTATTCCCCGGCGCAGCCAAGCGTGACCTTTGTGAGCAGTGTGGATTTGTGCGCCTTGGGCATTCCCAACGGGCCGGTGGATTTTGCCGTGCGCGCCTGGGATGTGGAAGGCAACGTGACGCCGGGCTTGCCGGGCGTGCGCACTGTGGCCAAGAATTACGCCTGTCCGGTGCAGGCGGCGACGACCTGCGAGCCGGGGGCGGACGAGGTGGCGCTGTTTGCTGAGCCGGGCTATCAGGGGGCGTGTGCGCTGTTCAATGCAACAACCAACAACGGCTCCGGGGCGGGCTGGTACAGTTCGTCCAATTTGGGGCTGGTGGGCAACAACAATGCCGCCTCGCTCAAGGTCGGCAGCAACGTGCGCGCCGTTGTCTACGATAACAGCAACTTCACTGGCCGTCCGGCGGCATTTGAGCAGAATCAGGCCAACCTGGATGATGACCGGTTGGGCGGCAACGATCGCCTTTCGGCGCTGATTGTGCAGCCGCGCAGCCTGGCCCCCGATGCGCCGGTGATTGATTCGCCGCGCAATGGCACGAACCTGGCGCCAACCGCAGCTGATTCGTTGGTGGCGGCGTGGTGGCGCGGCTCGGCGGTGGAATATCGGGCGACGTTGAGCGGGCCGCTCAGCAAAACGACGCCGGGCTGGATTGTGGCCAACAACTGGTCGCTGGGCAGTTTGCCGCCCGGCAGCTACACCCTCAAGGTGGAGGCGCGCAACAGTGGCGGCAGTTCGCAGGCGAGCTTGAACTTCAACGTGGCCCCCGGCACACTGTCCGGGACGCCGGTCAGTGCACCCTATACGGCCAACTTTGAGGATGGCGCCCCCGGTTGGCTGGCAACTGGCTTGTGGCGGCAGGCGCAAACGACCGATTACGTCCCGCCGCTTGGCAATGCTGTGCTGAACCTGGATGATGATGTGGAATTCGAGGCAAAGAGCGTCGAGTTGGCGCAGCGCGGGCAGGGTCAATCTGCGCCGGGCTACGGGGGGGTGCAGGCGCTCAATCGCTATTGGGCTTGCAACAACGGCGTGGATTATGCAGATAGTCAAATTTGGGGCAGCGACCTGACTTCGCCGCCGATTGTTTTGCCGCCCGGCAGCCCGTGGTATTTGCGCTTCGACACCTACACGCACACCGAAACTTCCTTCCCCATTTGGGATCGGCGCCTGGTGCAGATTTCGGTCAATGGTGGCCCGTTTGAAGACCTGTATCAGCTTTGGGATGAGCCGCAACAATTCTGGGGCAGCAGTCCGGCTTTAGACCTTTCGGCTTATGCCGGGCAGACGGTGCGCATTCGTTTTCACTTTGATACGATTGATTCTTATTACAACAGCTATGGCGGTTGGTGGGTAGATGCATTCCGCATCACCAACGAGGCCCCGCCAAGCGATTGCCTCGATCCGCAGCCCAACGATGACCCGACGCAAGCCCTGCCGCTCTCCGTCAACCAAACAGTGAGTGGGCACATTTGCCCTGCCGGCGATGTGGATTTCTATCGCTTCGATGGTCAGGCCGGTCAGCAGGTCGCCTTCGATGTGGATGCGCAATCCATCGGCTCGGCGCTCGACCCGTACCTGTATCTGTATGACCCTTCGGGGGGGCTGATCGTTGGGCAGGATGATGAGGTGCCCTATGAGCTGATTGACCCGCTTTTGGGCTACACCCTGCCGCAGGATGGCAGTTACTACGTCAAAATCAAGGCCTGGAATCACCCCGGTGCCGGTGGGGCGGCCTATGCCTACAACCTGCGCGTGGTGCAAGATGTGCAGCCGCCGCAGGTGGTGATCAGCACCCCGAATGGCAACCTCATCCCGGCCGGGGCGTTTAGCCTGACCGCCAATGCCTTCGACGAGGGCGGCAGTGGCCTGGCGCGGGTTGACTTTTACGTGCACCGCCCCAATTGGGAGGTCAATCAGTGGCTCTTCCTGGGCAGTGATGCGGATGGCAGCGATGGCTATCGCTGGACCGTTGACCCGGCGCAACTCGGTTCGCTGGTCGGCGGGGCGCTGTATGTGCGCGCCGTGGATGGGGCGGGCAATTCCTGGGGCGATCTGCGCGTCAATTTGCAAATTGGCACCGACTCAACCCCGCCGCAGGTCGCCTGGCGACCGGTCAGCAATCCCTTGCCCTCCTCGGCCATCTTGTTGCAGTGGAGCGGCAGCGATGCCGAATCGGGGTTAGACCGCTATGAGCTGGAATATCAGCTGGCCGGGGCAAGCTGGCAAGTTTGGGGAGACCTGGGGCCGGAGACAACGCAGGCCTGGTTCTTGGGTGCGCCTGGCACCATTTACAATTTGCGTCTGACGGCGGTGGATCGCGCTGGCAACCGGGCGAGTGCCGTGCAGACGCTGGTGTTCGATATTGCCTGTGCGCCGGATGCCTTCGAAGATGGTGATGATCAGCCTGGCACGGCGCCGTTGGCTGGCCCGGAATGGAGTGAGCATAGCCTTTGCCCGGCGCAGGATGAGGATTGGCTGCGTGTCCTCGTCACGCGTCAGGGCCTCAGTGTTCAGGCAGAGCCCTTGGGCGGCGGTGCAGCCGTCATTTTGGAGCTGTATGATGTCAGCGGGCAGGTGTTGCTGGCGCGTCAGGCGGCGAGCGGGTTGCAGCAGCCAACTGCCCTGGGACGCCCCTTGCCGCCCGGGGAATATCGCCTGCGCATTCGTCCGCTGTACCCAACGCTGGCAGGCAGCGCGGCGCGCGTGCGGGTGCGCGTGATGGATGGCCTGGTGCTCTTCCTGCCGGCGATTGTGCGTTGAAAGAAGCAGCGGCGCACACCTTAAGGAGAGCGATGAGAATTCTTCGCCTGTTGGGCGGGGTGCTGGCTTTGGTGCTGTTGGCGGCGGGCGTGACAAAAACGCCCTCCCCGCCGCTTTCGGCTTGGGAACGCGCCTTGCAGCAGGCCGTGCAGGCCCGGCAGACAGCGGTGTTGGCTTTTGTCGTCTATGATGTGCACATAGACCATTGGGAAAGCAGCCGGGATGGCCGTACGGTGTTGCTCTGGCTGGCGCTGACGGAGCGCCAAACCGGGCGACGCCTGGCTACCGAGCCGGGCCTGGCCATCGCGCAACAATGGGGCGACAATGCCGAGGATCCCTCCGCTTGGAAGCTGACCTTGCAGGTGGATGCGGACTGGGCTGAGACCCTGGCCGCCCTGCCGCAGGAGCTGTTGAGCGCAGACCTGAAGCAAAATTTTGCTGCGCCGCCATCGTCGGCGGTGCAGCAGCCGCTGACGTTCAGCGGCTATCGCCTGCCCTGGGCGGGCGGGCGCGCCAAATTGCTTGAGGGCAGCATTGGCCATTTCCTCATTTACTTCTCCTGCCGCTATCCTTCCGATTGCTACTATGCCTTTGACTTTGCCGATGGGACGATGTTCCCGCTGCTGGCAGCGCGGGCAGGCGAGGTGTGGCGCTTTTACGATGGCTGCCAAAATGGCGATCACAGCTGCTCCAACTACATCGTCCTCAAGGATACAAGCACAACGCCGACCTCCTATCAGCTCTACTTGCACATCGCCCATGCTTCCATCCCGCCCGATTTGCGGGTTGCCGGGGCGCCGGTGCGTCAGGGCCAATACATCGCCAACGTGGATGATACCGGCTACAGCACCGGCCATCACTTGCATTTTCACGTCTTCACCAACCCGACGACCTATTATTGGGGGCCCTCGGTGGATATTACCTTCGACGATGTCAGCGTCAACGGTGGCCGCCCGCGCACCTGTTACGAGGCGCAGCATTGGCCGGATTATGGGCAGGAATGCATTCCGGGGGATGGCTATGTCTCCGGCAATGTTGCTGCCTACCCGCCCAGTGGCGGGCTGAGCGCGCCGGCGCATGGCACAACGCTGAGCGACCGTTGGCTGACAGTCACGGGGTGGAGCAGCGACCGTGAGGGTGTGCAGCGCGTTACCCTGTTGGGGCGCTGGGCCGGTGTTTGGCACGAACTCGGCAATGCCGCGACGACGGCAACTTTTCAGACGACGCTTGACCTGTGCACCTTGGGTGTTCCGGTTGGGCCGCTGGAGCTGGCCATGCGCCTGGAAGACCTGGAAGGCAACGTGCTCGGCCCGCTTTCGGCGCGTTCGCTGCTCAACAATGCGACCTGTGCCGCAAACAGCGCCCCGACTTGCGTGCCGGATGCCGATCAGGCGGCCATCTTTGCCGACCCGAATGGGCAGGGCGCTTGCAAGGTGTTCGATGTCGGCAATTACAATTCGCCGGGCGAATTTGGCAGCGTTGGCAACAACAACATCGAGTCGCTGCGCGTGGGCAATCAGGTGCGCCTGCTGTTGTTTGGCAACGGCTACTTTGCCGGGCGCGAGGAGAGCTTTGAGGCCGATGACCGAAACCTGGCGGATAACCGTGTTCAGGCCAATCAGGTGTCTTCGTTGCGGGTGCAATGGCGTAGCGAATTGCCAGCGCTGCCGCAACTGACCCTGCCAAACAGTCCGACCGCAGCCGATTCGCTCGTGCTCACCTGGCGGGGCGAGGGGGCGCTGCGCTATGCTGCGCGACTCTATGGCCCGAATGACGCACAGCAGCTGTTTGCCGAACAACCGGCGAGCGCGCAGGTGTTTTGGTCGGTGGGCAGCTTGCCGCCGGGCAGCTATCGTTGGCAGGTGACCGCCGAAAACGCCGCCGGTAGCCGCAGCGCTGAGAGCAGCTTCACCGTTTTGCCGGGCAGCCTGCCCACCCTGCCGCCGCAGTCTTTGCCCTATCAGCAGGCCTTCGATGTTGCCCCGGCAGACTGGACGTTTGGCAATGGCTGGACCTGGCGCGCCGGCGCGGCGGCCTTTGGCGATGGCAGCAGCTATGCCGGGGCGGGCGACCTCACCTCGCCGCCCATCTTCTTGCCGCCGGGCGGGCACTATGGATTGCGCTTTTGGCAGCAGGTTGGCGTGGAAGACCGGCAAGCATTTTGGGATCAGCGCCGCGTGCAGCTGAGTGTGGCCGATGGCCCGTTCTTCGACCTGCCCAATGGCTTGCTCTTCGGGCAGCCGAATGATGTCTGGCTTGAGTCGCCAACCTTTGACCTTTCTGCTTATGCCGGGCAGACGCTGCGCCTGCGCTTTCATTTTTCCACCCTGGATGACGCGTTCAATCAGGGGCTGGGCTGGCTGATTGATGAGGTTTGGGTGGGCGAATTGCCGCCGCCTGCCGACTGCACGGAGCAAACGCCGGATGATACCCTGGCAACAGCGCGCAATTGGCCGGAGGAAAGCCTGTCCGCTGAGCTTTGCCCGAATGGGGATGTGGATGTGTATCGCTTTGCTGGCCTGCCGGGGCAGCCGTTGCAGCTGCGCAGCAGCGGGCTGCCGTTGCAGCTGGAATTGCTGGATGGGCAAGGGCAGCTGCTCGCAGCTGATGTCGGGCAGCTGTTTGCCGTTTTGCCGCAGCAGGGCGATTATTTCGTGCGCCTGATGGCTGCTGATCATCCGGGCGCGCAGGGCAGCTATACCCTGGCGCGGATGGTGGATGTGACCCCGCCGACGCTGACCTGGCTCTTGCCGGGCGATGGCGGTTGGGTGCCGGGCGCACAGCCCTTGACCGTTGCTGTGCAGGCCGAAGACCTGGGCAGTGGCATGGCCTGGGTAGATTTTTACTGGCACAGCGCAGACTGGCTGAACGCCAACTGGATTCCGCTTGGCGCGGATGCGGATGGCCGCGATGGGTGGACGGCCTGGCTCGCCCCGGCGCTGCTCGGTGAGATGAACGGCAGTGCCCTGGTCGCGGTTGCCGTAGATGCAGCTGGCAACCGCCGTGCTGCCTGGCTGCCCTGGTTGCGCGTGGATGAGCAGCCGCCTTCGCTCAACCTGATGCCGCTGCCGGAGCAAACCGCCTCAACTGCGGTTGAACTGACCTGGCAGGCGCAGGATGCACAGTCGGGCCTGGCTGCGCAAGAGCTGACGTATCGCCTTTTGCCGGGCGGTGACTGGCAGGTGTTGCCGGTTGAGCTGCAACAGCGCCGGGCATGGTGGTTGGGGCATTTTGGCGAGGCGGTTGAGTTCCGTCTGCGCCTGTGGGACCGCGCCGGCAACCTGAGCGAGCAGCACACGCAGACGGTGCTTGAGGCGGCGTGTACTGCCGATGCGGGCGAGGAGGACGATGATTTGCCGCAGGGGGCGCTTGCTCCCGAGGCCGTGTCGGTGCGCAACCTGTGCGGGCTGCAAGACCCCGATTGGGTCGTGTTTCGCGCCGTGCAAGATGGCCCATTCCTGGTGCTGGCACAGCCTTTGGGCGGCGGTGTGGCGTTGGAAATGACGCTGTTTGCCGGGGATGGACAGACGCAGCTCAAACAAACCCGCCCGGTTGGCCTGGGCGGCGGCGGTTGGTTGCTTTGGCCGGGCGGGGTTGCCGGGCAGGTCTATCGCCTGCGCCTGCGCTCAGCGGACCCGGCACTGGCGGGTAGCGCGGCGGCCTATCAACTGCGGATTGACTCGCCGCCGCGGATGCTGTTTTTGCCGGGGGTTCTGAACGAGCGCTAGTCCGGCTTGCTGGGGTTCAAGTACAGGCGCATGGCGTGCGGCACACTTTCAAAGCCGAGCTGCTCATAGACGAAGCGCCCTTCGGCACTGGCATGTAGATACGCTGTGCCAACGTTGTTGCGGCGCAAATAATCCAGAATCGTGTTCATCAGCGCGGTGGCAATGCCTTGCCGTCGCCAGGCCGGGTCTACATACACGCTGAGGATGTAGCCCTCGCGCCCGCTTGGGTTGCGGATGCCGGGCAACTTGGCGTGCAGGATGACCGCCGCCGAGCCGATGACCTGACCATCGCCTTCGGCCAGCCAGGCAGAAAATTCTCCGCTGGGCAGGGCGCATTGCAAATAGTCGGCGGTTGGCTGACGCAACGCCTCCATTTTTGCTTCATCTACATCGCTATGCATACTGCGGAACATGTCAAAACGACGATCAATCAGCACGTCAATGTCGTCTACGGTAGCGGGGCGAATCGTCCAGGTTGATGTCATAGCAAAATCCTATTGCGAAGGGTCGAAAATTAGCGCCTGAAACAGAATCAGGTCGCTGTGTGTGTCGCGCAGCTGACAGGCAAACGGGCGGTCGAAGGTGAGTTCCAGCACTGTGCTGTGCAGGGCGCCGCGCTTCATCACCATGGCGGTTGCTGCAGCGGCCTCGCTGCCTTGTTCATCCACTTCCAGGCGGGCTTTGTGCACGGCATGGCTGATGAACAGCCCGTGCAGCCCCATGCCGCTAAAGTCAGCGCCCGATTCAAAGGCGGCGCGGATGCCGTTGGCTTGCAAGGCCGGAATCAGGTCCAGGCGGCTTTCCAGGGCAAAGCGCGGCAGGCGCACCCGCACAGTGTGCGGCGTAAAGGTCGGCTTGTTCAGTTCGTCCGGCTGCATCAGCAGGTCAGCCGGGCTGCCCTGTTGCGGCAGGAACAGCTCCATGCAGAAGCGGCCATTGCCATAGGGCAGGCAAACAGCCTGAAACCGCTCGGTTTGTAGCACGGGCAGTTGTCGCTTCTGTTGCATGAAAGGCAAGGGGCGCGCCTCGCCGTCCAATCGGTGGAAGTTTGCCAGGGTTGTGCGTTGCGGGTCAAAGGGGTGTTGCCATTGCCCTTTGAAATACAGGGCATTGACCAGAGCCAACACGGCGCCGATCAGGTCGGCGGGTTGCAACAGGTCGCTGATTTTGCCGCGCGTTTGCGCCGAAACCCAGGCGTTGATGCGCTGTGCGGTGTCTTGGGGGTCGCCAAGTTGTGCAAGCTCGGCGGCCAGGGTGCGCTGACAAAGCGACACGAAGTCGGCGGATAGTTCTTGGGCACTCCACAAGCCATTGGCGCTGTGCAGCGTCACGTGTGGGTCATCGGAGGTGATTGCGCAGGCGCGCAGGGCGGTTTCGGCATCTGTCGTCCCCAAACCCAAGGCGGCGCTGAGCTCGGCGGCGGTTTGCTGCCGTGCGCCGCTCCATGCCATCAGCAATGCAGCTGTGATGCTGAGCGGAGAAACGATCCGGTTTTGGGCGGGCTCTGTCTGCGTCCAATGGCGCAAGAGCCGCAGCCCAAAGTCATTCCAGGCGAGGGGCAGGTCTGAGGACGACATGGAATGGGCCGTTTACTTGTAGCCGAGGATGGCCGGGCGTTTTTCGGCCCAGGCCAGGGCATGGCGCACCGCGTCTTCGATCGAAAGCTGTGCTTTCCAGCCCAAGAGACGGGCGGCTGTATCGGCGTTGGCATAGGCACCGGCCACATCGCCGGGGCGCGGCGGCATTTCGCGCTTGTTGATCGGGTGGCCGACGACGTTCTCAAACGCGGTGACAAGTTCGCGCACCGTCACGCCATTGCCCGAGCCGAGGTTGATCGCCAGGTATCCATCGGCGCCGCGCTCACCGGCGCGTTCGAACACGGCATCGAAATCGGTCAGGGCCAGCACATGGGCGTTGGCCAGGTCCCAAACGTGGACGTAGTCACGAATGCCTGTGCCGTCGCGCGTGGGCCAGTTGGTGCCGGTGATATCGAAGGCGGGCAGTTTGCCGATTTCGGCATCTACCATGCGGGCCAACACCAACGAGGGGTTGGGCACATGAATGCCGGAGCGCAGCTTGGGGTCGGCACCGATGGGGTTGAAGTAGCGCAGGGCAATGCCTTTCATGTCATAGGCAAAGCAGAAGTCTTTCAGGATCATCTCCATCATGTACTTGGTGCGGGCGTAGGGGCAGTTGGGGCGCAGCGGGGAATCTTCGGTGACCATGAAGCCGGGCACGGTGTCATACAGCGAGGCCGAGGAGCTGAAGACAATGCGCTTGCAGCCGACCTCGTTGAGCGTGTGGAACAGCTCAACCGATTTGGCGACGTTCTCGCGGTAATACTCGTAGGGGCGCTCGGTTGATTCGGGGACGACGATCAGCGCGGCGCAGTGAACGGTGGCGTAGATGTCGGGGTGCTCTGTAAAGATACGCCGCACCGTTTCGGCATCGGCAATGTCGGCGTGATAGAAAATGCGTCCAACCGTGAACGCTTTTTGTCCGGTGATGAGCGAATCGAGGATGATGGGCGTATGCCCGGCATCTTCCAACGCCGAGGCGATGGTGCTGCCAATGTAACCGGCTCCGCCGGTGATGAGGAACTTCATGTAAAACCTCCGTGAAGCGAAATTATGGCCCCGTTGAGCAGGGCAGCGCGGCCAGCGCGGCTTGCTGTTCGGGGCTGTTGGGTGTTTCGGCGCGGATGCGCTGCCACAATGCGCACAGCGGCGGCTGCATCAGCGGTGTAACGGCCAGAGAATCTTGGGTGAGCTGAACGGCTTCGTCCCAGCGGCCCAGGTGAGCATAGCCTTCGATGAAGGGCATGCGCTCAGCCGGGTCGTTGGGATAATCGCCCAGGGCAAAGGCAGCATCGCCCAGCTCGGCCACGGTCTGCCAATCGCCTTGTTGACGGGCAAGGTCGGCGCGTTCGAAGTAATAGCACCAGCCGTGAGATGGTTCGCTGCCATATAGCGTGACCGGCAGGGGGGCAGTCGGACTTGCCTCAATCCAGCGCGCATCGGAGAGGGCGGCGGCCTCGCGCAGCTGTGCCGGCAGCATTTGATTGTCACGCTCAATGAGCGGGTCGAGCACGCGCAGGCAGGCGGGCGGGTTGAAGTAGAAGGCCACGACCTGATCGGTGTTGCCGTTGAAGGGCGCAACCAAATAATCTTTGCTGAAGGGTTGCCCGGGCAGGTAGCTCTTCAGCACGCGGCCTTCGCGCACGGAGGGCCACAGCAGCAGGTACTCGAGGGCCGGTTTGGGGCTTGTGCCGCCATAGATCCAGTTCAGCGGTGCGGTGAGCGAATTGTCGGAATAGGCGCGCATTGGCAAATCGTTGGAGAACAGGGTCGTGCCGGGTTGCAAGGCCGGGGCGCGCCAGCTGAGTTGCCAAAACAGGCTGCGTTGCGTGATCCAATCGCGGCGGTAGATGTTGGCGTTGAGGAATTGTGCCCCAATCGAAAATGCCAGCAGCAGTGGCAGGGCGAGGCGCGCCGCCCAGCGCCCCCATTTGCGTTGGACGGGCAGTTGCTCGAGCAGCCCGGCCAAGAGCAAGCTGCTGCCGAGCAGGAAGGGCAGGGTGAAACGGTCGTTGGGGAAGCTGAGCCGCGGCGGCAGGCCAGTCAGCCAGAAGGGCCCGCCCGCAACCAGCAAGCCCAGTGCGCCCAAAAGCAGCGGCTGCCAGCGCTCGCGGCGGTCGGCGGTTGTGTTGTGCGGGCTGTGCCAAAACAAGGCCAGCAGCCCGGCCAGGCTGAAGCCGACCAGGGCGGCAAACAGCAGCATGGTTCGGCTGCCCTGCTCGGCCCCCGGCAATTGAAAGGCGTGCAGCCAGGCGCCCACGCCAGTGACCCACAACGAGCGCAATACCTCGCCCATCAGGGTCAAGGGCCCGCCCAGGTTCGGTTGGTAATTTTGCGTTTGGTAGGGGAAGAAGAACGCCCGCCAAATGCCAACGCCGAAGAAGAGCAGCAGCGGCAAGAGCAGGTGGACGTTGCGCACAAGCTGCCGCAGCGGACGGCGTTCGGGCGGCAGGCGCATCCACAACAGCAGCGGACGTAAGAGCTCGAGCAGGAAGAAATATTCCATCGTCAGCAAGTTGACGAATGAGAGCAGCAGCGCCAGGCACAGCCAGGCAAGCCGTCGTCCGGCGGAGGTTGCCTCCAGGGCGCGCAGGCTGGCATAGAACGAAAACAGCAGCGCCGAGAAGACGATGAAGAAATGGCCATACATCAACCCGATCGGTTGCTGCCCAAACCCGGGGTAGACGAGGAAGAGCAAGGCGCTGCTCAGCGCCAGGCGCGGGCGGCCCGGCCAGGCACGCCGCACCAACAGCCAAAAGGCCAGCGCACTGACCCAGCGCCAGAACAGGCCAAACAGTTGCCAGGGCCAGGGCGTCAGGGTTGGCAGCAGGCTTGTGCTGAGTTGGTAGAGCAGACCCCAATAGGGGCGGTTGGTCGAAAAATAGCGCGCCAACCCCTCGCGCCCGTAGGTCGTTGCAATCCAGGCGAAGGGAAAATCATCCCAATAAAAGCCCAGGCTGCGGAAGAGCAACCCATAGCTGAGCACGGTCACCATCAGCAGGAGGAGCGGCGCACCGGCGCCATACAAAAAGGTGCGCAGGCGCAGCAGCAGGGCTTTCATGGCTGCTCCTTGTGCTGCGCACCATAGGTTTTGCGGATGAGGTAGATGGGGCGGCGTTTGACTTCTTGGAAGATGTAGCCCAGGTAAGCGCCCAGGATGCCCAGGCTGATCATAATCGTGCCGCCAACGAACAGCAGCACGAACATGAGCGAGCTCCAGCCGGGGGCCAGCCCGCTTGACCGGCCGGTGACCCAAAAGCTGAGCACGTAGATGGCCTCGAGCAGGGCCAGCAGCAGGAAGAGCCCGCCCAGCGAAAGGGCGGCGTAGAGCGGCACGAGCGAGAAGGAGAAGGTCGCGTCGAGGGCTAGCTTGATCAGCCGACGCACCGAGTATTTGGATCGTCCACCCAGGCGCTGCGCCGGAATGTAGGGCAGGATGACGCTGCGGAAGCCAATCCAGGCGACCATGCCGCGCAAAAAGCGATGATATTCGGGCATTTGGCGCAAGGCCAACAACGCCGGACGGGCGAGCAGGCGAAATTCGCCCGAGCCGGGCACGATGCGCGTGTTGCCGATGCTGTTGATGAAGGTGTAAAATGCGTCTGAAGTCCAGCGTTTGAAGGGCCCGGCCTGTTGGGCGCGGGCGCGCTGCCCCAGCACAACTTCATAGCCCTGACTTGCCAGGGAAAGCATTTCGCCGATCAGCTCGGGCGGGTGTTCCCCGTCACCATCCAGCGAAATGACGTAGTCGGCATCGGCATAGTCCAGCCCGGCGGTCACGGCAGCCTGCTGACCGAAGTTGCGGCTCAGCTCCAGCACAATCAGGCGCGGGTCTTGGGCGGCGAGGGCTTGCAGACGTTCGCTGAGGCCATCGCCTGAGCCGTCGTTGACGAAGATGATGCGAAACGTGTAGGGCAGATCGGCAATGGCGCGGCAGAGCTGCTGATAAAAAAGCGTGATGGTTGCTTCTTCATTATAAACGGGGATGACCAGGTCAACAGAGGGCACGGCAGGCAGCTACTTGCGGATGAAATGAGGTAAGGGATCGGGCAGGGGCAAAGAAAGCTCAACCAACCCGGCAAATTGGCCGTTTTGATACCAGGGTGCTTGAAAGATGAGCTTGCGCAGGCCGTTTTTCTCGATCGTGTAGGCATTGCTGCGCGGCGGTTGGGCGGTGAGCAGGGCGTGCAATTTGCTGCGCGCCGGCTCGGGGTGACAATTGAGCAGGTTGCTGCCAATCAGCGCTTTGCCGCCATCGGCGGCAAAGGTTTGCGCCGACCTTTGATTCATGTATACGATGATTCCTTGTGCATCACAGATGGTGATGGCGGCGGGGAATTCGTCCATCCAATCAGCAACGCTCATGTTCACTCCAGGGATTGAAATTCTAACACTTCCCAAAGCCATTCTTCATCCACGGCCTGCGGGTCATCGAAAGAAATGCGCAGCGGGTAGCCAAGCGAGGCGTCGTAATCGGCGCCCATGGCTTCGCTGCCCGGGTAGGAAAGGGCTGTTTCGATTTTGGCAAACAAGGCCGGGACGAGGTAGTCTTCGGCAACGTAGGGGGCAACCTGACAGCTGCGGCCTTCCATGGGGGCGGGCTGACATTCGGCGCTGCTTGTCACGACCTTGCCTTGCTGCACTTGCACGCGGATGGTTTGCACATGCCAGAGCGAAACGGTGCGGATGGTCAGGCTGTAGCTTTTGGGGCCATGTGCCTGCCAGCGTGCCTGCGCCTCGGCCAGGTTTTGATATTGCAGGTTGACCTGCGTGGCAATGGCCGCGTCGGGCGGTTGCGTGCCCGGCAGCGGGGTGGGCAGAGCAGTAGCCGGTTTGCAGCTGCTCAGGCAAAGGGTGAACAATAAGATGGCCCACAAATGCCAGGGTTTCATGCTTCTATTTAACCACGACCGTGAGGATTGGTCAACGTTCTAAGGCAGGCGCGTTTGTGCCGAAAACAAGAAACGCGCCTGGCATTGTGCGGTTTGGGGGATGGCGAGCTTGCCCAACACGCCGCTCGCCATGCTCGCCCTTGTTTGCGCTTAGAAAATCCAGCTGTGTTGGGATGTTTTTCCATACGGATTGGGAGGGACGACTTTGAAAAAAAGTTGTATAATCAGGGAAGAGGATTGAACCTTAAAAATTGAATATGGGTTTTGCGTACCCCCCCTTTGTTTTGAGCAAAAAAAGTGCCAATTGAGGAGGGGGGTGCGCAGGCAGATGAAAAGTGAAACAAACAAGATGGATTCATAAGCGTGGACGCAGAGAAATTGATTTGGCTTGCCGCAAAGGCTTGTAAAAACAAAAGGAAAATGCTAGAATGTTGAAGCGCTGAAAATAGGGTTAAAAACAATGAATGCCCGTGAGGGCATTAAGACGCGGACAATGTACTGCTCTTGATGACCCGTTCGTTAAAAACAATGAATGCCCGTGAGGGCATTAAGACGGTTCCCGTGATGTTTTCCACGGAAACAATACCACGTTAAAAACAATGAATGCCCGTGAGGGCATTAAGACGCAGCTGCATAGTGCCGATGCTCAGAACACGAGACTGCGTTAAAAACAATGAATGCCCGTGAGGGCATTAAGACTTACGCTGGGGGCGGGTACCACAACGTCATCAGTCATAGTTAAAAACAATGAATGCCCGTGAGGGCATTAAGACTCTTGCCGAGCGATCTCAATTATTGAATCAACAAGGTGCGTTAAAAACAATGAATGCCCGTGAGGGCATTAAGACATTGTAAGTGATCCTGATTATACTGCTGTGCTTGGTATGTTAAAAACAATGAATGCCCGTGAGGGCATTAAGACAGTTCGGCAGCGGTCGGATTGTCACGTTTCGGCGGGGTTAAAAACAATGAATGCCCGTGAGGGCATTAAGACGAGGGCGAATTTCTCCCTCTCATTGCGGTAAGTGTGCATGTTAAAAACAATGAATGCCCGTGAGGGCATTAAGACATGATAAATATACATCTTATTCCCTTTCTGCTGGTTTGTTAAAAACAATGAATGCCCGTGAGGGCATTAAGAC
>ENA-UOYA01002258-UOYA01002258.1-activated-sludge-metagenome-genome-assembly--contig:-NODE-2258-length-18872-cov-8.841048_pt1 | contig 18872 bp, 18 predicted proteins | sample MGYA00238163_ERZ764804 | MGnify/ENA primary metagenome ERZ764804 (study PRJEB28919, sample SAMN05720223) | activated sludge metagenome | isolation source: Anaerobic digester | place: Hong Kong... | reverse complement strand
CGCACTGGCCGCTAGGACGTCAGGCAGCCAGATGGAACGTGTTCGCGAAACGCGCGAGCAACTCGCCACGCCCGTGCAGCACCTCGACCACGCCTGACGAGATCGCACGGTCCGGGGCGAGTTCACCCGAGATCAGGCGCCGGATGTCCGGCCCGGCGGCAAAGGCCAGGTCGGCCGGCCCGTCGCCTCGGGTCACGTCGAGGGCTGCGCCATCCACGCGGATGAGCAGTTCGGCGGCCCCCACCCTCGCCGCGTACGCCGTCGCAGGGAGAGTGGCGGCGACGTTCTGCCGGAACGCCGTGCGCAGGGTCATCGTCATCGAGTCCGGCGTGATGATCTGCTCCTCACGGGGATCGTCCATCGTCTTGAATCCCCAGGCGCCCAGCCCGAGCACGACTGGCTCCAGTTCGCGGCCGTAGGGGGTCAGCTCGTAGACGACCACGCGGGAGTGCGGCGCGCGACGCAGCACTCCCGCCTCCTGAAGCTCCTTGAGACGAGCGGCCAGGATGTTGCTCGGGATGCGCGGCAGCCCGGCCGCGAGCTCGCTGTATCTGCGGGGTCCGACCAGCAGGTCGCGCACGATGAGCAGCGCCCAGCGCTCGCCGATCAGCTCGAGCGCGCGGGTGATGCCGTCGTGCTGCCCGTACTCGCGTGCCGCCATGGACCTCAGGCCTGCTGTTCCGCTGCAGCCTCGGGCTCCGCGGCTGCCGCGGTCGGATCCATCCACCCGAACTCGAGGTGGTTGCCGTCGGGGTCGGTGATCGGGCGCTGGTACATGAATCCGTAGTCCTCGACGGGGCCGGGCTCTGCTCCGCCAGCGGCGAGCCCCGCAGCGATGGTGCGGTCCACGGCCTCGCGGCTGTCGAGGAAGATGATCGTCGCCGACACCGGGCTGACCTTGGGGTCGCCGATGGGCAGATCGGTGAGGGTCTGGAAAAACTCCCGCGTCATGATCATGAAGTAGCTGTGGTCCTCCTCGACCACGAAGCATGCCCCGTTGTGATCCGACATCGCGGGGTTGAAGGTGAAGCCGACCGCCGTGTAGAACGCCTTCGCGCGATCCAGGTCGGTGACCGGCAGGCTGACGAACATCGAGGTCATGGGGTTTTCTCCTCATCTGTGGTGGATGGCGTTAACACTTGTAAAAAACAAGTGCAGCGTCAAGATGCCCCTAGCTCGCGACGTCGATGAGCACCTTGCCGACGGCTCCACCCTCGACGGCATCGTGCGCGGCTGCGGTGTCGGCCAGTGCGAATCGCGTCAACGGCAGGCCGTGCTCCTCGCCCACCTCGAGAGCGCCCGCGGCGGCGGCCGCGGTGACGTCGGCTGCCGCTGCCGCTAGCTCCGCCTGCCCCACGGTGTACAAGAGCACGTACTGCAGCCGGGCGTTGAGGCCCATGAATGCGCGCATGGGGATCGTGGCGGCATCCCCGCTGTTGGCGTAGATCGCGACCGAACCCCGCGTCGCAAGTACGGCGCCGACCAGCTCAACGTTGCGAATGATGTCGACGTCGACCACGATGTCCACGCCGTCGGGAGCCAGGCTCCGGATGCCCGCCGCCGGGTCACCCGTCGTGTAGTCGATCACGTGGTCGGCGCCGGCGGCTCTCGCCAGTGCGCCCTTGCCCTCGCTCGATACCGTCGCGATCACCGTCGCCCCGGCCCACTTCGCGAGCTGGATCGCGGCGTGGCCCACGGCACCGGCGCCGCCCGTGACGAGCACCATACGCCCGACCAGGGCGCCCGGGGCGAGGCGGGCCGGGCCATCCTCATGCACGGTAAGTGCTCGGTGGGCCGTCATCGCGGGCACCCCGAGGCTCGCCCCGACGTCGAAGCTCACTGAGTCCGGCAGGGGCACCGCCTTCGCCGCGTCGACGACCGTGAACTCTTGCGCTGTGCCCTCGGGCGATCCGTGCTGGGCGAGGTAGATCCACACCCGGTCCCCGACCGCGAGCCCGGTGATCCCGCCACCGAGTGCATCGACGACTCCCGCGCCGTCCTGGTTGGGCACGACATCGCCGGCGAGGTCGCTCGGGCCCGTCTGAGCCACGCGCCGCTTCCAGTCCGTCGGGTTGACGCCGCTCACGAGCATCCGCACCCGCACCTGGCCGGGACCCGGCTCAGGGATGGCGCGCTCGACCAGCCTGAGTACGTCGGACGTTCCGGTGCTGCTGTAGACGATCGATCTCATGGATTCGATGGTACGACTCAGGGTTGGACGCACCGTCGAGCGTCGGATGTCCATCTCTCATCGCTCCCCGAACTCAGGACATTAGTTGGGGAGGCTTACTAATGTCCTGAGTTCGGGGAGTCCGTCGGGGAGACCGGCGCAGGCGCGTTTCGGGCAGACCCGCGCAGAGGCAATTCGGGCAGACCCGCGCAGGAGCAGGTCCGCGGGCCCGCCCGCACGGTGTCGCCGTCGCGGATCTCGCCGGCGACCAGGGCCCGAGCGAGCTGGTCGCCGCACCCCGGGTCTTGCGCTCTCCCGATCGACGTTGTAACGTACAACCAAATGGTTGTAGATGAACTCACCGATGACGACGTGAACCGGATCTTCCGGGCTCTCGCCGACACCACGCGACGCGACATCGTGCGCCGAACGCTCGTCGAGGAGATCTCGGTGTCGCAACTGGCAGACCTGTACGCGATGTCATTCGCGGCCGTTCAGAAGCACGTCGCAGTACTGGAGGAGGCGAGGCTGGTGACAAAGCACCCACGCGGTCGCGAGCGTCTGGTGCGGGGCAACCCGGAGCGCATCAACCAGGCTCAGCGTCTGCTCGACCAGTTCGAACAACTCTGGCGTTCGAGGATCGACCGCCTCGACATCCTGCTCGAAGAAGAATCCAACTAGGAAGGGCGCACCATGCCGATCACCTCAGTCGAGAAGAACCTCGACGACCTCACCATCACGATCGTCGCGGACTTCGCGGCGCCCCTCGCCCGACTCTGGGATGCCTACGCCGACCCCCGCCAGATCGAGCGGTTCTGGGGTCCGCCGACCTATCCCGCGACCTTCGTGCGGCACGACGTCGCGGTCGGTGGTCGCAGCGTCTACCGCATGACCGGCCCCGAGGGCGACGAGCACTACGGGTGCTGGGAGTGGACGGGCGTCAACGCCCCGCACTCCTTCGAGGTCGTCGACTGGTTCGCGGATGCCACGGGCGCACCCAACACCGACCTGCCCGGCACCCACGTGACCTTCGCCTTCGAGCCCACCGACAGCGGATCCCGCCTCACCACCATCTCGCGCTTCGACTCCCTGGAACAGCTCGAGCAGCTCCTCGCCATGCAGATGCTCGAGGGAACGAAAGAGGCGATGTCGCAGATCGACGCCGTGCTCGCCGACCTGGCTGCGTTCGCGAGCGACCGGGCGGCGGAGGCGCAGATCCTCAGCGACACGCAGGTGCGGGTGGCCCGCGTCATCCGCGGCTCGCTCGAGCAGGTCTGGCGCGCACACAACGACGCCGACCTCATGAAGCAGTGGCTGCTCGGCCCCGACGGCTGGACGATGCCGGTGTGCGAGATCGCGGCGAACGTCGGCGACAGCTACCGCTACGTATGGGAGCGGGACGGCGGCGGTGACAGTTTCGGGTTCACCGGCGAGCTGCTCGAGAGCGAGCCGCCGTATCGCGCGGTCACCACCGAGGCGATGATCGGACTCGATGCGCCGGCGACGCTCAACGAGCTGACCCTGACCCCGGTCGAAGGCGGCACGCTGCTGTCGCTGATGATCACCTATGCGAACGCCGAGCAACGCGACGCGATCCTCGCCACCGGAATGACCGGCGGCATGGAGACGAGCTACGCCCGACTCGAGGGTCTGCTGGAGACCGTCACCGCGTAGTGGCCACCGAGACGGCTGCGCGGTACCGATTCGGTAGCCGCGCAGCCGTCCGTCACATCACCGAAGCCTCGTTCTTCCACGCCGGCTGGACGGTGTCATCCAGTACCATCTCGAACGGGCGCCGATCCGACAGGGTCCACTCCGGGAGCGGGATGCGCTCACCCCCCGCCATGGCCGACGCGTGGGACAGGATCCCGGCAACGGTGATGTTGGCCGCCTGGACCGCGTCGGGGCTCGCCTCAGCCTCGCCGAGCACTGCCATGAGGAGCTGGTGCGCCAGGTGGGGATGCGATCCGCCGTGCCCACCGCCCTGAACGAAGGAGCGATGGCTCTCGGCGTCCTCCCCCTCGCCGTACACGCCAGCGCGGGTGAAGGCCTGGATCTCGGGCGGCAGTCGATCCGCGAAATCGGGCACCTCGATCGGGTGGACATCCTCGCCGACGTAAATGAGGTGGGAACCGGCTTCGGTCTGAGACCACTCGAATGAGCGCACAGCGCCATAGACGTCGAAGCTCTCGCGGTATTCGCGTGCCACCGCCCACAGGTGGCGGGTTACCTCGGCACCGACATCACTACCGAGGAAGCGGATGTGCGTCGACTCGATCGCGTAGGGCGAGCCGTACTGCGCTTTCATGCTCTCGAAGACGCTGCCTGATCCGAGCGCTTGCACTGACTCGGCCTGATGGCCCCCGACGCCCAAGGTCGGCCCTATCGCGTGGGTCGCGTTGTACATCGGGGGCATCCCGTCCCAGTACGACGGCCACCCGCTCATGTCCTGGTGGTGGGAGGAGCGCAGGAACTGGAGCCGTCCCAGTCGGCCCGCCCGGTAGAGGTCCTGCACGAAGAGGAACTCCCTTGTGTAGAGGGTGGTCTCCATCATCATGTAGACCAGCCCCGTTCGGCGTTGCGCATCGACGATCCTCTTGCAGTCCTCCACCGAGGTCGCCATCGGGATGGTGCACCCTACGTGCTTGCCAGCCTCGAGCGCCGCGACGACCTGATCGGCGTGGAGCTGCAACGGGGTGTTGATGTGGATGACGTCGATGTTCGGATCGGCGAGCATCGCGTCGTAGTCGGTGTACCGAACCTCGATGCCGTACTTGTCCCCGACCTCGTCGAGCTTCGACGGCGTTCGCTGGCAGATCGCGTACATCTCGGCGTTCGCATGCCGCTGGTAGATCGGGATGAACTCCGCCCCGAACTCGAGTCCGACGATGCCGACTCTCAGAACCTTCGCGCTGGTCAATTCTCTGGCCTTTCCTGTTGGTAGATGACGGTCAGGCCGCCGTCCCGCCGAATCGTTCGATCAGGCGATCGGCGCTCAAGTAGGCGAGTGCTTGGATCGTCTGGTTGGGGTTGTAGCCGCCGTAGCTCACGAAGCTCCCGCCACCGACTGCGTAGAGACCGTCGATCCCGTGCACGGCGCCGAACGGATCGGTGACCGAGGTCTGGGGGTCGTAGCCCATCCGGTGAACCCCGACGTCGTGGGTCGAGAGGTGGTACGGCGGCCGCGGGGAATCCATCCAGGTCTCTTTCGCGCCCATCTCCGCGGCGATCCGGCGCTTGATCCCTCCGAACAGTTCCACCGAGTGGGCGTCGTGATCGTCCCACTCGTGGGTGATCCGGATGGCGGGCACCCCCCAGCGGTCCTTGATCACCGGATCCAGGTCGACGTAGTGCTTGCGATACGGGAAGTTGGTGGTCTGCGAGTACATGCGATGCATGTGGGTGTAGTTGTCCCGCATCCAGTGCTTGAACTCCAGCCCGAACTTGCGAACGCCCGGATTCATGAGGTGGTAGGCCTCGATCGGCTGAAGGTCTCCCGTCACGCTGATGACCGGTGAACCCCAGAGCACCCCGAGATCGTTGTCCGGCACCAGCTCGGACGTGAAGTCGTCGACCGCGCTGGATGCATTGAAGGTCCCCAGGAACGGGTTGGTCGGCTCGGGGAGGATCGACGCGAACCACCCGAAGTTGTGGGTCATGAAGTTGGCACCGACCTGCCCGTTGCCGTCGATGCCCGAGACGAGCATGAGGCGCACATTCTCCAGCGCGTACGCGGTGAGGATGACGATGGGAGCCTCGACCTCGTGCACGACGTCGGCATTGTCGACGTACGTGACCCCGATGACCCGCTTGCCGTCGGCCGTGCGGTTGACCCGCAGCACCCGCGAGTGGGTGCGCAGGTCGAGGTTGCCCGTGAGCTTGGCCGCGGGCACGCTCGTGACGTGGGTGGTCGACTTCGCGCCGACGTGGCACGGATACCCGTGGCAGAACCCGCAGTTGAGGCACGCCGAGCGCCCGCGGTACTCCGTCGAGTTCAGCGCGAGCGGCTGACGGAAAGGGTGCATCCCGAGTCGCTCGGTGGCGGCCACCCAAGGGATGTCGCCTGGACCCTGCGGCACGGGCGGCATCGGGTAGTCACGATTGCGTGGCGGCTCGAAGGGATTCGTCCCCGGGGCGAACTCGCCCTTGATGTTGCCTGCGCGGCCCGAGTAGCCCTGCTCCCACTCGACCTTCTCGTAGTAGGGCTCGAGGTCGGCATAGCTGATCGGCCAGTCCGCCACAGTGGACCCTTCGGGGAGGGCCGCCTCGCCGAAGCGGTCGGCGATGGCCGACCGCATGCGGAAGTCGGCCTCGCGGAAGCGATAGGCAGCGCAGCCCCAGTGCAGCGTGCCTCCTCCGATGCCGATCGACGGCATCCCGTACAGCGGCTCGTCCGAGCCGAGCGCGCCAGCCGACCAGGGCAAGATGCGGGCCGTGGTGTTCTCGTCCGGGCGCCACGTGACCGGGTCCACGGACACGCCGGACACGATGGCCCCGCGCTGGTAGTACCGCAATTCGTCCTGTTTGACCGCGAAGTCGTCCTCGCTGTAGTCGGCACCCTTGTCGAGGCCGAGCACTCGGGCTCCCGCCTTCGTGAGCTGCTCCGCGAGGATTCCGCCCGCCGAGCCGAGACCGACGATGATCGCGTCGAACTTCTCGGTCACGAGCGACCCTCCCCGATCCGGGCGTACAGGTCGCCGACCGTGAGGATCGGGATGCTGCGCGCATCCACCCCGGGCTTCATCTGCTCCGCTGTGTACCCCCACTGCGCCCCCGGGAAGCCCACGAGCTTCCATCCGACGACGTCGCGGTTGCCTCCGTAGGCCGGATCTCCGAAGAAGCCCTGCACGGTGTGCTCACGCACGATGCGGAAAAACTGCCCGGCGAAGTCGTCCGGCTCGGCCGCAGCGCGAGCATCCAGAGCTTCGACGAGCTGTCGCTGTTGATGGGGCTCGAGGGCGGAGAATCCCGCCCCGAACGCGTCCGACGAGAGGCCGTCGAGCACGTGCAATCCGCGACGGTAGAGGGATTGGAGATCTCTCATGAAACCCGCGAGGGCGCGATCGATGTAGTAGACCACCCCGGCCTCGTGCGCTCCTGGCGAGCCCTCCTCCGAGGGGATTATCTGCGCCGCGAACGCGTCGATGGTTCGCGCCTCGGCGGAGTTGAAGTACAACAACGCCTCCGTGGGGACTTCTTCGGACACCGGTACTCCTATTTGGTCGTGCGTTCGGCGAGCTTGCGCTCGACCAGCGGTCGCAGATACTCGATCCCCTCACGCGCGTCCTGATCGGGCTCGATGCCTCGCCGATGGAACCCCGTCTCCATGGTTAGGTAGCCGTCGAACTCGATGTCGATCATCGCGTCGATGATCGCCGGGAAGTCGACGACACCCTTGCCCGGAGGCAGGCGGTCGTTGTCGGAGATGTGGATGTGCTTGAGATCCGCGCCCATCTTGTAGACGTAGTCGGTGTTGACCTCACGGCTGAAGTTCACGTGGAACGTGTCGAACATCAGCTTGACGTTCGGGCGGTTGACATCCTGCATGAGCTCGATCGCGTCATCCGCGTTGACGCAGAGATTGGTGTCGTGCGAGGTCGGCTCGATCACCAGCGTGACGCCCGTATGGGCGATGGCGTCGGCGACCTCGGTCAGCACCTCACGGCTCCATGCCCAGGCCTGCCGACGGCTCGTGCCGAAGATGATCCACCCGGGCAGGTAGATGAGTGTCTTGCCGCCCCAGAAGGCGGTGAGCTCGGCGAGCTCCTTGTAGTGCTCGACAGTGGCCCGGCGCTCCTCGATGTAGGGCGAGGCGGGATTATTGCCCGGGCCGCCGGAGGGCGCCGGGAGCATGCTCGACAGGGCAATGCCGTGCTCCTGAAGGAGGTCGCGAACCTGCGCGCGACGATCCGCTCCGAGGTGCGGCGGGTAGGCGTGCGGAGCAGCGGCCCCGATCTCGATCCCGTCGTAGCCGAGCGAGGCGATGCGTTTGATGGTCTCGTCCAGCGTGTACGAGGGCACCCAGACGAAGAAACTGGAATACGACCAGGTGTTATAGGAGATCTTCATGTACTTTGTCCTTTGTTAGTGGGAAAGGAGGGGTTGGGCCGGAATCCCAACCCCTCCTGCTGCATCGTCGATGCCGATCCGAGCGCTACTCCGTCTGCGGGCTCTTGCCGACGTAGTCCGCAACGTTCGTCGAGTCGATGAGCGTCGAGTCGAGCACGATCCGCTCGTCGATCGGCTCACCGCTGCAGAGCTTGGCGGCGGCGATGACCGACTCCTTGGTCACCAGCGGGTAGCCGACGGTGGACTGCATCTCGCCGCTCTGGATGTACTCCAGCGCCTTGTCTTCACCGTCGATGCTGAAGACCTGGATCTCGCCCTCGCGGCCGGCCTCCTTGATCGCCTGGATCGCTCCGAACGCCATCTGGTCGTTGTGCGTGTACACACCGTCGATCGTGCCCGCGGGGTACTTCTGAAGCAGGTCCTGCATGACGGTCAGTCCCTTGGCCTGGTCGTAGTCGGCTGTCTGGCTGTCGACGATGGTCACGCCGGAACCCTCGAGGCCGGTGCGAAGACCGTCGCCGCGGGCGATCGTCGGCGAGGCGCCGAGGCTTCCCGCCAGCTCGATGAGCTGACCGCCGTCGCCGAGCACGGCAGCGATGTTCTTGCCGCTCACGACGCCAGCCTCGACGTTGTCCGACCCGATGTAGGTGTCGACCGTCGTGTTGACGTCGCGGTCTGCCGCGATGACCTTGACCCCGGCCGCGACGGCGCGATCAACGGCACCGGCGAGTGCGTCGGAGTCACGAGGGGAGATGATCAGCACGTCGATTCCCTGCGCGACCATCTCGTCGACTTGGCCCGACTGGATGGCGGCGTCGCCCTGACCGTCGGTCACAGTGACCGACATGCCGGGGAACCACTTCTTCGCGAGATCCGGGATCTGCTGCGATGAGACCGCGCCGTACGGGAACGACGTGGCGCTCCAGCTGACTCCGACGTCGCAGGTGACGCTTGCGGGATCGGCCGCGAGCTCGAGCTGCGCCGTGCAGTCGTCGCCGCAGTAGATGCTCGGCGTCGGCGTCTCCGACGCGATGCTAGTCGACTGAGGAGTCGAGGTTGCAGTCGTGCAACCTGCGGTGCCCAGGGCGACCGCGGCCGCGAGGGCGAGCATCGCTGCCAGCCCCTTGAGCCTCGATGATGTGACGGACATTCTGTACCTCCGTGTTAGTGGGTTGGTGGTTCTGCCGACGGCCTACTGTGAAGGCGAGTCGCCGGCGCTCCCCGACCGCCCGAGCTTGCCTCGACGGTCGGAGATTCTCTTGCGGGTGGCCTGCATCGCAAGCAGGACCGCCAGCACGATGACGACGCCCTTGACGATCTGCTGATCGAAGGGCGAGATTCCAATGAGGTTCATGAGGTTCGACAGCACTGCCAGCAGCAGCGCGCCGAAGACGGTTCCAGCCGCGCCTCCCGTGCCGCCCATGAGACTCGTCCCGCCGATGACGACGGCGGTGATGGCATCCAGGTTCGCGAGGCCACCCGCGGTCGGCGCACCGACACCGAGGCGCGACGCCGTCATGACGCCTGCGAGTGCGGCGGTCAAGCCGCTGACGGCATAGGCCATCACGAGTGTCCGACGGGTCGGTACGCCGGTCAAGCGGGCGGCCTCAGGGCTGCCCCCGATCGCGTAGAGGAATCGGCCGAAGGGCAGGTACCGCAGCACGAGGATGCCGATGACGGCAACGATGAGGAAGACGAGGAACGGGCCCGGCAGACCGAAGACGTTGCCGCTCCCGAGGAAGTTGAAGACATCCCCGATGTTGTTGAACGGCTGGGGTCCGCCGTTCGTGAGCCTCAATGCTAGGCCCGTGATCGCGACCATGCTGGCGAGAGTCGCGATGAAGGGCTGGATCTTCAGCACCGCGACGACGATGCCGTTGACGATGCCGGTGGCCACGCCGACCAGGAGCGCGATGAGGATCGCGACCCCCGGCACCATGCCTTGGTTGATAAGCATCGCCATCGCGACTCCGGAGAGGGCGAGGATCGAGCCGACCGACAGGTCGATGCCGCCGGTGAGGATGACGAAGGTCATCCCGATCGCGACGACCCCGACGATCGAGGACTGCCGGGCCACGTTGAGCAGGTTCGCCGGCTGATAGAACGCTGGCACGAAGATCGCGAGCGCCACGAGGAGCACGATGAAGATCACGATGGTGATCCAGTTGGTGCGGATGCCCTTCACGAGCCAGTTGGACCCGCCGGGCAGTCTGACGTCAGACATTGTTCTTTCCTCCTACGGCGTGGATCATGATCTGCTCCTCGGTGGCGGTCTCGCCGTCCAGTTCCGCGACGGCGCTTCCGTGATGCATGACTAGGATGCGGTGGCTTAGGGAGAGCACCTCCGGGAGCTCCGACGAGATCACGATGATGGCGAGGCCCTGCTCGCAGAGCTGGCGGATCAGCTGGTAGATCTCCTGCTTCGCCCCGATGTCTATGCCGCGCGTCGGCTCGTCGAGGATGAGCACATCGACCCCCGCGTCGAGCCACTTCGCGAGGACGACCTTCTGCTGGTTGCCCCCGGAGAGCGACGCGACGGCGGCCGCGACATCCGCGACCTTGATACGCAGCTTCTCCTTGTAGAACAGGGCGAGCGCGCGCTCGGCGGCCGGGCGCACGAAGTGAGCGCCGCGCTTGAGCATCTTGACAATCGGGATGTTCGCCGCCGTGGACAGCGCGATGAAGATGCCCTGACTCTTGCGCTCCTCGGGAACGAGGCCGATCCCCGCCCGGATCGATCGGAGCGGGCTGCCATTCGTCACGACCTCGCCACGCACGCGCACTACTCCCGAGCTAACGGGATCGACGCCGTAGATGGCCCGTGCGAGTTCGGTGCGTCCTGCGCCTCGAAGGCCGGCGATCCCGAGGACTTCGCCGGCGCGCACCGTGAGGGAGATGTCATCGAGCACGCCGTCCTGGCTGAGATGCTCGACCTCTAGGACCACCTGGCCGACGGTCTCGTTCACCGAGCGCTGCGAGCGAGCGAACTCGCGACCGACCATCTTCGAGACGAGGTCGTCGTGGTTGGTGTCAGCGATTCGTCCGGCTCCGGTCAGTCGGCCGTCCTTGAGAACGATGTAGTGGTCGGCGAGTCCGAAGACCTCCTCGAGGCGATGGGAGACGAAGATGACGCTCACGCCGTGCTTCGTGAGGCCATTGACTAGGGCGAGCAGGTGATCCACGTCCTCACCACCGAGCACCGCGGTCGGTTCGTCGAGGATCACTATCTGCGCCCGGCGGTGCAGGGCTTTGGCGATCTCGAGCATCTGCTTCTCCGCAATGCTGAGATCCCGGACGCGGCGCGTGACATCGAGGTGCACGTCGAGGCCGGCGAGGAACTCGGCGGCCTCGCGACGTGCGGCGCGCCAGTCGATGACGCCCCGCCCGGGGAATGCTCCGAAGACTAGGTTCTCGGCCACGGAGAGATCGGGGAAGAGGCTCAGCTCCTGATAGACGGTGGCGATGCCCAGGTCCTCGGCCGCACGGGGGCCGGCGATGTCGACCCGCTCCCCATTGATGAGGACCTCGCCCGCATCCGGGCGGTGCGCCCCGGAGAGGATCCGGATGAGCGTGGACTTGCCGGCGCCGTTCTCGCCGATCAGGGCGAGCACCTCACCGGGTTCGACCTGGAAGGTCACCTCGTCGAGCGCATTCGCCCCGAGAAAGCTCTTGGAGAGACCGATGACCTCGAGCCGGGGGGCGAGCACCGTGGCCGTGCGGGCGGGCACGTCATCCGGGATGAATCGACTCTGGTTCATACCCTGACTATATGGAGGGAAGAAATGGGGTGATAGTGCCTGATTTATTTTCTTTTCGACATATATACTTCGGGAAATCGTATGTATCATCGGGGCATGGGAACCCTGTGGACAGAAGTTCAGCTTCTGGAGCCCGATCACCAACTTTCCCCGAGCGCACACGCCGCCCGGAGCACCATCGCGCGCATCATCGCCAATGGCGGCGAAGTCAGTCGGCGCGAGATCATCGCCTCCACGGGACTCGCCCGGTCGACGATTGACGGGCACCTGCAGGTCCTCCTGACGGCAGGACTCATCCAGGATGCTGGCACCGGAGCTCAACCGTCGCGAGGTCGCCCAGCGCAGTCGTTCAGGATCAGCCCGGACCGCGGCGTTGTGCTCGTCGCCGACATCGCGATCGACCACTTTGTCATTGCGATCACCACCCCGGACAAGCAGATGCTCGGCCGGCGAACCGTCAGCGTCGACGTGAGTCGGGGCCCGGACGAGGTCGTCGAACTCATGGCCAGCGCATTCGATGAACTGCTCGAGGAGCTCGGGATCCCCGACGCCGAAGCCCTCGCCATCTCGGTGGGAATCCCGGGTCCCGTCGACTCCCGGCGCGGTGTCGTCGTGCGGCCCCCGCTCATGCCCGGCTGGGACGGCTTCGAGGCCTGCAAGTTCATGGCCGACCGGTTCAACTGCGACGCGGTCGTGGACAACGACGTCAACCTCAAGTCCTTGGGTGAGGCACGCGCCCTCGGAGGTGCGACACTGCCGCTCCTGCTCGTGAACATCGACAGCGGGATCGGCGGCGGGTTCGTCAGCGAAAGCGGTCTCCTCCTCCACGGCGCGGACGGGTCGGCCGGGGACATCGGCCACGTTCGGGCCAGCGGAGACTCCGATGTGCTCTGCAGCTGCGGAAACCGCGGGTGCCTCTCGGCTGTTGCCTCCGTCGGGGCGATGGCCTCGCGCGTCGGTGAAGCCCTCGGCCGCGCGGTCACGCCCCGTGAGCTCATCGACCAGCTCTCGCGCGGCGACGCCACCACCGTCAACATCGTCAAGGAGATCGCCGCCGTTCTGGGTAATGCGATCGCCGACCTCGTGAACTTCTGCAATCCGGCCCGGGTGGTCATCGGCGGGGAAATTACGCTGTGTACCGACGACGTGCTGTCCCAGATCCGCAGCGTCGTCTACCAGCAGGCGCAGCCTCTCGCCACGCGCAACCTCTCCATCGTGCACACCGAACTCGGAGACGAGGCGGGGCTCATCGGCGGGATGGTCTCGGCGATCGAGCAGGTGCTCTCACCTCGGGGCATCCAGTACCACACGCGCCCCGCGGGATCTGACATGAAGCCGCTGGGCAAGCTCTGACTAAGTTCCTTTGAGGTCGGTGAATCTATTCGGCTGCAGTCAGTTATCGAACTCGCGCCTCAGGTACCGCGGCGCCTGGCTGTACCAGCCGTCGGTGACAAGTTCGACGAGCAGGTCGGGCGCCACGGCCTCGAGACGGAAGGCGATCTTCGGCTCGCTCCACCCGGTGGTCTGGCGAAGGAACACGTCGGGCCAGCCCTCCCGGTAGGCGAGCTTGTCCTCCTCGGAGGAAACCTTGACCACGAACACCGGCTCCCGCTCGATGATGGCTAGAATATCAGCGGGCACGCTCGGCCACGGATGGGCTTCCCACGCGTAGAGCTTGTTCCGCACGAACCAGGCGGCCCCACCGGTCGTCGCGCGCTCCTCGCTGCCGGGCAGCGTCGCGGCGATGGCGCGGACATCCTCAAGCGACGGCACGAACCCACGGTACCGTTTGGCTGTGACAGGGCCAGCTCAGTCGGTCGCGTCGCCCGCCCGCCGCGCCTCCGCCTCGCCGGCGAGCAGCAGGTAACTGCTGGCCGTCCAGGAGTATGCGCGGTCGCGCAGGCCGGCACCGGTGACGGCGTCGAAGTTCTCCGCGAAGCCGGACTTCTCGCACAGCACCCGGAACCGCTCGCTCACTGTGTCCGCGAGCTCGACGAATCCGCTTGCCCGCAGCCCCGACTCGATGAGCACCGTCGACGGTGCCCAGATCGGTCCGCGCCAGTAGCCGTCAGGTTCGTAGTGCGAGGTCCCCGGAATCTCGGTGGCCGGGCCGAACTCGGTGAGATGCCGCTCGATGCCCGCCGCGAGCTTCTCGCGCACATCCATCGGCAGACGCTCGCCGGCCACGACCGGCAGCAGGTTGAGCAGGCTCGTCGCCGTGCTCGTGCGACCGGATGTCGCGCCCACGGCCACGAAGTTCTCGCCGTCCCACAGCTGGCTCATCAGCGCCTCCCGGATGCGCGCCGACTCGGCCGCCCACCGCGGCTCCGCGAGCCCCAGCTCCGCGGCGAGCCCGGCCAGCACATCGAGCTGCACCACGAGGAACGCGGCGAGATCGGGCGACTCGATCACCCGATCCAGGTCGAACGTGGTCGAGTTGTCCCAGCCCGAGTCGTTGCCGTGCTGGTAGTACGGCAGGTCGCGACCGGACACCCGCCGATAGTCGAGCCAGAAGAGGCTCCACCTGCTCAGTCGGTCATAGACCTCGCGCAATTCGGCCGGGTCGAGATCGCGCTGCAGTCGCTCCCGCAGCTTCAGTAGTGCCCAGCCGTGGATCGGCGGCTTCACGTAGTTGTACAGGATCTCCGAGTGGGTGATCGAGTCGGGTGGCGCCCCCGCAGCATCCTGGTGATCGAAGGGCGCGAGAAACTGATCGAGCGCGCTCGCGGCCAGCCCGGGCGCCAGCGCGAGGGCGTTGAATGCGTGATCCCAACTCCACACCTTGTCCATCCAGTGCTTCGACATCAGGATCGACTCCCGGCCGAGGTACCCGAGCGGACGAACCGTCGCCGACCACAGCACGTAGGCGGCCAGCCCCGCGCCGGGCGTGCGCTCGCTGCGCCACGGCGCGACCGCGGCCAGGTACGCCTCGAAGTCGCGAGCATTGCGGTCGACCAGGTCGTCGAATGAAGCGGATGCCCGGAGCGGGCCCACAGCGGCGGCGAACTCCTCGACCGCCACCTCCCACTCCGAGCCGTCGCCACCGGCAAGCACGGAGCGCGCGGCGACACCGAGCGCGCCATCACCCTCGACCAGCAGCGTTCCGGCGAGCGGCGTGATGCGGTACCGGCGCCCGGTCTCGTACGACGTGAAGACGGCGCTCGAGGTGCCCGGCTCGGTGAAGAGGTACGTGCCCGTGAACGGGGTGAGGCCAGCCGCGGCATCCGTGAATCGCATGCCGACGCCGGTTCCCCTCAGGCGCACCGTCTCGGTGCCATCGAAGGTCGCGTCGATGCGCGCGGCGCCGTCGACCCACGACAGCACCGACGGGCTCGCCTCGATTCGCGTGCTCACGCGAGCGCCGTCACGTTCCGGGATGAGCCCGAGCACGGCGTGCATGCCGTTCTGGTGCGACACGAGGTGGAGGTCGTCCCGCCTGGTGTGGAGTGCGACGACCGGCGAGATGTCGAGCCACGATCCGCGCACCGAGAAGGGGATCTCGGTGACGTCGAACTGGTGGGCGCTGTGCCCGCGCGGTCGGTGGCTCACCTAGCCCCGCCGTTCAAGGATGCGTCGCGCCTGCCTGAGCACGGGCTCGTCAACCATGCGTCCCTCGAACGCGAACACGCCAGCGGAGATCGCCGCCGCCGCGAGCACGCGCTCAGCCCACGCGACGGCCTCGACGGACGAGCGGTAAGCCTCCCGCACGGTCTCGACCTGGGACGGGTGGATGCACGCCGTGCCGACGAAACCCGACGCTGCGCCGTCCTCCGCTTCGTCGCGCAACCCGGCCAGGTCGGCGATATCGAGGTGGACTGCGTCGTACGCCTGTTTACCGGCAGCGGCAGCGGCGACGAGCACCCGCGCCCTCGCGTAGCGGGCGACGTCCCGATACCGTCCGTCGAGTGTTCGGCTCGAACGGCCCCCGAGTGCGGCGACGAGGTCTTCAGCCCCCCACATGAGAGCAATCACGGGTGTCTGCTCGGCGAGCGCGAACGCGTTCTCGACGCCGATCGGTGTCTCGCAGAGGGGAATGACGCTGTAGCCCGCGAGGGCCTCAAGGTCGGCAACGCGCTCTGCCTTCGAGAGCATGATCGTGCGGAAACCGCTCGACGCGACTGCCTCGAGATCGCGCGCGAACTCCTCGGTGCTCACCGCATTCACACGCACGACTGTGCGGTCCGGGTCGAGGTCGGATGCCGCGACCGCCGCCCGCGCAGCCTGCTTGTCGCTCGGCGCAACACCATCCTCGAGGTCGAGGATCACGGCATCCGCGGCCATCGCGGCCTTGCCGAACCGATCCGGGCGGTCCCCGGGGCAGAAGAGAATCGCAGGCCCCAGTTCCACCTCAGGGCTCCTCGGGCGCGCAGAGCATCAAGACGTTCCTGGTCGCCACGGCGACGACCTCGCCGTTCTGATTGCGAGCGGTGTGCTCGAGGGTCACGATTCCCTGGCCGGGTCGGCTCTCCGACAGCCGCTTGGCGATCACCACCGACTCGGAAGTCATCGTGTCCCCGTGCCGCATCGGGTGGGGGAACCGCGCGTTGTCGATGCCGAGGTTTGCCACGATCGTGCCCTGGGTCAGCTGCGCCACGGACGTTCCGACGAGAGTCGACAGAGTGAACATGCTGTTGACGAGTCGCTCCCCGAACTCCGTTGTGCGAGCCCATTCCGCGTCGAGATGGAGCGACTGAGTGTTCATCGTGAGGGTGGTGAACAGCACATTGTCGGCTTCGGTCACGGTGCGCGACGGGCTGTGCACGTAGGTGACGCCGAGCTCGAACTCCTCGTAGTACAGGCCGCGCTGCACGATGCGTTTCTCCGTCATGGCCTCTCCTCCGGCAGCACCCGCGCTTCTTCCACCGGCACGATCGTTGCCACAATCTGGTCGCCGGCGACCTGCGAGCCGAGCGCAACCCGCAGCGATACGCTACCGGCGACCGGCGCGCGCAACACGTGCTCCATCTTCATCGCCTCGACGATCGCGATCGGTGCGCCCGCCTCGACCACCTGCCCATCCGTAACGGAGATCGCCACCACGGCGCCCGGCAGTGGCGACCGCAGCTCTGGATCGGCGTCACCATCATGCGACTCCCCCCGCGCGCCACGAGTCTCGAGAAGGGTCCAGCTCACACCCTGGGACGAGAGATGGAGCTCATCACCGCCCGACTCCGCGAAGACCCAGGTGGCGGATACCTCGCCAATCGTCACGCGCGCCTGACACCCGCGCAGCACAACAGAGCCCTCCCGCAGATCCCCGTCGTCGACGCGCACCTGCAGGTGCGACGGCGATCCCCACACGCGAACCGTCGCGGACACCTCGCCCGGCACCGAACGCATCCGGTAGACGCTGGGTGCGGCTGCGCCCATCCGCCACCCGTTGGGCGTCGCCCACGGCCCGGCCTCGCTGGCCCGCGATCCGTCAGCGTGGCGAATCAGGGCCGCGGTCGCGAACACATCGGGTCCCGGCTCGGCGAAGGCCATATCGGGCAGGATGCGGCCGATCAGCTCGGTGTCGAGGTCGCCGCTCTCGACCGCGGGTGCGCTCAACAGCAGCCCGAGAAACTCGACGTTGGTGCCGACGCCGAGCACTACCGTGTCGCGCAGGGCAGCCCGCAGTCTCTGAAGAGCGGATGCCCGGTCCGGCGCCCACGCGATGACCTTCGCCAGCATCGGGTCGTAGTCGGACGAGACCACAAGCCCCGGGACGAGAGCGCTGTCGACCCGGATGCCCGCGCCAGTCGGCTCCTGCAGCTCGAGCACCGTGCCGCCCGTGGGGAGGAAGCCTCGCGTCGGGTCCTCCGCGTAGACGCGGGCCTCAACCGCGTGGCCGGTCAGCTCGACGTCGCGCTGCGCGAAGTCGAGCGGCTCGCCGGCGGCAATGCGCAGTTGCCACTCCACTAGGTCGATCCCCGTCACCAACTCGGTCACGGGATGCTCGACCTGCAGGCGCGTATTCATCTCGATGAAGAAGAACTCATCGGGAGCGTCGGCCGAGACGATGAATTCCACTGTGCCCGCGCCGAGGTAGCCCACGCTGCGCGCGCTCTCGCACGCGGCCTCCCCGATTCGTTCTCTCGTTGTCTCGTCGATAAGCGGCGATGGGGCTTCTTCGATGACCTTCTGGTGCCGTCGCTGCAGCGAGCACTCACGCTCGCCCAGATGTACGACGTTGCCGTGGCCATCGGCGAGAACTTGCACCTCAATGTGCCGCGGTCGGGCGAGGAAGCGCTCGATGAAGAGGGTGTCGTCGCCGAACGACGACTTTGCCTCGCGGCGGGCGGCGGCGAGGGCATCCTCGAGTTCCTCGGGGGCCCACACGACGTGCATACCCTTGCCGCCGCCGCCGGCCGACGGCTTGATGAGCGCGGGGAATCCGATCTCGAGCGCGGCCTTCATGAGCTCGCTATCGGTGAGGCCGGGCCGCGCGACCCCTGGAACGACCGGCACCCCGCGCGCGGTCACCTGGGCCTTGGCGCGGATCTTGTCGCCCATGATCTCGAGGGCGTCGATGTTCGGGCCGATGAAGACGATCCCCGCGGCCGCACAGGCGGCCGCGAACTGCGCATTTTCGGCGAGGAACCCGTACCCGGGATGGATGGCTTGTGCTCCGCTCTCCACGGCGGCACCAACGATCCGCTCGACGTTGAGGTAACTGTCGGCCGCGCTCGCGCGACCGATGCGCACGGCTACGTCGGCCAGCGAGACGTGGCGAGCCGCGGCATCCGCGTCACTGTAGACGGCGACGGAACGAACGCCGAGAGTGCGAAGGGTCGCGATGATGCGACAGGCGATCTCGCCGCGGTTGGCTATCAGTACGGTGTCGAACACGGTCACATCCTGAAGACGCCGTAGGAGATGTCGGCCAGCGGGGC
>ENA-UOYA01002257-UOYA01002257.1-activated-sludge-metagenome-genome-assembly--contig:-NODE-2257-length-18889-cov-7.284963_pt1 | contig 18889 bp, 13 predicted proteins | sample MGYA00238163_ERZ764804 | MGnify/ENA primary metagenome ERZ764804 (study PRJEB28919, sample SAMN05720223) | activated sludge metagenome | isolation source: Anaerobic digester | place: Hong Kong... | reverse complement strand
CCGATGTCGCGCGGCATTATCGCGATTTCCCTCGACGAGGGCGACGAGTTGATCGGGGCCGGCCTGACGCGCGGGGACAACTACATCTTCCTGGCTTCGAGCCAGGGCAAGGCCATCCGCTTCTCCGAGACGGAGGTGCGCGCCATGGGACGCCCTGCTCGGGGCGTGCGCGCCATGACGCTCACCGGAGGCGATTGCCTGATCGGCATGGAAATCGTCGAGCAGGAGGGTTTGATCCTGTCGGTGTCCGAGAAGGGTTACGGCAAGCGGACCAAGCTCGATAGTTACCGGCTTACCGCGCGCGGCGGCAAGGGTGTCATCAATATGAAGACTACCCCCCGCGTCGGAAACGTGGTCGCCGTCCTCTCCGTGAAGGATGAAACCGACTTGATGATCATCACCAAGGACGGGAAGATCATCCGCATCGAGAGCGCCGACATCCGACAGGTCGGACGGTCCACGCAAGGCGTGCGCCTGGTGAGCATGGAGGAAGGCGACACCGTGGCCGCGGCTTGCGTCATCCCGGATTCGGGGAACGGCGAAGCCGCCAACGGGAGCGGGCAGGAGAGCCTGCCACTATAATCGTAGCAGGGGATGTCGTTTGGGATTTGCTACCGCCAGCATCATCGATCCGGCCAAGCTGCGCGACAAGCAGGAGCGGTTGTTTGCTTCGCTTGGCGAGCTTGGCCGCGTCATCGTAGCCTATTCGGGTGGGACCGACTCGGCCTACCTGGCTTGGGCCGCCAATAAGGTGTTGGGCGAAAACGCCTTGGCCATCACGGCGGATTCGCCTTCCATTCCGGCTTCACACAAGCGCGCCGCCGAGGAGTTCGCGCACCGCTTCAACATCCGGCACGAGTACGTAGAGACTTACGAGTTCGACAATCCCAACTACGCCCGCAATGAGGCCGACCGCTGCTTCCACTGCAAGGACGAGATGTTCACGCGTCTTGAGCAGGTGGGGCGCGAGCGCGGCATCCCGCACGTAGTCTACGGTGTCAACAAGGATGACCTCGGCGATTACCGGCCGGGGCAGAACGCCGCTAAGATCCACCAAGCCAGAGCGCCGCTGGTCGAGGCGGGGCTGACCAAGGCGGAGATCCGCGAACTGTCGCGGCTGGCCGGACTGCCCACCTGGGACCGTCCTGCGTCGGCGTGTCTGGCCTCGCGCATCCCTTATGGAACGCCCGTAACCATCGAGAACGTGAAGAAGGTGGAGACGGGGGAGGATGCCATGCGCGCGCTGGGCTTCCGGCAGTTCCGCGTGCGCTTCCACGGCGATCTGGTGCGCCTGGAAATCGCTCCGGACGAACTGGAGCGGGCCATGACTCTGGAGATGGCGAGCCGGTTCACCGGCATCTTCAAGCCGTTAGGCTTCCACTACGTCACGCTGGACCTGGAAGGCTACCGCCAAGGCGCCATGAACGAGGCCCTCGGGCTGAAGAAGACCGGCAACCGCTGAGCGCCGTCAATCGCTCCCTCCAGCCTCTCGTGCCGTGACTAAAGGGAGCGGCGTTCGCTTCTGAATCGGGCCGCGTTACCCCACCTTCATGGCCAGCGGGTCCCACTTGTACGCGCGGTTTTCGTTGTAACTGCTGAGGCACAGCAGTGCCGGGCCGGCGGCGCGCAGACCGAAGGTCGAATCTTCCACCACGCTCGTGCGGTTGCGGACGGCGTTCCAGAACGTGCGGTGATGTTCCTGGTGCGCGTCATAGCGCGGCGGCAAGTCGAATACCTGGTCGCCGTGGGATTGCATCCCTTCGACCGAAGGCTTCCTCTCGGGATACTTCGCGCGATACTCGCTCAGGATCTCTTCCCTGACCTTCTTCGAGAAGGCCCCTGCCATGGTCCCCGGCTCGATTTCCCGCGCGGCCTTTGTGACTGTCACCGTGCTGCCGCAACTCATGACGCCTTCGTCGCCGGTGAAACGGAATCCGAAACCGTCCGCATTGCCGCCGTTCGTCAGATTCACGCGCAGCATGAACGTGAAGTCGGGATGCTCTGGCCGCTCGGGGTATTCAATGAGGGCGAGCATGACGTCGGCCGCGTCGCGTCCGTCCTTCCAGCGCCGCAGTCCGCCGCTGGCATAAATCTTCGTGGGACCGATCGAACTGGTGGCGAAGTGCAAGCCGCTCAGCAGGTGCACAAACAGATCGCCGGCCACGCCCGTGCCGTAGTCGCTGTAATTGCGCCAGCGGAACAGCCGGATCGGCTCGAAGGGGCGCTTTGGCGCGTTGCCCAGGAAGCGGTCCCAATCGATTTCGCTTTCGTTAGTGTTCGGCGGAATGTTGTACTGCCATGCGCCCAGCGCGGTATTACGGTCGACCCACCCTTCCACCATGTTCAGCCGCCCGATGGCGCCTTCCTTCAACAGTTGCTTGGCCTTGTGGTAGATGAGCGAACTCACGTATTGGCTGCCCACCTGGAGCAGGCGGCCGGTGCGCTTCTCCGCTTCCACCACCGCGATGCCCTGTTCCACTTTCTGCACCATGGGCTTTTCGCAATACACGTCCTTGCCCGCGTTCAGCGCGTCGATGGTGATGCGCGAATGCCAGTGATCGGGAGTGGCTACGATCACGGCGTCGACGTCGGAGCGCACCAGGACTTCCCGGTAGTCCCGCGTCGTGAAAACCTTGCTGCCGTAAACTTCCTTGATGCGGTCGAGCCGCCCCTGGTAGACGTCCGCCGCGGCGGCCAATTCAACACCGGGGCAGCGCAGGGCGCTTGCGAGATCGCTCGATCCCATGCCGCCCGCGCCGATGAGCGCCACGCGGATGCGATCGTTGGCGGCGAACGTCTTGAAGGAGGCTGCGGGCGCCATGCCGGCGGCGCTCGAAGCGGCGAGAAAACTGCGTCGTGTAGTATGCATGAATCCTCCGGACAATACTCTAACGTATCATCTAGAGATGGTTCTGCGCCGTTCGGAATGGGTCATCATAATCTACTTCGTCTACACATCCATTCTGGCCGGTCTGCTTCCCGTGCGCCCTTCCATCGCCGTCACCGCGGTTTGCGTCAATGCCTTGGTCATCGGTGGGTGCGTTCTGTTGAGCTGGGTGGAATCCTTGCGGGGGAGCGAATTCTTCAGCATAGTTCGCGACTGGTACCCGGCTCCGCTCATGCTGCTGGCTTACCGCCAGATGGGGTGGTTCGCACCCGTGTCCCACTCCTACGATTTCGAACGGGTCTGGGTGACCTGGGACCGGTTCCTGTTGTACCGGGCGGGGCTGAAAGCGCTGATCGAATCGACCGGCTCCGTGCTGCCATCCGTCCTGGAGGTCTCCTACTCGCTGGTGTACACAACGGCCGCGTTCTCAGTCGCCATCCTCTACATATACAAGGAGCGCCGGAGGGTGGATCGCTTCCTGTTCCAGTTTCTTGTCGGGATCTATCTGGCTTACGGGTTGTTCCCGTACTTTCCATCCGAACCGCCTCGCACAGTCTTCCCCGGCACGGATTTTCCTGCCGTGGAAACTGTGTTCCGGCGCTTCAACTGGTGGATTCTGGGCGGGTACGGGATCCACACCAGCGTGTTTCCCAGCGCGCACGTTTCGGGAGCGTTTTCCGCGGCGTTCGGAATGATGCGAATCCTGCCGGAGCACAAGTGGACGGGCAGGTTTCTTTTCGTCCTCGCCGTGCTGATCGCGACGGCAACCGTATATGGCCGCTATCATTATGCCGCTGACGCGTTTGCAGGCCTGGCGGCCGCACTCATCGCGGTGTTTGTCGCGAGGTTGGTCGAGCAGCGCTCGGGACTAGGACTTTGAAGCGGGCGCCGGTTCGGACTTCTTGGATGCGTGCACCGGCGCCTGGGTGGAGGCGCTGTGGGAATGGTGTTCCGTCCCGTTGGACGGGCTGCATCCCTTGTGGGCGTAGTCGGTGCAATACCAACCCGTACCCTTGAATTGCAGCGCCGGAGCGCAGATGATCCTCTCCACCTCTCCACCACATCCTTTGTGCGTCGTCAGAGGAGCGTCCGAGAACTTCTGCCTCACGTCAAAGACGGCTCCGCAGGACTTGCACTTATACTCATACAACGGCATTTCTAAATAGATCCTTTCCGCCGCTACAACCGCGGCTTGTGAAATGGGTCGGGCACGGCCGGGGAAGCCTGGCTTCTCGCCGGACTTGCGGCACTCTGCACCGGACTACCGTTGAGCACCTCAATTGCCCTCTTCACAACGGGATCCTCTTCGGTTGGTTTCGCAGGCTCCGGCTTCTCGGGCTTGTCGGGCACGCCTTCCTCCTCATCCAGGTCGACGTACGGCTCGGTTTCAACTGACAAAACCGAGGGAACTACACCCGTATCCTGAATGGCTTTGCCGGAAGGAGAATAGTACTTGGCCACGGCCAGGATGATCGCCGAACCATCTTCCACGGTTACCGCGCGGCGGAACGCCGCGTAGCCGTAGGTCCGTTCGCCGATCACCTGCGCGCGCTTGGAATCCAACAGCGCGGCGGCGGCCACTTCAGCTCCACCCGCCGTGCCCCGGTTCGTCAACACAGCCAGGGGCAGCCGGCTAACCGTCTTGGCCGGATCCGCTTCGAAGTTCTTGCGCGGGTACTTCTGTCCCTGCAAGTACGTGATCAGTCCTTTATCCATGAACGCATTGGCCACGGCGATGCCGTCGTCCGGCGTCCCCGTCGCATCATAGCGCAGGTCCAGGATCAGCTTCTTGGCGCCCTGTTGCTCCAGGGCCTTCGCGGCTTGAGCGACTTCCGACTGCCGCGCGCCGGCCAGGCTCCCAGCCGCGATGTATCCGATCTGGCCGGACAACATCTTTGCCGTTACCGCCGGATACTCGAGCTTGGTCCGCACCAGCGTGATCTTTTGCGGCTCCGGTTTGCGCACCCGCAGCACCGATATTTCCACGCTGCTATCCGGGTCGCCACGCAACAGTTGCTCGGCGTAAGCCAGAGGCATGTCGCGCGTCGAGACGCCCTGGATGGCTTCCAGCACGTCACCGGTGGTGAGTCCCGCCCTGGCCGCTGGAGATCCGGCGATGGCGGCCACGACGCCGACGTAGCCATAGCGGCGCGCCAACACCAGTCCAACATCGGCTTTCGCGGACTGCTGGTCCTTCAGATATGCCTTGTATTGATCGGCGCTCAGATAGCTGGCGCATGGATCGACGGCTTCTAGCAGACCGTTCAGCGCGCCCAGGGTGACGCTCTTCATGTCCGGCTCTTCCACATATTCGCTCTTGATGCGGGAAAGAACCTCGGTGAAGACCGCCAGGTGTTTGTAAGGGCCTTCCTGGGGGGTGCTTCCCCCCATGACACTGCCCACCAGGAGCAGTAACGCGAGCATCGCGGAGGCTGCCACGAATAAGAACCTAAATCGGGAGTTCATACCGGCTGGATATGCCCTGCCTTCAGTATAGCAGAGCCAAACTCAACCACTGTGTCCCTCATCTGCTGGCATCTGGACCAAAGCCTATCAGTTTGTGGGTGTTTGCGCCTAAGCTAGGCAAAAGCAATTCTGTCACTTACGAATGTGTTTCTTTTTCTTTGCCTTTATCTTTTGCGCGGCTTTTGCCGGCTTCTTTGCCTTTACCTTCCGCACTGCTTTCGCCGGCGACTCCGGGCGTCCATAGAGCGCGCGATAGGCCTCTGCGTTGTGTAGCACGACCCGCACGTAGTGGTTCGTTTCCGAAAATGGGATGGTTTCGACGAACTCGGACGGCTCACGGAACTCGCTCCAGCCGAGCCATCCCCGGACCCGGCTTGCGCCGGCATTGTATGCCGCCAGCGCCGGCTCCCAGCGGCCGTCAAACTGGTCGAGCGTCGCGCGCAGGTAATAGGCTCCGAGCTTCAGGTTCACATCAGGACGGTGCAGCATCTCGTTGCGAAAGCGCCGGATGCCGAACTTGCGGGCCAACTGCCTCCCCGTGGCCGGCATCACCTGTGTGAGCCCCATGGCATTCGAGCGGCTGACGGCTTTCGCGTCGAAAACCGACTCCTGGCGGATCAGACCCGCCAAGACGTTTATGTCGAGCTTGTTGGCTGCGGCATAGCGTTGGATCAACGCACGGTACGGAAGGGGATACGCCAGGCGCCAGAATTCCGCCGGAGCATCTTCGAACGACAATGTCAGGTAGCCTTTCGCCAACGCTTTGATGTAACTGACGCTTTGCGACGGCTCGTTGCGCCGCGCGGCAGTGCGGGCCATTTCCATGGCCAGCACGTAGGCTTGTCCGTTGCGCGCGCCATAGCGCAATTCATTCTCCGCCCATTTCGGAAAGCCCGCCTCATAGAGCAGGCGCGCGCGCCCGATACGGGCCAAAGACGCGGCATCGGGTTTGAAACTCGGCAGAGGATTCGGCCTCGGCGAGGTCAGGTGCGCGAAGGGAGCGGCGGCCGAAGCAGATGCGCTGGCGCGGGAAACCGCAGCTTCCCGCAGCCTCTTGTCCGCCTGTATCCGGTAGTAAGAGGCCGGGAACGCCGCGCGCAGTTTCAAGTACAGGGCCTTGGCCGCACCGGCATCGCCGGAGGTCTCTTCCGCACGCGCCAGGAAGTACAGGGCGGCCGGCGCGTGATCGGAAGCCGGGAACTTTGCCAGGTGCTCGCGGAGCATGGCGGGAGCGTCCCCGCGACGGCCCAGGTGCAGGTTCCAGGCCACCTTCCAATGGCAATATGCCGCCTCCGCCGAGTCCGGGAACGACGTGTAACAAGCGCGGTAGTAGGGCATGTAGCGCTCCGGTTCGTTGCGGACCAGGTGGCGGTTGCCCGCGCTCACCAAGGCTTTTAACCGCCACTGGGATTGCGCATGGTTCCGTTCGAGCGCGGCCAGCGCGACGGCGAGGGCCTCGTCGGAGTCCTCGCGGCGCGCGCACTCCGCCACATGGTAAAGCCGCTCGGCGTCCGCTTCCTCGCCCGCTACTTTCAGTGTTCGTAAAGCCTCGCAAGCCTCGCTGGTATTCCCCGCCAGAAATCCGGCCGCGTTCGCTCGCACCGTGGCCAACTCGCGATCCTCTCCCGCAAATTTCGCGGCCCAGGCGTTGAGTTCCAGTCGGGCCCGGCCGTAGTCCTTGGCCTTGACGAGCCGGTCCGCCCGTTCAAAGACGTCCGGAGGAAGCACCGGCGGATATTTATCGCCCAGTTGATCGCGCAGGCGGCTCAGGGCCTCGTCCGCTTCCTTTTCCGCCGGGGTCCCGGGATAGCCGAAATACACCCTCTGGTAATGCACGGCGGCGCTGGCGCCGTCGCCCTGCGCGTCGAAGCTCTTTGCCAGCAACAACTCGCCCTCCGGTTGCTCCAATTCGCTCCAATGCGCCCGCAGAGTCTCCCGCGCCTTGGCCGGGCTTCCAGACTTCAGGTGCGCTTGCGCGGCCAGCGCGGCTGCCTTGCCCGCCAGAGGCGACGGAGGCCTGGTCCGCCAGACCGGAGCGAGCGCGCTGATGGCTTCGTTCCACTGCGCGTCCGCCGCCAGGCACTCCGCCGCCTGGTAGTCTGCATAATCGGCCAGCTTCGGCCACTGCCTGGCGAAGGAGCGAAGATGGCGCACGCCCGCGGCGTAGTCACCCTTTTCGCACGCCTGGACGCCGGCCTTGAGATCGGACACCGTATGCACGGCGGCTCCGCTCACCGGGGGACAGAACAACGAGGTGGCGCCCAGCAACAATATGCTAGGCGAGAGGGCCCGGGTAGTCCGGACCAAGCAGGCTGGGATCATCATTCGACAGGGAACGTACCAATTCCTGATGGAGATAGTCGACCATGGTCGACGTCGCGGAGAAGAACTCGCGGCGGAACGCCTCGCGCGCGTTGTCAATCTCCTGCTTCAACTCGCCGTAAAGATTGCCGTCCGCGCGACCTGCGCGTACCTGACGCGACTTGTAGAGCCGCATCTCGGCCACCTGCACACGCGCGAACCGTTGAGCGCGCGAGTGCATCTCCTGGTCCGGTTTGGACAGCGCATCCCAGGCAGGCGCTGCGGACGCGGCCCCTGCACCATGGGCGGAGATCGACACGAGCGCTCCCGGGCGGGTCAGCGACCGGGCCAGTAGTCCGTCCAGCGCGGACGCCGCAATCGCGGCGAACATCTCGATGGCGTTCGCATCCATGTGCTCCGCATCGCCATCGGCGTAGATCGCTCCCAGCACACGCTGGCGGCCGCACAGCGGAACCACGTGCGCGCGCGCCTCCTCGTCTGCTCCCAGCTCCGCCGCCACTACCGGTGAAAACTCGCCCGCCGAACGCATGGCCACCACCGTCTCCTGCGTCTCTACCGCCTGCGCGAAAGCCGGCGCGTCGGCCAGCGCCACTTGGGCCGCCAGCAGCCTTGCCGAGGCTTCGGCGTCCGGTACACCCTGCACACCCACGGCCTTGAGTTCCCGGCCCGTCAATGTGAAAACTACCGCCCGTTCGCGGAACGCCGCCGTGGCGTCGAGCAGCGCCGCGGCCCACTCCTCAACACTGGCGGCTTGGGCGATGCGGCGCACGGCAAGGTTCAACTGTTCGGTGAATTGGCGGCGCGAAGCGTCGCAGGCGGCCGGCAACGCCGCCGACATCTCCGCCGCGACACGCGTGCGCACCGCCGCTTCGCACTCCTCGGCCATGCGCCCGGAAAGATCCTTGAACCGTTCCGAGACGATCCGGTCGATCTCTTCGCGCCAGCCTGAGGCGAGCAACTCCTGGATGCGCGCGATCTGGACGTCCCAGGCGGCTTCCACCTGCTCGCGAGCCAAGCCGGCGAACTCTTCCAGCGCCCGCGCTAACGGGGATTCGGACTTCATTTGAATGTCGGGCTGTTCCATGCTGTGGCGCCGATTCCTCGGCAGCCTTACCCAGCCATTCTAGCGTATCGGAGTGTGCCGGACGCCGCGCCTACTCGTGCCTCAGCGCTTCGATCGGGTCGAGTTGCGCTGCCTTGCGCGCCGGGAAGAAGCCGAACAGTATGCCGACGAACGCCGAAAACACGCACGAAACCACGATAATCTTGATGTCGGGCAGGAAAGCGACTTCCAGAGCGTGAGCGCCGATATACGAAGCGGCCAGCCCCGCCGTGACACCCATCAGGCCGCCCAGTGAACTCAGCACCACCGCTTCCACCAGAAACTGCGTCATCACGTCCTGCTCGAAGGCGCCGATGGCCAGTCGTATGCCGATCTCCCGCGTCCTTTCCGTGACGGACACCAGCATGATGTTCATGATGCCGATGCCGCCCACCAGCAGGCTCACCGCCGCCACCGCGCCCAACAGCATCGTGAGCAGCCTGGTGGTCCCGGTCAGCGTGCTGATCAATTCCTGCGGGTCCCGCACCATGAAGTCGTCGTCCGCGCCCGGCTCAATCTTCCGGCGCTGCCGCAGCAGAAGCTCAACATCGGCCCGGACCTTGGATGAGTCCGAACCCGCGTGGGTGCCCACCAGCAGGCCGCTGATGTAGCGGTCGCGGTTGCCGGAGATGCGGCGCTGGAACATGCGCAGCGGGGTGAGCACAAGGTCGTCCTGATCCATGCCCATGCCGGATTGCCCCTTGGTCTGCAGCACGGCGATCACCTGGCAGGAAATGGACTGCAGGCGTATGTTTGAACCGACAGGGTCCAGATCTCCGAATAGTTCCTTCCGGACGGTCGCTCCTATGATGCACACCGCTCCGCCGGAGGCCAGTTCCGCGTCGCTGAAATCGCGTCCGCTAGCGATCGGCCAGTTCCGTACCTTCATGTAGTCGTTGGTGGTGCCGTACACAGACGTCGACCAGTTCGTGTTTCCGTAGATGACCTGCATCGACTTCGACGCGGTCGGGGCGACCACGCTGACGCCGGGCACCTCGTCGCGCAGCGCTTCCATATCGGAGGCGTCGAACAACCTTGCCTGCTCCCGCGTACCTCCGCCCATGCCGAACCGCTCCTGGCCCGGCATCACCATCATCATGTTGGTGCCGAGGCTTGAAATCTCGGTTGTGACGCGCGCCGTGGCTCCATTGCCCAAGGTCACCATGACAATGACCGCCGCCACGCCGATCACGATGCCGAGTACGGTGAGCGAACTCCTCATCAGATTCCGGCGGATCGCCGCCAGCGCGAGTGTGATGGCATTCCACTGCATGAGTCTCTCCTTCAGCCTCTCTTGGGTGTGGTCCTTGTATCGGAGGCCACCAGGCCGTCATGAAACAGAATCCTGCGCCCGGCATATTCGGCCATGTCCGGCTCGTGTGTGACCATGGCGATGGTGATACCCTGTTCCCGGTTAAGCTTGGTCAGCAGTTCCATGATTTCCTCGCTGCGTGCCGAATCCAGGTTTCCCGTGGGCTCGTCGGCGAGCAGCACGGCCGGGTCCGTGACCATGGCGCGGGCGATCGCCACGCGCTGCTGCTGGCCGCCCGATAGCTCCGCCGGGGTGTGGTCCTCCCGGCCTTTCAGTCCGACCAGTTCAAGGGCACGCTGGGCGCGCTCGCGCCGTTCGCGGGCCTTGGTGCCGCGATAGATCAGGGGAAGTTCCACGTTCTCGATCGCCGAGGTGCGGGCCAGCAGGTTGAATCCCTGAAAGACGAAGCCCAGGTAGTAGCGGCGCAGGCGCGCGCGCTGTTTGCGGCTTAGGCGCCCCGCATCCACGCCCTTGAAGAGGTACGTTCCGCCGGTGGGCGTGTCGAGGCATCCGAGGATGTTCATGCACGTCGACTTGCCCGAACCGCTCGGCCCCATGATGGCGACGAACTCGCCCTGGTCGACGCGGAAGTCCACCCCCGCGAGCGCCGCCACCGCCGACTCCGCCTCTCCGTAGACCTTCGTTACGCCGCGAAACTCCATCACGGCTTCACCCGGATTTGCGTGTTCGGTGTTCATTTTTCCGCCTTCATCGCTTCAACCACCAGGGGAACGCCCGGCGCGATCGATCCGCTCAGTACTTCGGTTACTTTGCCGTTAGTCACGCCGGTCTTGACCGCCACGGCAACCGGTTGTTGATCGCGCAGCACGTACACGCGCGATCCCACATGCGCGGCATCGTCTTCGTTTGTCGTGGTCTTGGTGGACCTCGGCGGCGGACCGGGCATGATCTTGCGGAACCAACTGCGTTGGTCGGCCGGCTTGCTGACCGCGGCGGGCGTGAACCGCAGCGCCACGTTCGGCACCAACAGGGCGTTCTTCACATTTTGCACCGTGATGCTGGCCGTGGCGGTCATGCCCGGCCGCAGCAACATCTCGTGGTTGTCCACGGAAATCTCGGCCAGGTAGGTCACCACGTTGTTCGTGGTCGTCGATTCATAACGCAACTGGGTGATCTTGCCGGGGAACGGCCGGCCCGGGAATGCGTCTACGGTGAAAGAGACCTTTTGTCCTATTTTCACCTGGCCCACATCGGCCTCGTCGATGTTGACCTGAAGCTTCATCTTCCGAAGATCCTCGGCCAGCACGAACATGGTGGGCGTGGTGAAGGAGGCCGCGATGGTCTGGCCCGGCTCAACCTTGCGCGACAGTACTACGCCGTTCACCGGAGACTTGATGACCGCCTTGCTCACGTTGGTTTGATCCATGGCAAGCGTGGCTTCGGCCTGCGTCACTGCCGCCTGCGCGCTCACCACGGCCACCTTGGCGCGATCAAAGGCCGCTTTCGCCGTATCCAGTTCCTGTTTGGAAGGCAGTTGCCCCTTGGAGCGCTCGCGCGCCTCTAGAATGCGTTTGTAGGAGCTTTCGGTCTCCTCTAGCGTGACCTTGGCGTCCTCGACTTTGGCGCGTGCCGTTTCCAGTTGCGCTTTGTCCTGCCGGACCTGGGCGTCCAATTTCTCAGTGTTCACCCGGGCCAGCACCTGGCCGGCCTTCACGTAATCGTTGTAATCCACCAGAACGGCGTCGATGATGCCGGACACCTCGCTGCCCACTTCGACTTCCTTGATCGGCTGCAGTTGGCCTGTGGCGGTCACCAGCACCGTCAGATCCCCGATGCGCGCCTCCGCCGTGCGGTAGCGGATGGGCGCCTCGGCAGCCGCTGCCCGGTATTTGCCCAGCATGGCGGCTCCACCGGCGATCGCAAGCACGGCGACGAGCCAGAAAAGCCCTGTCCGCCACCGCCGTCCGTTCGGTATGATGCCTAGTTTCGTCTGAATGTCCATGTCCTTCTCCTTCGTCGTCAATGTCTAGCTCCACCCTCCGCCCAGCGCCTTGTAGAGGCGGACCAGGTTGGCTGTAATCGAGGCGTCGCTCTGCGCCAGTTGCGTCTGTAGGCTCAGCAAGGAACGCTGCGCGTCCAGAACGGTAAGAAAATCCTTCAAGCCGGCGCTGTACAGGCCGCGCGAAAGCGTCAACGCCTGTTCCGCGGAAGCGGCCGCCTCGGCCAAGGACTTGCGCCGCACCTGCTCTTTGGCAAAGTCGCTCAGCGCGTTTTCCACATCCTGCAGCGCGCCGAGTACCGTGCTTTCATACGAAATCAAATGCTGATCAAGCAACGCATCCTGCACTTTGATCTGCTCGCGAATCTTGCGGCGACTGAAAATCGTGCTCTGGACCGACCCAGCCAGGCTGCCGGCCAATCCGCCCGGCGTGAACAGGTTTGCGATCGTGATCGAAGTAAGGCCCAGGTTCCCGCTCAGCTTGAAACTCGGATAGAGGTCCGCTTGCGCCACGCCCACCCGGGCGGTCTGCGCGGCCACCTGACGCTCGGCGCTTCGGATGTCCGGGCGCCGGCGCACAAGGTCAGCGGGCATCCCCACGGCGACTTCCAGCGGAATCACCGGCACCGGCTTGACCTCGGCCAGTTCACTGTCAATCGCTCCCGGTTTCTCGCCGAGCAGCACGGCGATAGCGTTGGCGGATTTCCGCAAGGATGCTTCCAGCGTAGGAATGCTCGCCCTCGTCGATTCCAAGTTCGACCGCGCCTGCTCGACGTCCAACTTCGTAGCCAAGCCGCTCTCGTACCGCGCCACCGTCAGATCGTAGGTTTCCTGCTGTGCCTTCAGGTTCGACGCGGTGATGGCGAGTTGGGACTGGTAGGACCTCACGTCCACGTAGTGCAACGCGACCTCAGCCGTGAGGCTCACCAGCACGCCCCGTAGGTCCTCCTGGGCGGCTTCCACATCCGCTCCGTACGCCTCGATCGACTGGCGGATGCGCTTGTAGAAATCCGGCTCCCAACTGGCGTCAACGCCGGCCGTATACGATTGTGTGAGTTCGCCCGAGCCGAGCCTGGAACTGCTCCGGTTCCCCGCCGCACCGCCCGACGCGGTGACCGTGGGGAGCCGGCCGGTTTCGGCTGCTCCTTTCAAGGCGCGCGCCTGCCGGACCTTGGCTTCCGCCTGGCGCAGGTCAAGGTTCCCTTTCACCGCGCGTTCTTCTAAAGAAGTCAGAACGGGGTCGCCCAAGGTCGCCCACCAGCGGGATAGGGTCGCGTCGTCGGCAGGCTTGGCCGTGGCGCCGCCTTCCAGGGGAATATTCCAGTTCGCAGCCTGAGCCAGCGGGGTGGATGTGGGGGGCTTGTATTGTATCCGGCGCGTGGCGCAGCCGGAAGAGAACAGAATGAAGAGCCCTGCCAGTACCGCTGTCGTGGATTGTATGGCGTTTCGTCTCATCGCTTGCATCTCGCAACTCCAGAATCTGACCCTGGAGCATGCGTACGCGAGAGACACTCGGAGACAATTAGGTGACGTAACGTGACACGTTGAATAATTTCAACGACTTAGGCCCATCTGGCGGAGAAGCTCACGGTAGCGCGCATCCTGGCGCAGAGGGTCGAAAACCGGGTCTGCGGCGACCATCACTATCGCAGGCTGGTGCCTGGCGATGCCCGCCTGGAGTTGGCGGACGGTTTCGTCCGTGTCTCCGAGGCCCAGGCTGATCATCGCCATCGAAAGTGGCGACACGTAGGACTTCGCCGATTGCTGGCGCAGGCGATTGAGGAGTGCACGAGCCTGTTCGCTATCTCCGTGTTTTGCCAAGAGATAGCCGTAGACACCGATGGCGGGTGATTGATCTGGGATGTTTGACTGGGATTCGCTCATCTCCGCCAAAGCCCGCCGTCCCTGTCCCGTCAGGCTCAGCGAAAGGAGATACGCGCGTTCGCCGGGTCCGCGTCTGGGGGCGGACTTGCGCAGATCCTCGCTCTCCGAGATGACGCGGGTGTACTCCCGGTTGAAGTACTGAACTTCGGTCAGGATGGACCGGGTGGTCCGGGTCAGCGGGTCGAGTTCGTGCGCCCGCAACACTTCCCCCAAGGCTTCCCGAAGTTGCCCCGTAGGGACGAGGTACATCAGGGCGTACATCAGGTGGCCCTGCGCCCAATCCGGATTCAGCTCGATCGCCCGCCGAAACCTTTGTTGGGCGCTCGCCCAGTTCCAATCGAGCGCCTCGTAAGTTCCCACGGCGGCTTGCGCTTCGCCGAGTTGATCGTCGAGTTCCAAAGCCTTCATAGCCGCCTTTCGGCCCTTGTTAATGATGGCGGCGTCCCGGCCATCGCTGCGCATGATGAGCAACTGATAGCTTTGCGCCAGCCAAGCCCATGCCGGTGCATAGTTCGGATCGCCGGCAATGCACTTTTCGAAGGACGCGATGCTCTTCTCAACGCTGCCCCGTTCCCACTCGTACCAGTAATATTGCCCTTGCAGGAATGCGCCGTAGGCTTCCGGGGTTGCCGCGCGGCGGATCAATCGGCTGCCAACCGGCACGGGAACGCGGATGCGCGAGGCGACCGCTCGGACCAATTCGCGTTCCAAGGCCGTGAACGAGTTCCCGTCGGTTTCGCGCGTCTCGGCCCAGACGTAGGATTGCGTGCGCGTGTCGGTCATTTTCGCGGAAACCACAATTTTAGAGCCGGCCGCGCGCACGGTCCCTTCGATGATGTAGTCGACATTGAGTTCTGCTGCGTACTCGTAAGGCGAGCGGCCGGACTCCCGGACCTGCCTACCCGAGGCGCGCGAAATCACCCGAAGGCCGGGAATGCCGGTGAGCCCGGTGATGATCGCATCGGCCACGGCGTCACCGAGGAGTTCCTGCTCCGGTTGCGGCGACAGCGACTGGAATGGCAGAACGATCACGGACGCCGGCCGGGGCGCCTCCGTCCGGGTGGAGCGCTTGCGCAACAGCGCGACTCCACCCGCGATCGCGCCGCCGAGGAAGAGGACCGCCAGGACGGCGAAGACCACCCGGCGCGAGAGGAACCGGCTCCGGAACGTCTCGACATGAGCAGCCGCCTCCTCGAATTCCGGCGCGAAACTGCGCGGGCGCAGGGTAATGATGAACGGGTCGTTCTGACCTTCTTCCCCGTAATACTTCTTCAGGCGCTCCCGCAAGCGGCGCGCTTCCACGCGAACGATGGAATCGATGCGCGGGTCGAACGAGTCCTTCTTGTCGAAGACCTCGAAGCCGAGCACGAATTCGTTCAGCTTGTCGGTTTCACCGGCCAGCGCCTGTTCCACGACGAAGCGGAGAAACCGCCGGTGCCGCTCGGAGCCGGAGAACGTATTGCTCGCAAGGATACGGTCTAGTTGCTCTTGAATGATTCGTTTCTTGTCGTCGGTGATCGCGGTCATGAGATGGGGCGGCAAACTCACGCCCGTGGCGGCAATTTCAGTTTATCGCGGGTGTGCGACGAATCAAGGCTTCTGCAAGACTCGAATGGAACGGACCACCCTGGTTGGCGGAGTTGTGTTCTCACCGATGCGGAAAGTGATAGACACCTGCGCGGATTTGAGCGGACCGCACTCCAGTTCCACGGCGTGCGCGCCGAATCCTTCAAGTTGCAGTCCTGAGGCGCCATCGATCACGAACTCCGCCGGCTTGCCGTCTATCGACACCACCAGGCGCGCCGGGACCGCCCCGCAGTCGAGCTTCTCAAGTCTGCCTATGGCAGAGGAACTCGCACTCTGGTTCTCCCACGTCGAAGTGCGGGCTTGTTCTTTCGGGACGTTCTCACCGGAAGTTCTGAGCCGCTCGACGGGCGGCTCGTCCTCGACAATTTTGTAACCGGTTTGTATTGGCTGGTCGATCAGCTTGAGTTATGTTTCGCCGGCGGCTGCGCCATTCGATCCGATCATTGTTGGCCGGGACCCGGCCGGCTGCATCCGTTGTTATATAATCGTCCGGTTCGTTGAACGTCAGCTTTCGAACGGAGATTCACCATGCAGGGAATTCCAAAACCGCACGGCTGTGCATGCTGCGGCATGTCACGCCGGTGCTTTCTTAACGGGGCCAGCATGCTTCCCGCGGCCGCGCTGGCGGGTACGGGTCTGAGTTCACTTGCCCGGGCCCAAGGCGCGGACGCCAAAGGCTTGGGCGAGTACATCGACCTCGCGTCGTTCCGCCCCAAGCCGAAGGTGCGCATCATGAACGTGGTTGTGCGCCAGAAGTTGCCGTATTGGCTCGGCTGGCCCGGCACCTCGTACGATGTTGCGGGGAAGGACAAGGAGTATTCGGGCTTCATCGCCAAGTCGGCCGCCCGTCTGGGTATCGGCCTGGAGCGGGAACCCGCGGCCCTGGAGACCCCCGAGGCCGTAGAGTCTTACGTGCGCAAGGTGCAGACAGAAAAGCCCGACGCCGTCCTGGTCCAGATCCAGCACATGGCCAGCTGGAAGATGGTTGAAAAGATTGCGGCCGACGGAGGCGTCCCCACTATCGTCTTTGCCCCGATCGGAATGTCCTTCACTGGCCACGTGCTCAAGATCTCCCGCCAGCCGGGCGTGTACGTAATCTCCAGCCTCGAAACCAGCGCCCTCGAACAAGCCATGCGCATGGTTCGCGCCAAGAAACAGTTCGCCGAATCGCGCCTGCTGGTTGTGGCGGGCAAGGAGCGCAAGGAGGAGACGCTGGACCTGCTGGGCACCAAGGTCCGCCGCATTCCACGGTCCTCATTGAACGAGTTGTTCGCGAAGATGCCGGAGACCGACGAGGCCCGCGAAGTTGCTCGCAAGATGCGCCGTCAGGCGAAGAAGATCGTGGAGCCTTCCGAGAAGGACACGCTCAACGCGGCCCGTTCGTTCATGACCGCCAAGCGCCTGTTGCGGGAAGAAGAGTCGAACGGCCTCACCACGGACTGTTTGGGCATGGTTCACACAAAGGTCATGCCGACGCCGCCCTGCATGGCCGCGACGCTGTTCCAGGATGCCGGCATCACTTATGGGTGCGAGGCCGACGTGTTTGGCGCCATCTCGCTCATGTTCACCAGCTACCTGTTCGACAAGCCCGGTTTCATGAACGATCCGGTTCCGGAGACGGTCAAGAACCTGTTGATCACCGCGCATTGCGTCAGCCCGACTCTGCTCAACGGTTTCGGTAAGCCCGCCGAACCTTACATCCTTCGTTCGCATTCGGAGTCGAACATCGGCGTTTCGCTCCAGGTTCTCTGGCGCGAGGGCCAGCCCGTCACACTGGTCCGCTTCAAGAGTCCGACGGAGTTGATTCTCGACACGGGCAAGGTGGTGGCCAACGTGGACACGCCGCCCGCCGGCGGTTGCCGGACGAATTTCGAAATCGCGATGGATCGGGTGGAAGACGCACGCGACGTATTAGGTTTCCACCAGGTGGTCTTCTATGGAAATCACCGGAGGGACGTCGAGGCCTTCTGCCAGATGTACGGCATCAAGGTGGTCCATTCGCCGGAGCACGCGCCGGAAATCGGCTCCACCGCTCCGAAACCGGCATAGCCGGTCGGGTGGAGTGATTTAGACGAGACTCAGTTTTCGGCGCCGTCGCCAATCACGGGGACGATGTTGTGGGGCAATAGCCCCATCTGCACGTAGATAGGACGGATCGCGCGGCGTAGAGCCGGCCGTTGCGACGTGAACCATGCCGCGCCTGCCAGCACGATGGCGCCGTTGATCATCACAGTGAGCGGCGCGCCGATGGCGTGCGCCATGGCTCCGGCCAGCAGACTGCCAAAGGGCACCATCCCGAGGAAGGCCAGTGTGTAGTAACTCATCACGCGGCCCCGCATGTCTTCCGAAACAACGGTCTGGATGATCGTGTTGCTGGAAGACATGCCTTGAACCATGCCGAACCCCGTGATGAACATCATCACCACGGAAAGCCAGACGGCTCTCGACAGGCCAAAGCCGATCAGCCCTGCGCCGAAAGCGGCCGCCGCGATCGGAATCATGCGGCTGAGTCCCAACACGCTCCTGCGGGCCGCCAGCGAGATCGCCGCGGCGAGCGCGCCAACGCCAACGGCGGCGGTAAGAGTGCCTAGGGTGTGGGGATCTCCGTGGAGGACGGAGGCGGCGAAGACCGGCATCAAGACCATAAACGGCATCCCCATGAGGCTGATCAGAGCACAGAGCAGCAGAATGATCCGGGTGGGAATGAAACCGGTGGCGTAAGTCCAGCCCTCTTTCAACTCGGTGAGGAGAGACCCGGCCTGGCGCTGGGGCGGATCCACGCTTACCTGCATCGCCAGGAGCGAGCCGATCACAGCCAGGTAACTTATGCCGTCGATCAGGAAACACCAAGCCTCGCCCGTGGCGGCGATCGTGATTCCGGCGAGCGATGGCCCGATGAGCCGTGCCAGGTTGAACATCGACGAGTTGATGGCGATCGCGTTACCAAGATCGCGGCGGTCCTCCACCATCTGCACGACAAAGGCCTGGCGGCCCGGCATGTCGAAGGCGTTGATCACACCCTGAAACGCGCTCAGCCACAGAATCCATTCGATCGTTATGTCGCCGGAGAAAGTGAGGCCGGCCAGGAGAAGGGCTTGAACCATGGCCAGTGCCTGGGTCCAGATGAGGACCTGCCGGCGATTCAGACGGTCCACCCAGACCCCGGCCACCGGGGCCAGCAGGAAGGCGGGAAGTTGGCCGGCAAAACCGACTGTGCCCAGCAGCATCGCGGACTTGGTGAGGCGGTAGATCAACCAGCCCGTGGCTACGCGGGTCATCCAGGAGCCGATGAGCGAAATACTCTGGCCAGCCACGAACAGGCGGAAATTACGGTGACGCAAGGCGCGCCATGCGTGCGAGGGGAACCAT
>ENA-UOYA01002256-UOYA01002256.1-activated-sludge-metagenome-genome-assembly--contig:-NODE-2256-length-18890-cov-31.235731_pt1 | contig 18890 bp, 16 predicted proteins | sample MGYA00238163_ERZ764804 | MGnify/ENA primary metagenome ERZ764804 (study PRJEB28919, sample SAMN05720223) | activated sludge metagenome | isolation source: Anaerobic digester | place: Hong Kong... | reverse complement strand
CAGCAAGCCGCGCTCATCGCCATCCTGCCGGATGCGGCGCGTGACCATTTCAACCGGCATTCCAATCTGCACCCCTTGTTCATCCAGGTCGGTCAGCTGCGCCGTGACCATTGGGCCTTCTTCCAGCTTGACCAGCGCCACGGTGTAGGGCACGTTTTCATCGTAGCCAGCCGGGGCATCGTGCATAATCGTGTAGGAATAAACGGTGCCTTTGCCGCTAAACGTGTAGGGCGTTTTGGCTTCGCCGCCACAGTGCGGGCAGACATCGCGCGGCGGGAAGATTTTTCCCTCACAATGCGGACAAACTTCGCCCACCAGGGCATAGCGCTGTTGTTTTAATCGCCAATGGCGTGGAACTTCCATGTTTCTCTTCTCCTTTTGCTAAGAAATCCAATCGAGTTTGACTATAATCGCTTGAATCTATCAATTTCTATCAACTTACCCGTTCCAGCACATGCGTGACGGCCGTGCTGGCCGGACCGGCCAACATTTGCACCAACGCCCGCTGCGCCTGCGCAATTTGATTGGCCCCCGCCTGACCGCGCAGCTGCAGGACGGCCTCCAGCACCTGATAGACACCTGCTGCGCCAATCGGGTTGCCGCGCGCCTTCATCCCGCCCAGGGTGTTGATCGGCATGCGCCCGTTCAGGGCAAATTCGCCCCGCTCAGCCAGCTGCGCCGCCTGTCCAGCCGGGGCAAAGCCCGCCGCCTCCAGCGAGAGGGCGGCATAAATGGAAAAGGTGTCGCTCAGCTCAAACAGATTCACCTCTCCGGGCAAAATGCCCGCCATGCGGCAAGCGCGCTCAACCGAAAGGCGCGCCGCATCAAAGGCCAAGGGATAGGCACGGTCGTGCAGTGCCAGGCGGTCAGTGACCAGCGCCGAGCCGCTGATGCGCACCAGCGGTTGCGCAAACCCAGCCGGGATCGCCGCTCGGCTGCTCAGCAACACTGCCGCGGCCCCATCCGCATAGGGGGCCATATCGAACAAATTGACCGGGTCGCTGATCATCTCCGCTTTGGCATATGCCTCGCGGCGAATGGCTTTGCGGAACATGGCATTCGGGTTATGCACTGCGTTGGCATGCATCAGGGTGGGGAAGACGCCCAACGCCTGACGTTCAACGCCATATTCGTGCAAGTAACGCTGCATCACCAGCCCGGCCAGGCCGCTCAGCGTCAGCCCCTGAGCGGTTTCGTAATCCGCATCTTCCGTTTCGGCCAGCGCCAATTCAACGCCTGACCCAATGTAATCGGTCACTTTCTCCACACCAACAACCAGGGCACTCTCCACCCAACCAGAGGCAATCGCCAAAAAGGCACTGTGCAAGGCAGCTGCACCCGAAGCCTCCCCGGCCTCGACGAGATGGCCCTCAATTCCGTCCAGGCCCGCGTTATCAATCAGCAAGGCCGCCAGATTGGCCTGATGCGAAAGCACCGGTGCCAGCAAATTGCCGACGAACAGCGCCTGCGGACGCAGCCCCTCCGCCTGATGCAGCGCGGCAAGCATGGCGCGCGCCGCCAGCGAACGCAACGAAACTTCCCAATGCTCGCCAACCGGCACTTGCCCAATGCCCGTGATGAAAACGTCACGCATGGCTTTCTCCTCTACTTCAACGTAATCTTGCCGCGCAGGCGGGCATAGGTGGCGTAATCAATTTCGGTGCGGCGGGCAATATAGTCCTGCGTGCGCATAGCTTTGTTGCGCCGTTCCTCAATTGCCTCACCGACCAGAATTTGGAAGGCATCGGAGCCAGCACCCGAACCAAACGAGACGACCAAAATGCGATCCCCCGGTTTGGCCACATCCAGGGTGGCGCTGAGGCCAATCATCGCCGCACCCGCATAGGTGTTGCCGATGACCGGCGAAAGCAGGCCGGGGGCAATTTGCTCTTCGCTGAAGCCCAACAACAAAGCGGCGCGTTGCGGGAACTTGGTGTTGGGTTGATGGAAGACAGCATAGGCGTAATCAGCTGCGGTCGTGCCAGCAGCCCGCATCAGACGGCTGCCCGCCTCGGTGATATGCTTGAAATAGGCCGGTTCGCCCGTGAAGCGCTGTCCGTGTTCAGGGTAGCGAGCGTGAGCACGCCGCCAAAAATCGGGCGTATCGGAAACATAGGAATATGAAAACTCAATTTGTGCCAGGCCCTCTTCCGCCGGACCGAGAATGTAGGCCGCCCCGCCCGAGGCAGCGGTATATTCCAGCGCATCGCCCGGACGCCCCTGAGCTGTATCCATGCCAATCGCCAGAGCATAGCGCCCCATGCCCGAACCAACCAGGCCCATTGCAGCTACCAACGCTTCGGTGCCAGCTTTGCAGGCAAACTCCCAATCCCCGGCCTGAATATCCGGCCCGGCGCCAATCGCTTCAGCCACCAACGTGCCACTCGGCTTGACGGCGTAGGGATGCGATTCTGAACCGACCCACACAGCCCGCAAGGCATGGGCATGAATGCCGGCGCGCGCCAGTGCATTGCGCGCCGCCTCAATGGACATGGTGATGACATCCTCATCCAGGCCAGCCACAGCTTTTTCTTTGATTGGCAGGCCGCCGCGCGCACCGCCATGCCAAACGCGCGCCACCTCAATGGCCGGCAGGCGATAGCGCGGCACATAGGCGCCATAACCGATGATGCCAACCGGGCGGTTGGGTTTGAGTAGCAAATTTTCAGGGAGTGTTTGGGTCATGCTCTCTTCTCTTCCTTTTTTCATGTCAAAGTCAGCCGTTGTTCAAACGGCGCAATTCTTGCAAAATTGCTTCGGCGCGATCGAGACGCACCAGTTTTTCAGCTGCCATGCGGTCAGCGACCTGCTGCACTTCATTGCCCTGCGCACCAGCAGCAATGGCCACTTGCCGGGCGTGCAGGCTCATATGCCCGCGCTGAATGCCCTCGGTTGCCAGGGCGCGCAAGGCGGCCAGGTTTTGTGCCAACCCCACCGCCACAATGATCTCAGCCAGCTGACGCGCGGTTTGCACACCCATCAGCTTAAGCGCGGCGCGGGCGCTCGGATGGACGCGCGTTGCCCCGCCGACAATGCCAACCGCCATCGGCAATTCCAGGCTGCCAACCAGGTTGCCCTCGGCATCGCTTGCCCAGGTGGAAAGGCTTGTGTATCGGCCAGTGCGAGCAGCATAGGCATGAGCACCGGCCTCGATGGCGCGCCAATCGTTGGCGGTTGCCAACACGACCGCATCCACCCCGTTCATAATGCCCTTGTTGTGCGTCGCCGCCCGATAGGGGTCAGCTGCCGCAAAGGCCCAGGCCGCCAAAATGCCATCGCGCACCTGTTCCGCACGATATTCGCCAAAGGCCAGCTCGCGCAGCGGCACGCTGCAACGCGCCCGTGCCAGGCGGCGATCGGCCAGGTTGGAAAGAATGCGCAAATGCACCCGGCCGCCGCTAATCGCTTGCACGCGCGGCGAAAGGCGTTCCATGGCCGTGTTGATGGCGTTGGCGCCCATGGCGTCGCGCACATCATATATCAAATGCACCACCAGGAAAGGCCCAATCGGCGAATCGAGGATCGGCCGCACCTCCAGGTCGCGCGGCCCGCCGCCCAACCGTTCCAGCACCGGGTCAATGCTGCGCGCCTCCTCCAGCAAAGCCTGACGCTGCTCCAGCAGGCGCAAGCGGGCTGTTTGCACATCGGGCAGATCCAACACCTGCATTTGGCCAATCATCAGCGGCTCATCGCTGCTGGTGAAGAAGCCGCCCCCGGCGCGGGCCAGGCGTGCCATGAACGAGGCCCCGGCGACAATCGAAGGCTCTTCCACCACCATCGGCACCAACACCTCGCGGCCATTGATGACAAAGTTCTGGGCAATGCCCAACGGCAGGCTATACAGGCCAGTGACATTTTCGATCATGTGATCGGCCTGCTCAAGCGAAAGCCCCGCCGCGCCGCTCAATGCCGCTGCTTCTTCGGCGGTCAGGCCAGCCCGCTCCATGGCAACTTGCAGGCGCTCGGCCGGCGTCAGGTCATAAAACTTGCGAGAGGGGAGAGGATTTTCCATCATTGTTCCCAATCTTATCTGCGGAAGACTCGCAAAATCTATCAGGCTCGGACAAAGGATTGCCCCGGCTGCAGCACGCACACCTCACAGCCCAACGTCTGACGCACCTGCGCCGCCCAGGCCTCAGCATCTTGCTTAATCAGCCCAAAGGTATTGAAGTGAATCGGAATGACGGTGCGCGGGCGCAACAAACGCACGGCACGCAACGCGTCCGCCGGGCCCATGGTGTAATTGTCGCCAATCGGCAGCACGGCCAGGTCAAGGCCTTCCTCGCCGATCAGCTGCATATCGCCAAACAGGCCAGTATCGCCAGCAAAGTAGAGCTTTTCACCTTGCAGGGTCGTCAGCAAAAAGCCGGCCGGGTTGCCGCCATAGCTGCCATCCGGCAAAGCCGAGCCATGCAGCGCCTGCGTCAGCTTGAGGTAGCCAAACGGGTGATGAAACCCGCCGCCGATGTGCTGCCCATGCGTCTTGAGGCCCTGCTTGCCCAGCCAACTGGCAATTTCAAAATTGCTGATGATCGTCGCACCGGTGCGTTTGGCAATTGCCGGCGCATCGCCAACGTGATCGCCATGCCCATGTGTGATGAGAATGTACTCAGCCTGTGCCTGATCCGCCGAAATGGCTGCCGCCGGATTGCCGCTGAAGAAAGGATCAATCAACAGACGGTGCCCGCCGGTTTCCAAACCAAGGGTTGCATGTCCATACCAGGTGAAGGTGTAGCTCATGTCCGGTTCTCCTCTCTGAAACAAAAAAAAGATGTTGCCTGGCTCTATGTTACCCCATTCGTCCAAGCCTTGCAACATCTTTGTATCAGGTTATACAGATTGTCTCACATCGTGCGGGTCAGCATCCCCCTATTGTGCCGGACAGCTTGAAAAAGCAAAACTACGTAGCGGAAATTCAAAGGACCAATCAGCAAAGGTGATCGTCTGCCGATCAGCGTAATCGCCCTGGGCAAGCTGCTGACCGGTTTCAGCATCCGCCACCACCCATTGCTGCGAAGTCGTGACAAACGCAATCCAACGGCCGTCCGGGCTCCACAGCGTGGCGCCATTGCCGCTCTGCCCGGGGGCAAGCACCAACAAATCTTGGGTGAGCGCGTCATAACGATACACCGCGCAGCTCTCAGCATCGCAAGCGGCAAAGGCCAACCGGCGGCCCTGCGGGCTCCAAGTGGGCGATGCGACCAGGTTGAGCTGCGGCAAGGGTTGCTGCACAGCGCTCAAGTCGGTCAGCTCGGCCCAACGCAGGCGAGAGAGCGTTTGTTCGGGGGTCTTCTGGATATGCACAAACGCCACCGCCCGGCCATCCGGAGAAAGCTCAGCCATGCCGCCCGCCAACCAGCCCAAATCCACCCGTCCGAGCAACACATCCCCGGCGTAGAAATCGCCATACCAAAACGTGGGCATGTCTAAGGAATCACCTGGCATGCTGTTCAGACACAGCGACGTGCGGCTTGGGTCAAAACCTTCGGGCAGCGGGCTGAGGCGGCGGCAAATGTGCTGCTCATCACAAGTCAATTCGGGCGGGGTGGGTGGCTGATAGGGCAACTGCGGCGCTTCGAGCCGTTGCAGCACATCGGCGGGGGGCTGTTGCAGCCGTTCCTGCGTCAGAATGACGGTTTGCTGATCTACCTCCCCGGCAGCCGTCTGCCCCAGCACCTGATAGCGCAGCAATTGGCCGGTTTGCGGGTCAAACAGCGCCGAAAATTGCAGCCCGTCCAGCTGCAGCTGGAACAGCTCCCCTTGCCATTCGCCCTGTGCATGGGCCGGGTCGTGCGTTATGGGCAAGCCGCGCTGCCAGGCCTGTGCCGCCAGGCTGACGAAATCCAGATCCAGGTTGTCAATGCGCAGCGAATCCTCCTGCGTCGCCCGGCCATAGGTGCGGTCATACCAGGTTCCATCCTGATAAACGCTCTCCTGCAGCAAGGTGCCGTCTGCACCGCGCGTTTGTTGCACGGCGCGCAGCACAAGCCGCCCTTCGCCCAACTCATACCAGGTTTCGACTTCATACTCGTTCGGCAGTCCGCTACCATTCGGCAGCAGGTACTGATTGATGCTGTGCTCGCGCAGATGCAGCCATCCCGGAGAATCGAGCAGCGGGTTTTGCCAGGCCTGCGTCAGGGTCTGCAAGCGCGAGAGCGCTGGCGTCAGGCTCTCCGCGGTCGGCCAGGGTTGCGCCGTGCGGGATAGCAACCCGGCCCATTCGGTCTCATCCAACATGCGCACCTGCACATCTTCGATCAGAAAGCCCTCTGGCGTTGGCGAAAGGACGAAGTGCAACACAGCCCGTGCCTGCTCCCCTGTATCGGCCTGCACCTGATACATCAGGTCGAGCGTCCAAATCTGCGGCTGCGTAAAATCATAAAACTGTTCGGGCGGCAAGAACAAGCCAAAGCGGTTGGTGGCATCAAAGTGTTGGCCCTGTTCGCCCTGAAGGGTGTTGCGTTGCGCATAGAACGGAGCAATGCCCCACCCTTCGCTGATGCGCACCGGCAGGTTTTGACCAATGTAGGTATAACCGACCTGAAAGCCCAACACATTCACCAGGCTATAGACCGAGGGATCGCTGGCATCGCGGCTGAATTGCGGATCGCAGATCAGATACAGGTGCAGGGTAAACGCTTCGTTTGAGACCTGCGCGCCGAGTGGCGGCAGATCGGTTGGACAGGCATCCGGTGCCAGGCGCGGCGGCACACGGTCGGCATTGGGCAGCAGGGTTGGGCTGAGGGGGGTGGCAGTCGCCGGGGCAAAGCGCCACGAGCGCAGCAATTGCCAGCCGCCAAACAACAGCGCCAGCAACAGCAATGCCGGGGCCAGGCCGCGCACAAAGCCGCGCAGGTGCAACGCCGGTCGGCGACGGTTGGCCTGCGCTTGCAAGGCGCGTATCTGCTGTTGCAAGTGCGCCTCGGTCGGCGACTTGGATGGCACAAATAGTTCCGTTTGCAAACGCTGCACCATGGCAGCATAGGTGCGACATTCAGCGCAGGTTTGCAGATGAGCCTGAGCAGCTGCGCTCAACGGCTCACCCTGACGCAAAGCAGTTTGGGTTTCTTCGTGCAGGTTCATTGGGTTTCTCCTTGCAAGGGCAACAAATTGGGTGATTGTTGCAATTGACGGATGGCATAATGCAGGCGGGAATGGACGGTACCTTGCGGCAGGCCAAGCAGTTCGGCAATTTGCCGGACGGATAGGCCCTCGACATAGCGCAAGACAATCGGCAGGCGATGCTTCTCATCCAGGGCAGCAACCGCACGCCACAGCGCATCACCGGTTTGTTGATGCGCAGCAAGCTGTTCGGGGTGCTCGGAAGCGGGCAAGAGCCAGCCCAGCGTTCGCTGCAAGCGCTGACGGGCGGCGCGCCGACGCAACAGGTCACGGGCGGCATGGATGGCAATCGTCATCAGCCAGTTGCGCAGGTTGGTGTCGGGGCGCAACGTGTCACTGTGCAGCAAAGCACGCAACAGCGTTTCTTGCACCACATCCTCGGCGTCCTGCTCATCCAGCAGAATGGCAAAGCACAGCCGTTGCAGCCCGGGGGCGTAGTCACGCACCAGGCTTTCAGCAGTTAAAGAGGGGGGAGAAGAAGAATTGTTGTTCATCACCCAATAAACGCAGCACGCACGAAAATCCTTCAATTCGGCTTGCTCAAATGATAGCACATCCGCCCGGTTTATTCTGTGATATAACCAATATACCCACACCATTTTCTTGTGGAGGAATTCGGCATGTCACCTCGCCCCAAAACGCATTTGACCGTGGAACACATTGTGTTGTATCTGCTGGATAAAAAGCCAATGCACGGCTACGAGCTACACCAAACCCTGTGCGCAATGCCGGGCATCTCGCTGATATGGAACGTCAAGCAAGCCCTGCTGTATGCCATCCTCGACAAATTGGAAGCGCAAGGCTATATCGCCTCCACACACAGCCAAGAACCGACCTCTCCACCGCGCAAAACGCTGCATCTGACCGATTTGGGAAGATGTTCCTTACAAACGTGGCTCAAAACCCCCGTGCGGCGTGGGCGTGATTTTCGCCAGGAATTCCTGGCCAAATTGATCATTGCCCGGCAATATGGAACAGAGACCGCCATGGCTCTGCTTGAAGCCCAACAAGCAGCCTGTCAGGCCTGGCAACAAGAGCTGCAAGCCACAGAATCCGGCCAGGTTTTCGATACCTATCTGGTCTACTCGTTCCGAATGCAGTGGGTGAACATGATTCTGGAATGGTTGAACACCTGTCGCGATGCCGTGCAACAATTGCCGCTTGCTGCTGAGCAGCACTCACCGGACTCGCCGACGGATGGCTGACCCTGCGCTCACCACAAAGCGACTTTGCGGCCCTCCAATTCAACCACCGTCACCGGCGCCTGATAGAGCTGCGTCAAGTTATCGCCATTGAACACCTCGTCCAAATATCCGGCGTTCAAAATTTGTCCCTTTTGCATCAACACCAGGTGCGTGGCCATCGCCGCGGCAAATTCCGGTTCGTGTGTGGTGAAGACAACCGTCACACCCTGTGCAGAACACTCGCGCAGCAGCTGCATCAGGCGCACCTTGTTGCCCAAATCCAGGTGCGAAGTCGGTTCATCCAACAACAGCAGGCCGGGCTGCTGTGCCAGGGCGCGCGCCATCAGCACCAACTGACGTTCACCGCCGCTGATGTTGAGGATGGAACGGGTTTCAAGGCTGCTCAAGCCAACCTGTTGGATGGCACGGCGCGCCATCGCCACATCCTGTTCGGTTGGCATTGCCAGCGGCGGCAGATAGGGGGCGCGCCCCAACAGCACAAATTCGAGCAGCGAATATTCAAAAGCACTGTGTTCACTCTGCGGCACCAGGCCAATTTGTTGGCCCAATTCCTGACGGCGATAGGCGCTGAGCGGCTTCCCCGCCAGGCGAATGCTGCCCGCTTGCGGCTTAAGCCAGCCCAGGGCCAGGTGCAACAGCGTCGTCTTGCCAGCGCCATTCTGCCCCAAAATGGCCATGCGCGCCCCGGGTTCAATCGTCAGGCAGAAATTTTCCAGCACAGGCCGCGCTGCCCCCGGATACCGAAACGTGACGTGATCAAATTCAAGCGCCGAATTCATACACCCTTCACATTCACCGGACGCATCATCAAAATCAGGAATGTTAGCGCGCCCAGCAGGGAAGTGACAATGCCAAGCGGAATCTCGCCGGTAAACAACGTGCGGCCCAAGTCATCGCACAGCACGGTAAAAATGGCACCGATCAACATGGCCGCCGGCAGCGCATAGCGTCCGTCGGCGCCAAACAACCGCCGGGCCATGTGAGGGATGATCAACCCCACCCAACCGACCATTCCGGCGACCGAGATGACCGCAGCGGTCGGCAAAACCGCCGCCACCAACAGCAAAATGCGTTCACGGCCGGGTGCTGCACCCAGCGAAAAAGCCGTCTCATCGCTCAGCGCCAACAGGTTCATGCGCCAGCGCATGCGGTAGCAAACGAACAAGCCCAACAAAACCGCCGGCAGAATGGACAGAGCGCGCGGCCAGCTGATGCTCGATAGCCCGCCCAACAACCAAAACGTGATTTCGGGCAATTCTCTCAACGGGTCGGCAATGTATTTCAACACGCCAACCGCTGAAGAGAACAAAGCCGAAACGGCAATGCCAGCCAGCACAAGCCGCAACAGCCAGCCGCCATATCGCACCCGCCGGGCCAAAAGATAAGAAAGGCCCAGGCCAAGCAAGGCAAACAACGCCGCCGAGGCTTGCACCGCCCAGGCCGAGTTGACCAGGAAAAGAATGCTAAACGCAGCCCCAAAAGCGGCCCCTTGCGACACGCCCAAAAAGCCCGGCTCAATCAGCGGGTTGCCAAAGATGGTTTGGAAAACCGCCCCGGCACAGGCGAGCGACGCCCCCAACAAAATGGCAACGACGATGCGCGGGGCGCGCAAATTCCACACCAACGATTGGGCCATGGCATCGCTGTTCAGGCGCTCCAGCGAGATCCAGCCCGGCGTTGGATAGCGCCCCAGAAAGAGCGACGCCCCCACAACGCCAATAAGCAGCAGAGCAAGCCAGACCAGGCGTCGTCGGCGGCTGCTCTGCTGCGACAATGGAACAGGATGTGCGTCGTGCTTCAGCGGATATCTCCTGTCAGCATGGGCAAAATGTTCTTCTCGAATGAGGCCTGATCCATGCCATACAGGGCGGCATAAAAGGCGCGCGCCCGCTCGGTCATATCCAAACCGGGCAAGCGGTCGGGGTGCAATTTGCCCGCCATCCAGGTCAGGCCCAAGATCCAGCGCGTATCGGGCTGATCCCAACTGTAGACATCGGTAGCAAAACCATACAGGCGATTGTTTTTGACTGCTTGCAACGCTTGCCATTGCGCATCGGCCTTGAGCGTGGCGATCACCGCATCAATCGGCTGCGCATAAGTTGCAACAAAGATAACATCGGCATTCCAGGCGGCGATTTGCTCCAGGCCCACTTTCATCCAGCCGCCGCTCGGGTTGGCATCCGCCCAAACCGGCCTGCCGCCAGCTTGTTGAACCATCAGCGTTTGCATCCAGGTCAGGGGAGGGACATTGAAGGAGATCGCGCCATCCTTTTCATTATAATAAAGCAGCAGCACGCGCGGCTTCTGCTCCTCGCTCAGATCCGCGACTGCCTGTGCGATGGCATTTGCACCCGATTGGTAATATTGGGTCAACATCTCTGCCCGGGCGGGGTCTTCAAACAGCTGTCCCAAAATCTTCAGGTCGCGCTCATACTGAGCGGGGGTTTCAAAATCCAGATAGAGCACCGGAATTTGCGCCGTTTCGAGGGCTGCGCCCAGCGTGCTGGCATTGGTGCTCTTCATAATAACGCAATCCGGCTGCAGGGCAGCGATTTGTTCCACACCGGCGTTGCTATCCAAAATGGTTTTGTTGGCAAAGTCCGGGTCAATCATCGGGATGAAGCTGCGCGTGTTTTGCTGCGGCGACCCCATGCCAACAATACGGCTGCCGGCCTGCGGAAAGAGATAGACCGCATCGGCGACCATGAAGATGGCCTTGCCGGCCAGGACAATGCGCTGCGGCGGTGCATCAAAGTGAACCGTGCGGCCCAGGGCGTCGGTAATCGTCAAACCCTGCGAAGCCGCGGTTGGGGCAGTGGTTGGCGCGATCTGCGAGGCGCAAGCAGAGAACAACCAGGTGAACAATAAGAGGAGCGACAGAATTTTGGGTTTCATCACACAGATCCTTTTGAAGCGAAGTGTACTCAATAATTGAGCATTATACCACCTTGGGCAACTTCTCGCAAAAATTGTTACTGGGTTGAGAATTTGGGTGCTTGACAACGGTCAAAAATTGTTGTATAGTAAATGCGAACGTTCGCACGAACGTTCGCACTCCCCAATCCACACAAGGTCGTCCCTATGAACAAGGCTCGCGTCACCCTCAAAGAAGTCGCTGCACAGGCCGGGGTCAGCTACCAAACGGTCTCTAAGGTGCTGAACCGACAAATCCGCGTCGCCAAAGAAACCGAGCAGCGCATCTGGCAGGCTGCCGAAGCACTCGGCTATCAGCCCAATTACACCGCCCGCAGCCTGCGCGTGCAACGCAGTCAGACGATCGGCTATGCCTGGGAGCCAACCCCGTCCGATCAGGCCAACCCCATCCTGGATGAATTTTTGCAAAGCATGTTCCACGCCGCCGAACGCAACGGCTATTACCTGCTGTGTTTTCCGCACCATGCCAATGTGCAGCAACGGATTGATTCTTACCGCACCCTGATTGACAGCGGACGGGTAGATGCCTTCGTCCTCTCGGCGATTGAATTTGACGACGCGCGGGTTGCCTATCTCTGTCAGCGCAATTTCCCTTTCGTCGCCTTTGGCCGTTCCAATCAGGAGCTGTGCTTCCCATACATTGACGTAGACGGCGGCGAAGGGCTGCGGCAGGCCACCCATCACCTGCTGGAACAAGGCCATCAGCGCATTGCCGCCCTGGCCTGGACGCGCGATTCGCGCGTCGGCGAAAACCGCATGGAAGGCTATTTTGCCGCCCTCCAACAGGCCGGAATCCAACCGCTGCCGGAATGGATTCAACGCGGCGAGGGCAATTTTCGCTTCGGCAAACAGGCCATGCAAACCCTGCTCGACCTGCCGGCGTCCATCCGCCCAACTGCCGCGGTGGCGCTCAACGACATGATGGCGCTCGGCGCCATGGAGGCGCTGTTACAGCGTGGCATGACCCCCGGGCCCGATTTTGGCCTGACCGGCTTTGATGATACGCCCATGGCACGCTTTGCCACCCCGGCGCTCACCTCCGTTCAACAACCCATTTGGGAGATTGGTCAACGCCTGATGGCGTTATTGCTTGAGGTGCTCGAAAACAATTCCGCCACGTTGCCAACCGGCCAATTGCTGCCACCGACCCTTGTCGTGCGCGCTTCCAGCCTGCGGCAGAGACCCTCATAACCGACGAAAGGAGTTTTTTTCATTCCAACCAATCGCTTTTTTTTTCACCTTCCCCGCAATTGTCGTAAAAAGGAGCCACCCTTCCTCCGCCAAGAGTCTCAGGTGGCCCCGTCGTCAGGGCATTGCACCCTGAGTTCTTTAAGTATAGCATAAGGTTTCGTTTTTTCCAAAAGGAGAATCTAGATGAAAGCACTTTCCAAGCTATTGGTTGCCCTGCTTGCGCTCAGCCTGCTGCTGACGGCCTGCGCCACCCCAACCGCCGAAACAGTCGTCGAAAAGGTTGTTGAAACCCAGGTCGTGGAAAAGCAAGTTGTCGTCACCCAAGAAGTGGTCAAAGAAGTTCCTGCCGAACGCGCCGTCGTGCGCCTTTCGGGTTGGGCCTCCAGCCCCGAAGAGACCGCCCTGCTGCAAGCGCTGCTGCTCGATTTCACCGTCGAGAACCCCGATATCGTCGTCAAGTATGAACCGATCACCGGCGACTATTGGGCCACGTTGCGCACCTCGATTGCCTCCGGCACCGAACCCGATATCTACTACATGGATATCTTCCAGTTCCCGGCCTTTGCCCAAGATGGCGTGCTGATGCCGCTCGATGACCTGATGGCCAAAACCGGCACCAAGCGCCAAGATTTCATCCCCTCGCTGATTGACGCCTTCTCGGTTGATGGCGCAACCTATGGCATTCCCAAGGACTTCAACACCCTGGGCCTGTTCTACAACAAAGACCTGTTCGCCAAAGCCGGCATTGCCGAGCCAACCGATGATTGGACCTGGGAAGACCTGAAAGCCGCAGCTGAAAAGACTTCGGACCCGGCCAACAACATCTACGGCTTGGGCGTCCCCGCTGACCCGGGCCGCTTCCCCATCTTCGTCTTCCAAAATGGCGGCATGATCATGACCAACGACTACAGCGACACGCTGCTCGACAGCCCCGAAGCCATTGCCGCGGCGCAATATTACACCGACTTCCGCAAGGACAAGATCGGCGCCACCCCGGCGGATGTAGGCGAAGGCTGGCAAGGCACCGTGTTTGGCAAGGGACAGTTTGCCATGGTGTTTGAAGGCGGTTGGTTGATCCCCTACCTGAACAAGCAATTCCCCGACACGAAATATGGCGTTGTGCTGCCCCCCGCCGGCCCCAAGGGCGAAGGCAACCTGATCTTCACCGTGTCTTACTCCATCTCCAACAACTGCAAGAACCCCGAAGCTGCCTGGCGCGTGATTGAATACCTGACCAGCGAAGCTGCCCAAACCAAGGTGCTGGAAAGCGGGTTCGCCCTGCCAAGCCGCATCTCCTTGCAGAACAGCGACTATCTGAAGAACAACCCGGCTTCCTCCGCCATCTTCCGCGGTGCGCTGCAAGGTGCCAAACCCTTCGTGTGGGGCATCGTTGGCTCCGATGTGAACGAACAAATGGGCAAGGCGCTCGAACGGATCTACCTGGAAAACCAGGCTGTGGATGCCTCCCTGAAGCAAGCTGCTGAGGTCATCCGCCAAAAGATTGCCGAATCCAAGTAAGGCCCATCGCTCAGCGGGGGTTGTGACCCGCTGCTTTCTCCTCATCAGGCGTGAGGGCGGCCCCCTCCGAGCCGCCCTCCGCCGCTTTTCCCCCTGGAGGTATGCTCATGTCTGCTGCAACACCCCCTGTGCTGTCACCGGGCAGTTACGCCGCGCGCAAACGCCGCGACGAAATCCTCACGGCCTACTCCTTCTTGCTGCCTTTCTTGTTCATCTTCCTCACCTTCACCCTGTTCGGCATCGGTTACGCCTTCTACCTGTCCTTCACCAAATACAATCTCTTGCGGGCGCCCGAATGGTGGGGGTTGGAAGGCTACCGCCGTGTGCTGTGCCTGGAGGCCATCTTCCCCGCCGCGGATGGCGCCGTGCCCAACTGCGACCCGATGTTCATCCGCAAGGCGCTGCCCAACACCTTCCTCTACACGTTGATCGTCGTGCCGGTGCAAACCGTCATCAGCCTCATTCTGGCCTTCGCCATGGACCAAAAACTGCGCGGGCGGCGGCTGTTCCGCACCATTTTCTACCTGCCCTCTGTCACCTCGTCTGTCGTTATTTCCATCATCTTCGTCTGGCTCTTCAGTCCACAGGGCGTCATCAACCAAATCTTCAATTCGCAAGTTAACTGGTTGAACGACGTGCATTATGCCTTCTACATCATCATGCTGCTCAACATCTTCACCACCAGCGGCACGCTGATGCTCATCTTCCTGGCCGGGCTGCAAGACATTCCAAGCGCGCTCTATGAGGCCGCCTCAATTGATGGCGCCAACAAGTTCCAAATGTTCCGCTACGTCACCGTGCCCATGCTGCGCCCGGTCGTGTTCTTCGTCGTCACCGTCGGCGTCATCGGCTGCTTCCAGGTCTTCGACCAAATCTACGTCATGACCTCGGGCGGCCCGCTCGATTCGACCACCACGGTCGCCTACCTCATTTACAAGTGGGCCTTCCGTGACACCAACATCAAAATGGGGCAGGCCGCGGCACTATCGTTCATTCTGGCCCTGATCATCCTCGTCGTGACGCTGATTCAACGCCGCGTCATCGAGGGCAGTGGCACAAGCGCCAACGCATAGGAGACCCGCCATGACCACACTTTCCCGTCCCGCCTCTACCGCTGACCGCCTGCTCGCAATTTGGGAGCGGATCAAGAACCCTCTTTTCTACGTCATTCTGGTTGCCTGGGCGCTCATCTGCCTGGCACCGCTCTACTTCACCCTGGTGTTCAGCCTCAAGCCGGTCGCAAGCGCCTACAAGCCGCCGCTCTTTTTGCCCATCCCCTTCACGCTCGAAAATTACCGCGACGTGTTGGCCGCCCTACCGCTGTTTCCACGCTGGATTTTCAACAGCGTCTTCGTCTCGCTCATCGTCACCGGTCTGCGCATTCTGTTTTGCGCCATGGGCGGCTATGCCTTTGCCCGGCTCGAATTCCCCGGCAAGAAGATTTTCTTCAACGCCATGCTGATTTCGATGATGATCCCCGGGCAGGTCACGCTCATCCCCACCTTTTTGGTCGTTGGGCCGGGCGTGATTCGCGGTGGGCTGAAGATTGGCGATCTCACCATCCCGACCGGTTTTGGCCTGACCGATAACCTGGCCGGCGTCATTTTGCCCGGCATTGTCGCTGCCTTTGGCATCTTCATGCTGACGCAATACTTCAAGAGCCTGCCCAAAGAGCTGGAAGAAGCCGCCATGATGGACGGGCTGAGCCGTTGGGGCATCTTCTTCCGCATTGTGCTGCCGCTCAGCCAAACCCAATTGCTGACGCTGGCGCTGCTCACCTTCCAGGGCGAGTGGAACGCCTTCATGTGGCCGCTGATCATCCTGCGCACCCCCGAAAACTTCACCCTGCCGCTCGGCCTGAACTGGTTCCGCGGCGAATATTACACCCTCATCTCCAAGGTGCTGGCCGGTTCGCTGTTCAACACCCTGCCAATTTTGGTGCTGTTCTTCCTCTTCCAGCGCTATTTTGTGCAAAGCATCGCCGGCACCGGCATGAAAGAAGGATAACCCCCGTATGAGCGATTCAACCTGGCAAATTGTCGAAGAACGCTTCGACCCGCAACAACAGGCCCATCACGAGACCATTTTCACCATTGGCAACGGCTACCTGGGCACACGCGGCGCCTTCGAAGAATTCACCCCCGGCGAGAAGCGCGCCACCTTCGTGCATGGCGTGTTCGATGATGCCCCAATCATCTTCACCGAGCTGGCCAACTTCCCCGACTGGCTGGAACTGGAAATTTGGGCCAACGGACAACGCTTTGACTTGAATCAGGGCGAGGTGCTCCACTATCGCCGTTGGCTCGATTTGCGCACCGGCCTGCTGACGCGGCAGGTGCGCTGGCGCACGCCGCAAGGGCTGGTACTGCAACTCTGCTTTGAGCGGTTTGCCAGCCTGGACGACCCTCACCTGGCGATTGTGCGCCTGAAGGTGACGCCGGAGAATGGCGAAGCAGAAATTGAATTGCACGCCGGGCTGAATGGCGAAGCCGATAACGAGGGCCTCAAGCACTGGCATTGGGTCACGCAGCAGCAACAGCAACAAAGCAGCGTGCTGACATTGCGCACGCGCACCAACAAGCTGGAGGTGAGCATGGGCATGCACCTGCACCTGCATTCGCCCGGCCCCTACGCCCATCAGGCCTGGGATGTGCGCAATCATCCCACGTTGGTAGGGCGCGCCGCGCTCAAGCCCGGCCAAACCCTCACCGCCGAAAAAGTTGTCGCCATTGCCACGCAACGCGAGACGCCCGACCCGCACGCCCTGGTGCTGAGCAAGCTCAACGCCCTGGCACGTCCCGCCTGGCCAATGCTGTGGCAAGCGCAGCGCACCGCCTGGGAAAAAACCTGGCAGCAATGCGATGTGCAAATCGAAGGAGACGACGAAGCCCAATTGGCCATTCGCTTCAACCTGTTTCAATTGCTCATCGCCGCTCCGGCCAACGATGAACGCGTCAGCATTGGCGCCAAAACGCTCAGCGGCTATGGCTATCGCGGCCACGTCTTTTGGGATACGGAAATCTTCATGCTGCCCTTCTTCAGCTGCACCCGCCCCGACCTGGCGCGCAACCTGCTCAGCTATCGCTATCACAGCCTGCCCGGGGCAAGGCGCAAGGCCAACGCCAACGGCTGGCGCGGCGCCCAATATCCCTGGGAAAGCGCCGCCACCGGCGACGAAGTCACCCCCACCTGGGTGCCACACTTCAATGACCCCAAACAAATGGTGCGCATCTGGACCGGCGACATTGAAATTCACATCTCTGCCGATGTGGCCTATGCCATTTGGCAATATGTGCGCATCAGCAACGATCAGCGCTTCTTGCTCGAACGCGGCGCCGAAATCATCCTCGAAACGGCGCGCTTTTGGGCCGAACGGGCCGAGTGGAACGAGACCCACCAACGCTACGAATACCGCGATGTGATTGGGCCGGACGAATATCACGATCACGTAGACAACAACGCCTACACCAATTACCTGGCCCGTTGGAACCTGAACCTGGGCCTGCAACTTGCCAACTGGCTGGAGCAGGAACACCCGCAAGAAGGGCAAGCCCTGTTGCAGCGCCTGGCGCTGACCATGGACGAACGTCAGCACTGGCAAAAAGTGGCCGAGGCGCTCTATTGCCCGCTGAACCCTGAAACCCGCCTGGTGGAGCAGTTCGCTGGCTACTTTGAACGCCGCGCGGTAGACCTGGCCGCACTGGAGCCGCGCACCCGCTCGGTGCAGGCGCTGCTCGGCATTGAGGGCGCCAACGAAACACAGGTGCTCAAGCAACCCGATGTGCTGATGCTGATGTACCTGTTGCCCGAGCTCTTTGATGAGGAAACCCGCCGCGCCAACTATGCCTACTACACCCCACGCACCGATCACACCTATGGCTCATCGCTTGGCCCCGCCATTCAGGCCATTCTGGCCTGCCGCATGGGCAGCATGGAAGAAGCCTGGGAGCACTTTCAGCGCGCCGCCCGCGCCGACCTGCACGATGTGCGCGGCAACGCCGGCGATGGCATTCACGGCGCCTCGGCAGGCGGGCTGTGGCAGGCGGTGGTGTTCGGCTTTGGCGGCCTGCACCTGACCGAAGCCGGTTGGGCGGCCACGCCGCGCCTGCCCAAACACTGGCAACGCCTGCGCTTCACCGTGCAATGGCACGGTCAGCCGCAAACCTTTGACCTGACCCCCGAGGGTGCATCATGATTCACGCCTTTTTGTTTGACCTGGATGGGGTGTTGACCGACACCTCGGAATTTCACTATCAGGCCTGGAAGCGCCTGGCCGAAGAACTGGGCCTTACCTTCACCCGCCAGGATAACGAAGCGCTGCGCGGCGTCTCACGCCGCCAATCGCTGGCGCTGCTGCTCAAAGGCCGTCCGGTGAGCGAGGTCGAGGCCGAGCAGATGATGGAGCGCAAGAACCGCTACTACCTCGAGCTGGTGCGGCAAATGCAACCCGGCGACCTGTTGCCCGGCGCGGCCGAGCTGCTTGGCGAGCTGCGCAGCGCCAACCTGCGTACGGCCATCGTCTCCTCCAGCAAGAACGCCCCGCTGGTCGTCGAACGGTTGGGCATTGCCGAGCTGGTCGATTGGATTGTGGATGGCAACGCCCCGGCGCGCAGCAAGCCCGCCCCTGACCTGTTCTTGCTGGCCGCCGAAAAGCTGCACCTGCCGCCGAACGCCTGCGTCGTCGTCGAAGATGCCGCCGCCGGGATTGAGGCGGCACACGCCGCCGGAATGCGCGCCATCGGCCTCGGCCCACACGAACGCGTTGGCGCCGCTGACCTGGTGCTGCCCAATCTGCACGGCGTGCACCTCAACACGCTGCTGCAGCAATTGGGCTAAGGTTACACACACGGGGCATGGCTGGAGCTGACGCACCCGCCATGCCCTGAATCGTTTTTTGGGGGGCAAGCGAAAAAATGGGGG
>ENA-UOYA01002253-UOYA01002253.1-activated-sludge-metagenome-genome-assembly--contig:-NODE-2253-length-18919-cov-63.885390_pt1 | contig 18919 bp, 15 predicted proteins | sample MGYA00238163_ERZ764804 | MGnify/ENA primary metagenome ERZ764804 (study PRJEB28919, sample SAMN05720223) | activated sludge metagenome | isolation source: Anaerobic digester | place: Hong Kong... | reverse complement strand
ATGGGCGCAGGCAAAAAGGCGGCAAAGGCAATTGATGAGTATTTGAAAGAAAAGTGAAACCAGATTTCTCTGGTTTCTTTTTTACAATTTAAGTTCATTCTCGATATAATTTTGTTTTCCATATAGTTTTCAAAAATCAACTATTTGTAGTCCTAAAGTTAATCTATTAAGATTCAGAATAGGGACATAGGTTACAATCGAATTATAGACCAAGTCACCCAATATTTGTAGTCAGCGCCACAGAAATATTGAGATTGACCGGTGTAGTATCTAGTTTCACTGTGAATATTGGAACCTGCAGTCCACGAATCGAGGAGATATCCTGTTGCAGAAATCTGGTCTACCGCTACTGGACCGTCACAGCTGGCATTGAAAATATGATATATTTTATCAGCTATTTCGGCTATTCCACCTCCAACTGGACCCAGCCAAGCTGTCAAGCCTGCTTTAGCTGCCTCACTCATCCCATTTTCTATAGCTGTGTAATCGCCATTACCGATATTACTGATATTGTAGTTGAACGTCACGACACTATCTTTTTTAGGAAGCGTTATCGGTGGATAATATAAGTCTACGAGGTGATCACCGTCTCTTACATCTCCAACATGCATAACTGGAAGGTCTTGGAGAGGCACACCATCGATTGCCACCACGATTTTTATGTGATCTGTGTCCGTAAATTTGGAGCGAGTACAACCAATATGGAAACTATTTATGCCGATAAGATAATAAGTATCGGCTCTTGGAAGTTCCTTAGCACCATCCTGGGGGGTAAATGTAATAGCCCCTTTTTGGAATTTCTGACAACGTAGCTTGCCAGGCGGTGCCAGTTCGTCAGTAACAGGATACCCCAAATAACTTCTCTCCCAACCTAAAGACGCCCAAAGATCACGAATAGCACCCCATACAATGTGAGGGCCTGTATCAGGGGTCCAGTAAATCGATCCGCCCTGGAAATGGTTGTAGCGACCCTGTCCGTCCGGTGTAGTCATTTCATCAGTCGTGGGATATCCAAGGGGGCTACGCTCCCAACCCACCGATGCCCACTTGCCACGAATGGCACCCCATATCACGTGAGCATTTGTATCATGTGTCCAGTAAATCGACCCACCCTGGAAATGGTTGTAGCGACCCTGTCCATCCGGTGTAGTCATTTCATCAGTCATGGGATATCCAAGGGGACTACGCTCCCCACCCATAGATCTCCACTTATTAAGAATGCCACCCCATACTATATGAGCGCCCGTTACAGGGGTCCAGTAAATCGATCCACCTTGGAAGTGACGAAAACGCCCAACACCATCTGGGCAAGATTGTTCTTCAGTTGTGGGTTGCCCGAGAATGTTCCTTAACTCCGATTGATTATATTTGTCACTAATTGCACTCATTTTGACCCTCCTTATGGTACAGTAATTTAGCTTCTACCTAGTTATTTTAGAGCCTATTCGAAAAATGTTGTAATTACTATAATTCTCACAACTGGCAATATTAACAACCGAAATGGATTTAGGTTCAATTTCATGAGTATACCCCAATTATGAGATAGAGTTTAAAGACAGACTCTAAGATCCTTCCACCAACTGTAAACTTTAACAAAATTAGAAACTGTTTGGTTTCAAATTGGCATATATATTATTGATATTATATATTATAATAAATAAAGAAGCATAACTTAGAACTACTAGTAAGTCAGAAAGAATTTAGTGAATCTTTTTCTCCTGTCCGGTATGAGAGGCTGCCTTAAAATTAAATAGTCCTTGTACTTTGATTGTTTTTCATGTCAAACGATATATAAGGCTTCTTTATCCCAATGATTTATCCACTAGAGAATGTAAATTAATTAAGCCTCATATTCCGCTTCTCCAAAGTAATCGCTCTAGAAAGCATGTTCATTCATATAGAGAAATACTGAATCTATCTTCTATTTGTTACGTTCTGGTTATGCTTGGCAATGGTACTTATGAGTTTCCGCACTGGAAAACTGTCTACCATTACTTTCGTCTCTAGAGGCTTGATGGAATTTGGGAACATATCAATTCTGCATTAAGAACAGAATTGAGGATTGCTTATGGAAGAGAACCAGAGCCAAGTGCAGCTATTTTAGAGAGATAGTTAAAACCACAGAAACGCCAAGAATACGCTGTTATGATGCTGGAAAGAAAGTAAAAGGGAGAAAACGCCACATTCTTGCGGATACAATAGGATTACTGTTAATAGTGTAGTTAATGCAGCAAATATTCAGGATCTAAAGGGGGATAAACTTGTAATGGAACAAGTTACTGAGAGATTATCTAGATTGAAGCTTATTTAGGCTGATGCTGGTTATTCGGGTAAACTAGTAGAGTGGGTCAATTTAATGTGTGAATGGATACTGGAAATAGTTAAGCGTAGCGACGATGTCAAAGGCTTTAAGGTACCTCCTCACAGATGGGTAGTAGAGCATACATTTTCATGATTAGGTAGATATCGACGTTTGAGTAAAGATTACTAAGGATTGACAGAATCAAACCAAGTTTATCGGCTCTTCACTATTTCGAGTGGGTAATTTATAGTCACTTCCTAAATAGGAGTAATATTTGAAAACACTTCTTTTGGAAAATCCATATTCAAGATCGGTGTTTTTTGATTTCATATAGTCACATTTCAACTAGGCAATTATTTTCAACTCACACAAAACAGCGAAGAGCCTCTTTATCTATGCGGCTATGGTACACATAACGATTAGGCGATGGGGTCATATCAAACTAAAGAAAATGAGAAAAAATAGAACATTCAGACAGCCTCTAAGTTACCACTCGAAACAGCAAGAGCAAAAAAGAGATTAATCAAAGACTTTCCAGCACTACTTTCAAGAGTATAATTAAAGCAACTATCAGAAACAGAGTCCAGACAAGTGGTAGAAGGATCCGGAGCAAGAAATACAGTATTATCGCTATCAGAATCAACTGAACTAAAGAAAGTTTCCTTCTTCCTACACGCATGAAGCGACGATTTAATCCGTGAGCCATGTTATAACCTTCTACACTTCTCTTTTGTATATGTTTACTTTTCTCTTATTATATTTTTTGTCCGTTTGAGAACATTTTCTAAAAATCCAATGACATCGACCTATATTAATTAAAAATAGAGTGATTTATCCTAAATATGGCAGGTAACAGGTCAGGATTAGGAAAATTCAGTAGCAGGTCTGCTGGGAATCGAACCCAGGTTCGGAGCTCCGGAGGCTCCAGTGATATCCTCTACACCACAGACCTATTATGAAAAGCTCTGATCAGTTAACTGATTCATAAGGCTGCAGTCAGTTAACTGGCTGTTTATAGTGCTAAATAGCTTATAAATTTAATCCTCAATCAGAGCACAAACATTTCAAAATTTACACAAAAGTTTCAAAACAGTTACTGGCATCCCAAAATCAATTTGCTGAACTAAAAGATCTTTTTGCTGATGAGAATTACCAGAATTTACAGAATTAATATAACTTCCTGTCATACCTGCGAAATGCAGGTATTACTGAAGAATAATGAAGATGTTTTTACCCTTCCCTTGCACCTGAAACTCCACACCTGCCTGCACTACAGGTGGGGAATTCCAGCATTGCAAGTTCATGCAATAGATTTAGGAGGCGTTTTCTATTTTTGCGTCTGTTCGCAAGACATATTATATGTACGAGGAGCTTATATTTAATACTTTTCTTTGATTTCATAATATTTAATGTTATGAAAGTTATTTTTTGTGTGATCGAATGAAAGAAAAGATATCATCCGGGAAATGTATGAAGAAATACCAGTATGAGACATAACCAGCATCAATAACTGCAGTCAACTATAAAGAAAGTCGATCAAAAGTGGATTTTTTCCGGAATGGTTAAAAAATCCCCGAATTTTTTGCTGGATTGAGCTTATTCTTCCCATTTCTGCCCATACTTTTCTTCAAATACAAGTTCAGACAGGGGTTTCCTTGCAGAACTGCGTTTTCCGGGAGCGGGTTCTCCGATAGCAAGCACTGCCATGAGTTCGAGTGCTGACGGGCAGCCCAGGATTGAATTAACCTTTTCACTCTGGTTAAGGATCTCGCCCAGCCAGACCGCGCCCAGGCCAAGGTCACAGCAGGAGAGGAGCATGTTCTGAATGGAAGCCCCTATTGACTGAACATCTTTTGTCCTGCTGTAAGAATGTTCGTTATCCAGAAAAACTGCAATAAGGAGGGGAGCTCCTGCCACGATGCCGGAATAATGGGTGCATTCCGAGAGCTTCTGGATAGTATCCGGATCTCTGACAACAACAAAGCGCCAGGGCTGGTTGTTCAAACCTGAAGGAGCCCAGCGGCCTGCATTGAGGATTGTGTTGATTTCGTCCTTGCTGACTGGTCTGTTTTTAAACTCACGGACACTCCGCCGAGTCAAAATGGTTTCAATGACTTTGTTTTCTCCTGCTTCTGGCATAGTTTGTCTCCAAACTGAGTTTTCAATTTCAGATTTGTGAGTATTCGGTTAAAATATTACATTAAATTATGAAACTTTAACGCACACGGGAAAGTAAATCCAACCAGAAAACTGGAAAAATCGATGAGTAATGGTCAAAAAGTGCATTAAGAAAAATATGTAGCCAGATAAGCCAGTAACCTGGGAAAAGTTATAAAAAAAGAGCCTGCCAGGCCTATATTAACTGACCTGGCTGAAAAAAAAAGAATAATTTCACGCTCAGTCGTCATCAATTTTCTTGTTGAGCCAGGGGATGTTTGCGCGGATCTGTTTTCCAACAACCTCAAGCGGGTGTTCCTTTTCCTGGCGTTCCATGGCTTTAAGCACAGGGTGGTTGACCAGGCCTTCGAGAACGAACTCTTTTGCGAACTCGCCGTTCTGGATCCTCTCAAGGGCTTCGTACATGGCTTCACGGGACTCTTCATTGATGATTTTCGGGCCAACGGTCATGCCGCCGTACTCAGCAGTGTTGGAAACGGAGTGCCACATTCTCTCAAGTCCGCCTTCGTAGATCAGGTCCACAATGAGTTTGACTTCGTGGCAGGTTTCGAAGTAAGCCATTTCGGGCTGGTATCCTGCTTCCACAAGTACCTCAAAAGCTGTTTTAATAAGTGAGGCAAGCCCTCCGCAGAGGTCAACCTGTTCTCCGAAAAGGTCGGTTTCGGTCTCTTCACGGAAAGTGGTCTCGTAAACCCCTGCTCTTGTTGCGCCTATGCCCTTGGCATAAGAGAGAGCAAGATCTCTGGCTTTTCCGGTTGCGTCCTGATAAACTGCAATCAGGCCAGGAACTCCGATGCCTTCGGTGTAGGTCCTCCTGACAATATGTCCCGGACCTTTGGGGGCAACCATGAAGACGTCAACATCCTTTGGAGGCACTATCTGGTTGTAGTGGATATTGAAACCGTGGGCAAAAACAAGAGCATCCCCGGCTTTCAGGTTGGGCTCGATCTGGGAATAGTAAACAGATGCCTGCTTTTCATCAGGAAGAAGGATCATGATAACGTCTGCAGCTTTTGCAGCTTCTTCCACAGTCATGACCTTCAGACCGTCAGATTCAGCCTTTGCCCAGCTGGAGCTGCCTTTCCTGAGGCCGACAACAACATTGAGCCCGGATTCGTGAAGGTTTCTGGCGTGGGCATGGCCCTGGCTTCCGTAACCCATTATTGCGATGGTCTTATCCTTAAGTGCATCAAAAGTAGTTTCATCGTCATAAATTATCGTTGCCATTCTTGATTCTCCTTATTGATCTTCTAATAAATTCTCCTTTATTCCTTGAGATGTAATTTAGCTGGTAATTTAATTTCAGGACTTAATTTTTGGATTCAATTTTTCTAATTGGATTCCCTGTGTTATTTGAGGGGGATTCAGATTTACAAACAATAAATCTCCCTGGAATTAAATGATTTTCGAAAAAATCACTGTCTTTGGGCCCGGGAGGTCTTTTAAAGTGAAAGAGAGGCCGGAAACCCGGAGCTTTTTTAAGAAGACCTTTAGAAATTGAAAAGGCTTCCGGCTGCCCCAATCTGTAAAAAATAATTGAGCAGCTACCTCTCTTTACCTATCCTTAATATTTAAACCTTCTTTGGTCCGCGCACCATTGCAATCTTGCCTGTTCTGACCATTTCCTTGATCCCGAACTGGCGGAGAAGTTTTTCGATTGCCTGAATCTTATTTTCGTCGCCGGTTACCTCGACTGTCATGGACTTGGGGGCAACATCCACAATCCTTGCCCTGAAGATGTTGGCAATCTGCATAATCTCTGACCTTGTGTCCACATCAGCTGCGACCTTAATAAGGGCAAGTTCCCGCTCAACTGCATCATCAGCCCCGATATCCGAGACCTTGATAACATCTATGAGCTTGTTGAGCTGCTTTGTTACCTGCTCGAGAACATGGTCGTCCCCATGCACAACAATTGTTATCCTCGAGATGTCAGGATCTTCGGTAACTCCCACTGCAAGACTGTCGATATTGTATCCGCGTCTTGAGAAAAGCGAAGCAACTCTCGAGAGCACACCTGACTTATTTTCCACAAGGACTGCAAGTGTATGTTTCATCAGTGTTCCTCCAGGTCAATGATCTCGTTAATTGCAGCCCCTGCCGGAACCATTGGATAGACATTTGCTTCGCACTCGACAATAACTTCAACAACTGCCGGTCTTCCGGACCTGACAGCCTCTTCAATTGCAGGCCTGACTTCAGACGGTCTTTCTGCACGCAGACCCAGGGCTCCGTATGCTTCGGCAAGCTTTACGAAGTCAACACTGCCCTTGATGAAGGTGTAGGAATACCTCCTGTCATAGAAGAGTTCCTGCCACTGCCTGACCATGCCCAGATAGCCGTTGTTCAGTATCACGTTAACAACCGGGATATCGTTCTGGACCACAGTTGCAAGCTCCTGGGAGTTCATCTGGAAAGAGCCGTCTCCTGCGATATTGATAACAGTTTTATCCGGCCTGCCGACCTTGGCTCCCATAGCTGCAGGGAATCCGTATCCCATTGTGCCCAGCCCGCCTGAAGTAAGGAAGGTTCTGGGTTTGCTGTATTTGAAGAACTGGGCAGCCCACATCTGGTGCTGTCCGACTTCGGTAACTATAATAGCGTCCCTGCAGGCTTCGGAGACCTGCTCAATAACAAACTGCGGCATTATAGTATCCTGGGACTTCCTGTAAGTGAGAGGATACTCTTTCTTCCACTGGTTTACTTTTTCAATCCATTCCTCGGACTTGCAGCGCTGGACATATTTATTCAGGGATTTGAGCACCTGCTTTGCGTCTCCGACAATGGGGACATGCACCTTTACATTCTTGGAAATCTCGGCAGGATCAACATCAATATGGATAATCCTGGCATTGGGGGCAAATGACTCGATTTTGCCGGTTACACGGTCGTCAAACCTTGCTCCCACAGCAATGATAAGGTCGGACTCCTGAATCGCATAGTTTGCGTACTTGCACCCGTGCATTCCCAGCATTCCGACATAAAGCGGGTGTTCGGTCGGGATAGAGCTTATGCCCATAAGTGTGGTTGTAACCGGAGCCATAATGGTTTCGGCAAGCTCAACGAGTTCTGCACTTGCGTTCGAGCTGATCACTCCTCCTCCTGCGTAGATAATAGGCCTGCAGGAGTTTGCGATCTCTTCGGCAGCGCGTTTGATCTGCTGGGTATTTCCTTTGTAAGTCGGCTTATAGCCTCTAAGCTCTACCCTGTCAGGATACTGTAAGTCGATCTCTGTATTCTGTACATCCTTTGGAAGGTCAATTAATACCGGGCCAGGCCTTCCGGTAGATGCTATGTGGAAGGCTTCTTTTACAATCCTCGGGATATCTTCTGCTTTCTGCACGAGATAGTTGTGCTTGGTAATCGGCTGAGTAATGCCCGTAATGTCTGCTTCCTGGAAAGCATCGTTTCCTATAAGGGAGGTTGGTACCTGGCCGGTTAAGGCTACAATTGGCACTGAGTCCATATATGCAGTGGCAATGCCTGTTACCAGGTTGGTTGCTCCGGGACCTGAAGTGGATACACAGACTCCGGTCTTTCCAGTAGCACGGGCGTACCCGTCCGCAGCATGAGCCGCTGCCTGTTCGTGGCGTACTAATATGTGGCGCAAGTCTGAATCATAGAGTTCATTGTAGAAAGGAATGATCTGCCCTCCGGGGTATCCGAAGAGAGTGTCAACTCCTTCTTTTTCGAGGCACTTTATAAGCGCCTTTGCACCATTGACTTTTTCTGTTGACCCGGTTGTCATTATTTATCTCCTTATTTATTTCCTGAGATCTGGTCTAACTGGACACTCACATTTCAGATGAGACCTATCCAGTCAGGGTGTGTTAATAAGAAATACTATATTATCTATCTTACCTCTCATATCCACACTTTTTTGACTGCGAATTTTGCAAATATATCATAATCAATCATGTTATATATGGATAAGGGTTTCTCCGACTTTTCAAAGCGCCATAGACCCCGATTTCAAAAATTTCTTCAAACAGAAAAAAGAGAGGACAGAAAAGTCCTCCTGAGAAACCTTTGAAGTTCCACGTCCTTTTATTAATTACTCTTCCCGGATAAGGCGGTTCAGCCCGTTCATTACAGCTTCTACGGAAGCCATGATAATGTCCGTTCTTGCCCCACTTGCGGTAATCGACTTGCCTTCCTTGGAAAGCTTTACCCTTACCTCTACAAGGGCATCGGTCCCGCCGGTAACCGCATCCACATGGTACTCTTCAAGAATGACGTCTTCAGCACAGGAACTTACAGCTCTACGGATAGCATTGATTACTGCATCCACAGGCCCGTTTCCGATCCCTGCCTGTACGATCTCCCTGTCTTTTACATTGAGTTTTATGGAAGCGGTTGGAGTCACACGGTTTCCGGATACGATGGTGAACTCTTCTAATTTTACCAGAGGTTCTTTGTAGATATCAAGCACAGTCTCTGCAATGGTCTGCAGGTCAGCATCTGTAACATGTTTTCCCTGGTCGCCCATCTGCTTGACCCTGTTGAAAATCTCTTCCGTCTGAGCCTCATCAGCCTCAAGCCCCATCTCCTTTAAAGCAAGGGCAACAGAGCTTCTTCCAGCGTGTTTTCCAAGCACGATCTGGCGCTGCCGCCCAATATATTCAGGGCTCATCGGCTCATAGGTAGCCTTGTCAGCCAGAAGCCCGTGCACATGAATCCCTGCTTCGTGAGTGAAGGCATTTCCTCCCACAAGGGCTTTATTGGGTGAGACTGGAACCCCGGTAAGGCGGCTTACAAGCCTTGAAGTTCGGTATATCTGCTCGTGCTTGATGCCGGTGTCATATTTGTACAGCCACTCAAGGCACATTACGACTTCTTCAAGAGAGGCGTTTCCGGCTCTTTCCCCTAAACCGTTAATTGTCACATGAGCCTGTTTTGCTCCTGCCGCAAGCGCAGCGACTGTGTTTGCAGTAGCTAAACCAAAGTCGTTGTGGCAGTGAATGCTGATAGGGGCTTTCAGGGAAGAAGACAGGTCCCGGAAGATTTCAGTGGTTTTTTCAGGAACCAGAAGACCTACGGTATCGCAAAAGCATAACCTGTCAGCTCCGGCATCGATCCCGTCGGAATAAATGGCTTTTAAGAAGTCAAGGTCTGCCCTCGAAGCATCCTCGCCGCTGAGTTCCACAATCAGCCCGTGGTCTTTAGCATACTCGGTTACATCGGCTGCAATTTGCCTTACTGCATCCCTGTCCTTTTTGATTTTCGTCCTGATATGCAGGTCAGAAACCGGAGTTACAAGGTGGATTGAGTCGACATCGCACTCAAGAGCGTGGTCAACGTCCGTTTTCACAATCCTGCAGTAGCTGCAGATCTCGGCATTAAGCCCGGCATTCGCTACAGCCTTGATTGATTCCCTTTCACCTGCGGAAGTAATTGCAGAGCCTGCCTCGATTACATTGACCTTCATCTCATCAAGGGCCCGGGCAATTAAGAGCTTCTTCTCTCTGGTCAGGGCTACGCCAGGTGTTTGTTCACCGTCTCTCAAAGTAGTATCCAGAAAGCGGATGTTTTCGAATAATATAATCCCTCAGTTTTGGCTTTTTCTTGGGTAGATTGGTTCTACAAAACAGGGAAATATAGTATTGCTACTATTTTATATAATTGCACCCTATTTTGCAAACCCCATTTTGCGGTATATATGTTACATATATTTATCTCAGAAGCGTGGTTCTATCCGGAATATTCCCGAACTTACCCCGAGTTTTCTGAAACTTCTCTCCAATAGGTAGACCATAGTATTTTTAGTTTCCAGTTAACAATAAATATAACTTTTTAAAAAAAAGAAAGTACAGAAGCCGGTTTAACCCCTGAATCCAGAAACTGAAAAAATAGCAAAACAGAGTTGAGAGGAGAACACACCAATCCGCAGGAGCAGCAGATGAAGGCTCTCCATACAGAATTACAGTTGATAGTCCCCCTTAAGGGCACTGCCATACAGGTTGAAAGCAGGAAAATCATCCTGCTATTCGCCCTGCAAATTCGCCTTAAAAAATAAAGAATGAAGGATTAGAAATATTTTTGAACTTTTTCTATTGCCTTTACGATCAGGGAAATGCATGCCTCTATATCTGCCGTATCCAGAACCTCTACAGGTGAGTGGATATAACGTGTGGCTATGCTGACCGTACCTGTAGGAATGCCCTCCTTTGTGAGGTGTATTGATGTGGCATCCGTGGTGCCGCCGGAACCTACGCCCAGCTGATAAGGAATCTTGTTTTCATCCGCGGTTTCTCTCAGCCATTTGAGAACCTGGGGATGAGCAATGAGACCTCTTCCAGATGCATCTGCTACAATGATTACGGGCCCCTTTCCCAGTTCAAGGGCTGAATCAGTTTTGCTGATACCTGGATGATCTCCCGGGATAGTGGTGTCAAGAGCTAGGGCGACATCAGGACAGATACAGAAAGCACAGGTTTTTGCTCCTTTAAGCCCCACTTCTTCCTGAACTGTGCCCACAGCATAGACATTTGCTTCGATTTTACGCTCATGAAGCCTTTTCATGACTTCAATAAGAATTACAACTCCTGCACGGTTATCAAAAGTTTTTGAAGTAACTTTCCCATTTGCAAGAGGCGCAAATACCTGGTCGATTGAAATCGGAGTGCCCATCTCGACTCCGAGGTTTCCAGCGTCCTCCCTGTCCTTTGCTCCGATGTCGATAAACATATCCTCAAGTTTCACGGGCTTTTTCCTGTCCTCATCTTTCATCACATGAGGAGGCTTGGAACCTATAACTCCATAAATTGGACCCTTTTTGCCGTGTACGATAACTCTCTGATTCAGAAGAGTCTGGTCAAACCATCCTCCGATCCCGACAAAGCGCAGGAATCCGTTTTCATCAATATATCTGACCATCAGCCCTATTTCATCCATATGAGCTGCCAGCATTATAGAAGGCCCTTTTCCCTCTTTAACAGCAATAAGGTTCCCCATAGTGTCCTCCCGCATGCTGTCAACGTAGGGCTCAAGCTCTTTTTCAAGCAGTTTCCGGACCTCTCCTTCAAAACCGGAAATTCCATGGGCATTTGTAAACTTTTCCAGAAGAGATTGAATTTCTTCAAGATTTCCACTTTTTTTAGTATTATTAGTATTATTATTCATTTTAGAAATCTCCTGAATCTTGCTATTCTGAATCTTGCTTTAATATGTAACTTCAGTTTGAAAAGCACAGGTTAATCCTGTGAATGCTTTTGAGTTTGGATTCCACTGAACCTGTTAGCTAATTAATCTGTTTAATGCGGAATATTATATGTCCATTTATGATTATCCTTTGCCAGAAGATTTTGGGATTTATAAACCCTGCTGGTATAGCAGGGATTTCTGGCTGTAGACAATCCTGTAGATATATTTAGTCAGTCAGTCTCTTTTAGATTGGTCTAATTTTTAGAATGTCATTATTTAAGTTGAACTTGTTGTTTAAGTTTTTGGCAGGCGCTTTTAATCTTTTTCTTAGTAGATGGAATTTTCAGAAGCTGTAAAGACAGAAACATTAAAATCCCTTCAGGTTTATTGAGGACTCAGGTGAAAACTACAATGACTGCAGAATTACCTCCTCAAATCCAGAACCAGATAGCACAGCTTCAGCAGGTACAGCAGCAGGTTCAGGCTCTGTCCATGCAAAAATCTCAGATTGAAGCTATGCAAAAAGAGTCCAAAATGGCTCTTGATGAATTGGAAAGACTGGCTGACGACGCGGTGATTTACCGGAATGTCGGCGAACTGGTAATAAAAACAACCAAAGAGGAGTCCGTTTCAAAACTTAAAGACAGGGAAGAAACCCTCTCTCTCAGGCTTCAGTCTATCTCCAGGCAGGAAGAAAGGCTCACTGCCCGCTTCAAGCAGCTTCAGGAGCAGATCCAGCAGGCACTTGGACCCAGAGCACAATAATTTTTATTTTTTACAATGTAATACAGCACAGAACTATAGCTGTAACGGAGATTGTGCCGAGATCCCGGGATTCGGGATTCTCGAAATCTATAAAAAACGGTAGCCAGAGTGGACAATGCGAGTTGATGAAGCGGAGTTTTTTAACCGGCTCCTTGACTATCGAAACATTTTATATTTGTGTCACAGGAATGCAGATCCGGATGCTGTTAGCAGTGCTTTTGCTCTTTCAGAGGCCCTGGGTGGAACAGTCGGGCTTGTAGACGGATGTAACCGTGTAGCAACCGTTCTGATCGACAGGCTTGGAATTGAAGTAGTGGATAAGCCAGACCCTGCAAATTACGGTTTTGTTGTCGTGGTTGATACCTCGACAAAAGCACAGCTAAACGATATAGAGCTGACCAGTTACTGCGTAATTGACCACCATACTACTACAGCCCTTACCGAGAATGCAGAATTTTTCCTGCACAGGAACACAACTTCGACTGTAGAGATAGTCTATGATATCCTGAAAGTCATGGGAGCGCCGATTAACCGCAGGATGGGAATTGGCATGCTTACAGGTATCGTTACAGATACAGGACATTTTAAGCATGCATCGGCTGATACGTTCAAAACGGTGGCAAAAATTATAGAGGCCAGCGGAGTTGAGTACGGGGAAGTTCTTGACCTGATGGCTGCCACCCCTCAGGATATCTCAATGCGCATAGCTATCCTGAAAGCAGCGAGCAGGGTTGAACTCGACCGGGTAGGAGATATGATTATAGCTTCTTCTCATGTGAGTTCTTTCGGAGGCTCTGCCTCTTCCATGCTTATCAACATAGGAGCTGATGTGGCTTTTGTCGGCACTACAAAAGGAGACAGTGTCAGAGTCAGTGCAAGGGCAAAACGCGACGCTGTAAATGCGGGAGTCAACCTCGGTCAGCTGATGGAAGACATAAGCAACGAATATAACGGCACCGGCGGCGGGCATTCAGGAGCTGCGGGAATAGATATAATTGCCAATATGGAAGAAGTATTGCATAAATGCAGGGAGATGACAAAGAAAATCCTTGAGAAATCCCTCGGAACAACTGCAAAAGAAATTTCTGAGGATGAGATTGAAAGCAATGAGGATGAACAATAAAGAAAACAAACTGGATAAAACAATAAAAGATGGATAAAAATATCAACAATAAAAGATGGTAAAAATACTTCAATTTTTCTTTCGGTTTAGAGTTACTATTTTTTTCTCAGGTCTTCTCTGTTATATCCTCAATTTAAGCTGAATAAGGTCTTTTTTTCCATTCAACAGCAACAACTATTATTTATATGAGAATCCAGCTTAACCTTTCATTATTATATCTGCCGGAAGTTCGCATCCTATCGGAAGAGTCTCAACTTTCCGGGATGAAAAGAGATATCATCTTAGCATGACCTCAAGGGGCATGAAATGAAAAATATACATAAAAAAGGGCCAGGAGAGACGCGGCCTGAAACAAAAAAAGTCTCTAAATAAAGAACAAAGAGCGTGAAAAAATGCCAGAATACTGGGATCCTGAAATCGAGACAATGCCTGTAGACGACTTGAGAAAGTTGCAGGAAGAAAAATTGAAAAAACTTGTACATTATGTGTATGAGAATTCTCCTTTTTACAGAAAAAGGTTTGATGAACATGGGGTTCGCCCGGAAGATATCCAGACTCTCGAAGATGTAAGGAAATTACCTTTTACATATAAGCAGGATCTCAGAGATACATATCCTACTGGAATGTTTTGTGTCCCCAACTCAAAGCTCGCCCGCTTCCATGCTTCTTCGGGTACTACGGGTAAACCGACTGTAGTCGGGTATACACGCAGGGACATTGACAACTGGGCAGAGTCCCTTGCCAGGGCTTTTACCTCCGTGGGCGTGGGAGAAGATGATATACTTCAGGTAAGTTACGGGTACGGGCTTTTTACAGGCGGGCTCGGCGCCCACTATGGAAGTGAAAAACTTGGAGCAACTGTACTCCCCACAAGTTCAGGGAACACCGAACGCCAGCTTGAGCTTATGGTAGATCTCGGCACGACAGCCATAGCCTGCACTCCCTCTTACTTCTTATACATGATTGAAACTGCCAGGAAAGAGGGCATCAGTATAAGGAATGATACTAAATTAAAGGTGGGCTTTTTCGGGGCTGAACCCTGGTCTGAGGAACTCAAAAGGAGAATCGAAGAAGAGTCAGGGATTAAAGCCTATGATATATACGGGACTTCGGAACTCAGCGGCCCTCTCTTTACAGAATGTAATGAACAGTGCGGCATCCATATATGGGGTGACCTGTTCCTTGTAGAGATTCTGGATCCTGAGACAGGAGAGCCCATGCCTGATGGCGAAACGGGGGAGCTTGTAATAACTACCCTTGCAAAAGAAGCAAATCCACTTATCCGCTACAAAATCAAAGACCTTACTAAAAAACTGTCTGAACCCTGCAAATGCGGCAGGACTCATCCGAGGATCACGCGCATCAGCGGACGTTCGGACGATATGATTATCGTGCGCGGCATAAATGTCTTCCCGGGCCAGGTCGAATCGGTTTTGATGAACATTCCGGAAGTCGGGAACCACTTCATGATTATTGTGGACAGAATAGGACCTCTTGACTCAATGAAGGTCCAGATTGAGATGCACGAGTCAGCCTTCAGTGACAGGATGTCGGACATGATGGCACTTAAAAAGAAGATTGCAAGCGCTTTAAAGAGCGTGCTGAACCTTGCAGTTGAGGTAGAACTTGTCGAACACGGCACCCTGCCGCGCTCGGAGGGAAAATCAAAGAAAGTTATAGACAAGAGGAAGATCTGAAAGTTTTAATCTGAAGATCCAGGAAAGGTCAAGAGATTTGATTTTCCAGAAAAAAGAATAACGGAAAAAGATCTAAAATATTGTTTCTTTCCGTTGTTCTTTTTTCAGTTCCTTTTTCAATTTCCTCTTTAAAATCCAGACCGTGCCTCAATATCTAAAAACAACACACATGTAAGTTTAAAATACACACAGAAACTTATATTATATTCTGATGAAAACATGAGAAAAGGAATAAGAGGCTAAAATAAGGAACTGAAAAAGCAGGAAAAAAAGGAATAAAATTTTAATTGATTCTGTAGGAAAAGAATAAAACTGAAGAAATAAGGGATAAAAGGACATGGGTGCTGGAATGGAAGAAAAAGTGATAAAACAAATTTCCCTTTTTGCGGAAAACAAACCTGGCAGACTTGCAAGCGTGGCAAATAAATTGAAGAATGCAGGCATAAACATAAGAGCTTTTACCATTGCCGAATCAGGAGATTTCGGAATAATTCGCATGGTTGTGGACAAGTCGGATTATGCGCACCGTGTACTCCACGATGCCGGGTTCACAGTTTCTGAAACCAGCGTCCTGGGAGTGGAAATGGAAGACGTCCCTGGGAGCATGTCCCGGATTGCGGAAGTTTTCGGAGAAGCGAATATTAACCTTGACTATGCCTATGCTTTTGTCACCAGGGACCAGAAAGCCCTTCTTATTGTCCGGGTTAACGACACTCAGAAAGCCATAAAAACGCTGGAAGAGAACAATATAAAGCTAATAGGTATGGAAGAACTTGAAAAGATCTGATTTTTATTGAACGCCGGATTTACGGAATAGAAGCTTGAAAAGCCGGAAAAATGGTCCAGAATCCGGCACATTAATATTAATTGATATTAGTGTGCCTGAGTGTCTGGAGTTCTCTTTTTTGCTACAGTAGATACATACAGCCTGAAGAATTTCTAAAATATTTGCGCTCGTACTGCGTAAATAGATGTACATTATAAATATAAAAAGAACAAACGGAAAAGAACTTTTCTGAGTATAAAGAAAAGGCAGTCCATGTAAAGCGAACAGGGATTGCACCGATAAACGAGCAGGTCAGTTTGACTAATGACAGATAATAAAGACAGCTTACAGGAAAACGCTCAGCCCCCTTCAAAGAATAAACTTGGTGGAACTCACACTACAATAATTGGAGGAAGAGCTGGAAAAAAACTAGTAAAGCTTGTAAGCCAGCATCCTGAGATAAAAAAAGTAATTCCGTCCGTAATTTCCGTAAAAGGTGTTGCAGGGGGAAAGCTTGCTGGAAAAGTCCTGCGAGCTGACGCAAGGGGTAACCTGAGGCTATTGCTTTCAGAAGGCAGAAGCTTTCAGGAAATCAGGCTGGTGACGACAGTTGGTAGCGCTGAGGAGGGGGACAGAATCATGAACGAATTAAATGAAATCTTAAAAAATGCCCTCTGAGGCGTTACAGGAGAGATTACTTGGCATTCATAGGAGTTGACCACGGGACAACAGCAATGCGTTTTGCACTTATTGAAGGCGAAAAGGTTCTGACCTTTGAACTTGGAAGGGCTGAAGCTGCTGCAATGTCAGAAAAAGAAATTCTGGCATCTATCGAAAAAGAGTTTGGAATCAAATCTGAAGATATTGACCTGATCGCTCTGACTTACTCCATGGGAGATGGCTTTTCCGAGATTAAAGACGTGAGGAAGCTTGAAGGAAGAGGGCTTCAGAGTACGGAAGGAGCAGGAAAAAAGACCGGAGGAGGCACGCGGGTCTTTGATGCGATCAGAAACTCCGGCATTCCGGCAGTAGCTATTCCCGGCCTTCACGTGAAAAGCAAAGTAGACCCGAGAATGAAGGTATTTTCCCATCTCACAAGCCCTGAAAAGCTGGGTATTGCATACCACATCCGGTGCCTGGGCTATGAAGATTTTGTAGTTTCCGATATAAGCTCAAATACTGTGACTCTTGCAGTTGCTTCGGGAAAAGTAATTGGTGCAATAGACGCCTGTATTTTTGCTCCAGGAGTCCATCACGGACCTCTTGATCTGCAGGCAATCAGAAATGTTGATGACGGGCTTCAGACAGCAAATCAGGCGTTCATAGAAGCAGGAGCCCTGAAGATGACTCCCTATAAAGACAGGGAAGAACTGCTCAATGCAGCCGAAAAAGGGGAAGAACCTGCCCTGCTTGCCCTTGATACCATAGCCCTCTTTGCAGCTATGGAAATTGCTTCAATGCAGCTTCTCCTGAAAGAGTACGAAGTTACCGGAACTGTCTTCCTTGCAGGTTCGGTAGGAGAAGTAAAATATATGCAGGAAAAAATCAGCAGACACCTGGGCCAGGAATGCCTTAGTTTAGGCAAATGGCATGCTGCAATCGGCTGTGCCGAGATAGCAAGGGATGTGTCTGCCGGAGAAAGACATATTCTCGGCGTAGATGTGGATTATCCTTAAAAAATAAGAGAACGCCCTTAAAAAGAAGAATTGGACCGAGAATCAGGTCTTTTCTATAGATTCTTCGTTCTCTTCTTCGGGATATTCTTCATAGTCCGAGGCATCAAGCTTCCCTTCTTCGTCCTCATCATAACCGCTCATGCGGTTTTTGTCCATGAGGATTACATAATCCGCAGAGTTCTTGAGTGCTGTGGAAAATCCGGGCTCAACCCCGAAGATAATGGTCTCTTTCCCGTGTTCGTTTGCTTTGTTCAGCAGCGGTTTGAAATCCGCATCACGGGTTACGATTGCAAGAGTGTCTATATTGGGATTGTAGACCAGTTCCATGCCCTCTACTGCGAGGCGCACATCCACATCACTGGAACAGATGATGGGTTCAAGTCCATGGTTTTCAATAGCCTCAACAAGCTTGTCCGAGGCATACTGGTTCAGGAAAACGCGTCCGATCTTGATATTCCCGTAGTCCTTCAGGACATCCCTTATTTCCTCAAGGTTTACATCAAACTCTTTTCTGAGGATATTAGGTCCGTCCACCAGAAGGCCTATTTTCCTCCTGCCGACTTCTTTCTTAGTACGGAGGTATTTAGAAATGGAATCAAGTCCGCTCTTTACAGGCTTCATTATCAATGTCCTCTGTGATCCTTACAGTTTTACTCAACCTGCATCTTTTTTCTGTTAATTTCCGGTTATTCACGGAGAATTAACCTGTGAGGGCAGTAGAGTTCCCCGCAGCCATCTCACGTCTGAAGATATGGGTTTTCTATTATTACTTTCTGAAAGTCGCAGCTTCGTTCTTCATATATTGTGAATTCACAGCTGGCGGTTTTCAGGTCCAAACCCTGATACACGGCAATTCGGGTAATAATCTGATTATATCTAAATATTTGCTTTTCTGTAGTAAAACATTTGCATACTTTGGCAATAACAGGTCTTAATTTTACCCGGTCAGGGAGTTTTGACTGAAAACTCTGTCCTGTCCAGGAGAAGATAAATCCTGTGATATTAGTAAGCCCCTCCAAAGTGAACGTTTTTAGCTATAGAACACTAGATATATTTGAGATATATTTAAGAATTATAATTTATCTGAAAACGGGCCTTTTTTAACTTCGCGGATAATAAAAGAAGATTCCCGGAGTTCAAAGACGTTTTCAGTTTTTCGCCCCTTTTTCTGCCTTCTGTACTGGATTTCCCCTAATTTCTGCAGAAAAGCTTCATAGACCTCCATAAACTGTTCGAACTCTGCATTTGTAAGTTCTATTATTCCTTCCC
>ENA-UOYA01002250-UOYA01002250.1-activated-sludge-metagenome-genome-assembly--contig:-NODE-2250-length-18931-cov-6.505986_pt1 | contig 18931 bp, 17 predicted proteins | sample MGYA00238163_ERZ764804 | MGnify/ENA primary metagenome ERZ764804 (study PRJEB28919, sample SAMN05720223) | activated sludge metagenome | isolation source: Anaerobic digester | place: Hong Kong... | reverse complement strand
ACCAGCGTTATATGAAAAAACAAACACCGAGCCAGAGCTAACAGACCAAGAGCGCATCGACCAAGCCATAGAGCAAACCGTAAAATTAGCTAATGAAATAGGATTAAGCCAATCCGAAATTGACGAGCTGATAGAAACTATAAAACAGAGAGGATAAACAGCATAAGAAAAACAAAATAAAAGTATACACCCAAAGCCCAAACGGTTACTGGACGCTACGAGCCAAGACCACACCACAGGAAGCCGAGCAAATATTAAGAGAGCTATACCAACAGGAACAGCCCAGAGCCACCAGAACAGCCAAGAACGGCAAAGTACAAACCCAAGAATTAAGCACGGAATAAACCCCGTGCTTAATTTATTTTAATCCCAGAATTCACAGAGATTAAACCGTTATAGCAGAACTGGACACGTTGACTTGACACCTTGACTTGACTTGACGACTTGACTTAAGCCAACCCAAGACAGCGCCCCGTTAAAGTAAAACCACCCGTAAGAGCCACAGAATAACACAACCAGCCCACCCAGCAAGCCAAGATAAACCAACTCCACGCCAGCAAGCCAAGCCAGCCAATCAGCGATAAAAATTTACGATTATATGCTATAATCGCAAATTATAGCCTACACCCCCTGTTTTACATAGAGCCGACCCGAAAACCAAACACCACGTTAAAAGCACTTTTATTCACTCAAGTCAAATTTTCAAATCAAGTCAACTCCACCTCAAATCAAATCAAATTTACCCAATAAAATGATGATTCCACCTGTCAAACCCACCTAAGTTATTACCCAAAATGTAAAATTAATTACAATTTCGCATAGTATTATATGTTATAGAACCCATATTAATTATTACCTAAAAGCTTATAAAAATTCCACAGATGTTTAAATCCATAAATTTAGTCAATTTGACATCAAATCAAATCAAATCCACTCCAATTTTTAATTTAGTTCCAAGATACATCATCAGAATGTCACCAAACGCAAAATTTAGCCCTAAAAACGCATGTTTATCACAATATTGATAAATTATACATTTTCAGCAATACGATTGATTTTAAGCCCAATTTTTCAATCTTAGAGCATTTTAGTTTGCAACAAGAGGTAACTAATAAAAATAATATCACTTCCCGAAACTTTAGTTTGCAACAATAGATAAATTAATTGGAATTTAGTCAAATCAAATCAATTTCTCGAATCGATATCTGAATATAACTCTAATTTGCCACCAAATAGAAAATTTGCCAGTAAAATCAAGTTTTTATTACTATTTGGTATAATTAGACCTTTTTAGGAAATAAACTCAAATTTTCCCTGTTTTTTGCATTACAAAGCACAGCATAATATCTTTTGGCAAAGCTTCGCTTTGCGATCCTAAAAGGGAAAATAATACATGTCTTCAAATTTTAAAATTTTACAATGTTAGAGAAATATAAAATTCTTCTTTCCTGAGGAGTTAATTAATTAATATATAATGTCTTACACTATATTATAGTTAAAGACTTATTAGTAAACCCTATGTTATTAAAAACCCTATTAATAAGCTCTATGTTATTAAAAAGACTTATTAATATATTCTATGTTATAGTTAATTAATTAAAAGACATATAATAAGCTCTATGTTATATAATATCAATAGGGTGTAATAGTAATATTAATTATTTATTGATTAATTAAAGACATATAGTAAACTCTATGTTATTAATTAATAGTGTGTTACAGTAATACATATTATTTAATTAATTAAAAGACATATAGTAAGCTCTATGTATTATAATATCAATAGGGTGTTACAGTAACATTAATTATTTAATTAATTAATTAAAAGACGTATAAGTAAGCTCTATGTTATTAAATATAAATAGTGTGTTACAGTAACACATATTATTTAATTAATTAAACACATATAGTAAACCCTATGTTATTAAAAACCCTATTAATATACCCTATGTTATTAAAAGACCTATTAATAACTCTATGTTATTAATTAAGCAAGATTCGTGCCAAAATTATTTTTTCTCTTTTGCTGTTCTCAAAACAACTCCAGAAGTCTATTAGAGCCAAAAATTGGGCTATTTTTGATGAGTTGCATTCAAATATGATAAATTATCCATATGCTGAACAAAATACGAATTTGGGGCGAATTTTTGCTTTTTATGAAAGTTGAACTAAAGCTCAGCTCTTGGTAATATTGTTGACAAAATAAGATAATTATGATATACTATACTTGATGTTCGAAAAAGGAACAAAATTATCTTATAAAGGAGGTAATAAATGGATCACGGATGAAAAATCGTAGAAATCAACATAATAGACAGAAGATTATTAAACTGCCTGAAGTATCGTCAAAATCATTGATTGATATGGGAGATTTGGTATTTGAATCTATTGATGGGCAAACCAATGACATCAAAGAACTTAGAATTCCAGCCCACCTATTTTTCAAAATGCTGGAAACAATGCAGGCAGACAAAGATAATCGAGAGTTTATACAAGAATTAAAAGAATACACAATGTTGATTACAGTAGATGTTAGCAACATTTTATTTGATGACTTGGCTGAAATTGAGCAATTATATTTTGAATTATTACAATTAATCTATACGCTTGTTGATAATAAAAAAGATATCGAGAGTAATCGGTCTATGGCAATGTGTTTGATGGATTTATATCCATTCATTGGTGAAATTGTTAAAAATCATGAACAATTAATGATTTATTCTGAACACTTGCCAAAAGGAGTTTTGTAATGAGATATTTTGATTATGTAAGATTTAATGTATATTCAAGAAATATAAAAACAAAGGCTACGGAGAAAAAATATGCATTGGATACATTTGATATGGCTTTACTTCATCACCAAGCTTTATTGCTGGGGTATGATCAAATTGCCGATTTGTTACTTGAGTTGATGGTTGGCAATTGTAATCTTTTTATCATTGAGGATATTGATGCTTTAGCTCATATTGCATCCTCAGCTTATCAATTTGAGGATGATGATAGCAAAGATTATGAGCCAAGTATATCTTATAGTGCGTATAGCTTTTTTGAAAGTTTGGTTCCATATCAAGGTTTATCAAGTTTAGTATTTATGCGAGAGGAGGTTGATGGATTATGAAAATACCAAAAGACAATTTCTATCTGCAAGCATTTTACAAAGATAACAATAAACCTGTTGCTAATAGCTGTAATATACTAACTTCAGATGAGATGATGCAATTGCAAAAGACCGTGGAGAGATTGTGCACCACAAGAAGCGGTAAATTTTTATCTTATGAGCTTTGGCAATTGGTAACTGGTAAAACATCACCGCCCATATTTGTTTGGGATGACACCAGCCCAGATCACGAAAACTATTTATATTTTAGTGCATGTGAAGCTTATAGAACAAATAAAAATTCTAAAAATAAGTTTCCGCTTAGAATATTATTATATTTTGATGGACTTAAATGTCTTGGTGAACCAATATATTTTATATTTTCTCGAATGGAAAATAACGAGTAATGATAACTGAACAAGGAAGAAAACTTCAACAATTTTATATTCGTAAAATAAACTCGGCTCGTTTGCGCAAAAACGGGTATATTTTGCCAGAGGAATCTATTGCAATAAGTCGACAGAATTGCGAACTTGTTGCAATGGGAGAGTCGCAACTAATTCGTTCGATTTTTCGTATTCGAGGACTTGATGATGATTTAACGAAAGTTACTGAACAAGTTCATGAACTTTCAAAAAGCAAGAGTTCTCGCAGGAAAAATCAGCAAGAAATTGATAAACTATTGTACATACCAGAATTGGTATCAGTAGTGGTTGATAAAAAAAGCGATTATAAGTTTATTGGGCAAAATGGATTTAAAATAGGCGATACTCATTTTGTACGTCTTTTATGTGGGGCCGGGCATGCTCGTAGAAACAGTGCTATTTTTGTTGACGATAAAATTGCTCAGCAGCTGGTAGATATCCTTAACAATGATTATGATAAAGAATATAAGATTGCACCATCAAAATATAACGCTTATTTTGCTCTGGCTTCATCTGCAACGTATCAAGTTTCTGAGCCTGAATTTGCTGTTATAAAAGATGCTGAAATTGAGCGAGATAATTGCTTGGTTGAGTTTATTGAGGAAAATCAAGATGACGAATCTTATCGTAGTGATAAAATTGTCACCAAAAGGATGACCCTAACTTTTAATCTTTTTGATGGGCAAGGTTTAATTTCACCTGCCAAAGCAAAACAATGGGCTGAAGAGCTTGGATTAGATTACGTACCTTCAACATTTATTGTTCGCAATAATTTTCTTAAAGGTATGGTTGTTGTATTTGATTTCCATAAATTTGCTGAAGAAAATAATAAAAAATATTTTATGGATGTTTGGGGAAATAAAGTTGATGTTCGCAATGTAGATATGATTTTAACAGAATCTCAACTTAAATTATGGGGTGCTTTTAAAAGCCATGCGGAATATGTTGATAATTGTAGAAAAAATCATTTGTACTGGGGTGTTTCTCGTTTTTCACCCCGAGAAGATAAAGATTATGTCTTTAGTAATTACCAATTCCTTCAAGTGGAAGATTTTACAGAAGAAGAAATTAGTGAATTGTGTAAGCCCACAATAGATTTCTTGGAACAGACAATTGGTTATGACCCTGATATTACAAAATTATATTTAATGGGTAAGCTTGCAGATAAGCCCTATGATAGTGATGATAATATTATTGAGCGAATCTCTGACCCAATAACAAAAGCTCTTTTACTGGATGATAGATTATTGGAAGATCCTCATATAAAGAATCACATCATTTCTTTACTTGATAAACGTATCAAAGAAAGTTATATTGGAAATCTTTTACTTGATGGAAATTATCAAACAATTATTGCAGATCCCTATGCTTTTTGTGAACATGTTTTTGGAATGGAAATAAAGGGTTTACTTGGAGAAAATCAACATTATTCTGCATATTGGAACAATAGGAATGTTGATACTGTGGCTGCTATGAGGGCGCCTTTAACTTGGCGCTCAGAAGTAAATATTTTGCATTTGCAAAATAATGAGAAACTAAATCAGTGGTATTCGCATATCTATAGCGGAATTATTTACAATGTTCATGGTTATGACAATATGCTTCAAGCAGATTCTGATTATGATGGCGATATTATTATGACGACAAGCAACAGATTGCTTATTAAAAATGCGAAAGGCGGGCTGCCAATTACTTATATTAAGAATAAAACGCCTAAAGAAGCAATCAACCCAGACACCCTGTATGAATATGATTTAAAAGCATTTGATAGTAAAATAGGGTTTATTACCAATTGTTCTACAACAATGTATGCTATGTTGCCCCAGTATGAAGGGCAAAAAGCACAAACAGATGAACTTATCAAGCGGTTGAAGATTTGTCGCAAAGAACAAGGAAATCAAATCGATAAAGCTAAAGGGTTGATCATTAAACCCTTTCCTAAATGGTGGACGGGTTGGATTCGTACTACGGCTGATAATGCACATCTTGCAGATGAAATTGAGCTAAGTAATTCAATTATAATTGAGAAACGCCCCTATTTTATGCGTTATCTTTATTCTGATTATAATCGCAGATATATGGAATATAGGCGTAAGTTTGATAGGATTTGCTGGGAACGATTTGGAAAAGATTTTGATGAACTTACAGAAGAAGATAAAGCAGATGATATTTTAGAGAAATATAATAAATATGCCCCTCTTATTGATAGCAATTGCACCATGAATAATATTTGTCATTTTATGGAATCGCACATTAAGGAAATAAAGTTAAAGTATCCATTAGAAATCAAAGAGGAAAACCTAATGATGTTAAAAGATAGCACAATTCCTTTTGATATCAATAAGTATAAAAAAATGGAGGTTTTATATCGTAAATATAAATCAGAAAAGAATAAGATAACCCGAGCTGTTGCAAAATCAGGTTCAATTCAGGGGGAAATTATTTATAAAACTATTGAACAATATAATAAAGCAATTCGAAACGAAGCTTTTGCAATTAGTGATAATTTGGCAGAATTGACCAATTATGCAATTGCTTTGTGCTATGAGCTTCATCCATCAGACAACAAAGCATTTGCTTGGTCTGTATTTGGAACTGGAATTGTCGAAAACATCAAAAATAATCTTTTGAGAAAAGGTATTAAAACATATAAAATACTTTGCCCCAAAATCGGGGATGTTGATGCTGGAACCAAAGTTGTTTCATATATGGGCAAAGAATACATTGAAAAGGAATTAGATATTCCGACAAAAGACGAAGACTATGATGAAAATTTCGATTTGGATCAATGGGATTTGGATAACAATGGCTATAATTTTTGATGAGAAAAAATACGCAGAAGAAATTCTTGCAAATAGGAATGATGGCAGAAATATTACCCAGAAACAACTCAATACACTTGCCAAATATTATTCTTATCTGGGTTATGATAATATGAAAATTAGAGAGTTGCTTATTCAATTTGGCAAAGACAAGGAAGGCTCATTTAATGAAGTAGTGAATGAATATAGGCTTACAAATGCTTTAAAGGCAACAAAATATCCTTTGCGTGTTGGACGCAAAGTTATGTTAACGAAAAAAGAAGTTGGTGTGTTGTTGGGAATACAAGATATTAATGTTCGCAAAGTATTATTTGTGATTTTAGTAGTGGCAAAATATTTTATGCGAGATAATTTTGTTGCCTATCAAGGAGGAATTTCAGATCTTTTTAAATTGGCAAAGTTATCTCACTTGCCAAAACAAACAAAACAGAGTATAATACATACACTTGGAACTCTTGGTTTAATTAAAGCAGATTTGAAATTTGGATTTTATCATATACTCTTTTTTGACCCAGAGGATAAAAGTGTTGAAATAACAATTGATGATTTTTCTGACATAATGAATTTTTTCCCAGTGGTATGCCAAAATTGTGGCAAGCTTATGCTGGGCAAACCAAAAAGGAGAATGATATGTGATGAATGTTATATGGAAAAGCGAAGGGAAGATAATTTAAAGAAAGTGAGAAAATTCAGAACAAAATAGTTTATGTAACCAGATAATTTGCATTGACTATTATGAGAAGGACTGAAAGATTTTTATAATGTATGTGGAATTAATTTAATCCTCAACCTCGAACTTAGCATGAACGTATTAATTCATATATGTTGTAAAATAAAATTTATTATTTTTTGGAATGTTTGGTAAAACAATTTGATTGAATTTGGAGTTTTATAACAATGAAAAACAAAGAATGGTTTGTTAGAGAAGTTGCAAAACGAGCACAGTTTACAATTGGTGATGTTTCACTTATTTTGAAAACGATGATTGAAGTTTTCGAAGAAGTTATGCTGAGTGGTGAAACTTTAAATATAGGTGGATGGTTTCGTGCCTATCCAACTGTGGTAAAGGCTTATAAAGGCTGGGATGGATTTCGTAAGAAAGAAATAGATATACCAGAATCTACAAGAGTTATAATTAAGCCAAAAAGGCGATTTTGGAACATGTTGAACGCTGATAATCTTGAATCTGATGAAGAGGAAACTGATATTGATGACTAATAATATTCATAAATTAGAAGAACTTTTTAATGATATTCTTGCTCCGGGTGAGAAGCCAGAGGATAAAATTTATCGTCTTTTTAAAAAAGAACTTGGTGCAAACAATGGTAGAAAATACCTCTCTGGTGCAAAATTGCTCGCAAATCAAGGATTAGAAATTCTTTCAGATGAAAGCGTTTATAAACCTGATTTTGCAAAAGAGGAAGTTGAATTTAAAGGTGATAATAGTCGGACAGTAAAAAAGGATATCTATCTTACTGAAGATGAGGCTGCAAGCCCAGAGTCTATTATGAAGAAAATGGGATTTGACCCATTACTCTGGGAAGTTATTTCATGTAAGGTTACTCGTGGAAATTATGATGTAACTTTAAAACTTGAAAGTATTGATGTGGACGGTAAAAAGGCTTCAGAACCTAAGACTGTCACTAATTACAAGTATTCGGTAGTTCTTAGCGTCAAGCCAATCATGGGGTATTTAACTACCTTAGATTTGGAAGAAGTTTTTTCAAATATTGTATTTCCTAAAATTGAGGATTACAAATATGATGGCGGAAACAAGCTATTAGAATTGCCGTTTTTTGATGTACACTTTGGAAAATATGCAGATCCAAATGAAACCGGGCAAGAACCTTATAATCTTGAAATTGCTGAAACTATTTTTAAGAATGCTATTATGGATATTCTTTCTAAGGTTGATGCCTATGGCTTGGATATTATGAGAATTGTTTTTCCAATTGGGCAAGACTTCTTTCACTTTGATACTATTAACGGAACTACCACATCAGGAACCCCAGTGGATACCGATGGAAAATGGCACAAAGTTTTCGAGAAGGGTGTCGAGGTTCTTATTTGGGCTATTGAACAACTACGGGTTGTTGCGCCAGTTGACGTCTTTTATGTTGCTGGAAATCATGATAAAGCAATGAGTTATTATGCCACAGTAGGTTTGTACCATTTGTATCGTGAAAGTGAAAACGTTAATGTCTTGCTTGGTCTTCAACCTCGAAGATATGTAAAATTTGGAAAATGCCTAATTGGATTTTCTCATGGGAGAAAAGAGGGCAAAAGAATTCAAGATATGATGCAGCTCGAAGTTCCTGAATATTGGGGCGAGACACAATTTAGAGAGATGCACATGGGAGATCTTCATCATGAGGCTTCAGATGAGGGCGGTGGTGTTATGTATCGTCGTATTTCGAGTATAACCCCACCTGATGAATGGCATGCGGAAAAAGGATATATTGGCGCCCAACGCAAAGTTATGGCTTTTGTTTGGGATGCCAATTATGGATTAGAGTTAATAATAAATTCATTAGCTAATTCAGAAAGAAAACAATAATTATGTTAAATAGGAGGTGTTTATGTCTCCTGTATCAAAAAGAATCGTTAAGACAGTAAAGCCAGAGGAGTACACACATAAAGACGGTAATATTTATTATTGTCGTGCGTGTGGGCAAATTTTAAAACCAGATGATTTCTATGCTTCGGGAGATACGCTATTAGATCATAATGGTAAAATGTCCATCTGTAAGAGTTGCATCCAAAGGATTTTTCAAAACGAATATATTATGTCTGGTAAAAATCTGGCAATGGCAACGCTAAACACTTGTCGAATAATTAATTTGGAATTTGATGAAAAGGCATTGCAAACAGCTAAAGATATTGTTGAAAAAACGAATGTAAGTTTTGAAACAGGTTTTTTTGGACATTATAGAAATATTCTATGGCGAGGTAAGCGCCCCAAGAATAAAGATGAACGTTATCTTATTTTTGTCGAGCCTGAAACTTTAGATGTAGCCCTTCTTACTGATAACGAGGAAGTTGAACACGATGTAAAAGAATTCTGGGGTGATAATTATACCCCAGAAGAGTATGAAATTCTTGAAAAAGAATTTTGGAGTTGGATTCCCCGTTTTGATGTTGTAAATAAAGAAGAGGAAAGTCTCATAAAAATGCTCTGTGAATTACGGCTTGATATGCGTAATCTTAGGCTTAAAAATAAGCCACTTGATAATACTATTAAAAATTATAATGCCGTAATGAACCAACTTGGTATTACCCCAAGTCGAGTTGATGAAGCTAATAAAACCGGCGATACCTTTTCAGAATTTATTAGACGTATCGAGGAAGAAGAGCCTGCGGAATATTATAAAGATAAAAAATTATTTGCTGATTATGACAATATAGGTCAATATTTTGAAGATTTTGTGTCAAGACCTATTCGCAATTTCTTTGGAAAAGGAGCGCCTGATTTCTATGTTGAGGATGATGGTGAGGGTGGTCATGGTGGCGACTTAATGTCTGAAGTCAGAGCTGATAATAGCCAAATTGATGATGAGGGTATCACAGATGGCTTATAAGAAAAAACCAAACACATATAATAGGTCTAAGCGCTGGGTTTTTAAACGAAGTATACCTAAAAAGCAAGAAGAATTAAATCGAGAAAAAATTGAAAAATTTAAACTCTGGATAACCTTTTATCGTAGGAACATACATCGTTTTATTATGGATTATATGAAAGTGAACTTGTATCCTTATCAGGTATTATTTATATGGATGCTTCAAAATAGTTCGCTTTTCTATGCTGTTGCAAGCCGAGCGACAGGAAAATCATTTTTGATAGCTGTGTTTGCTGTGGCAAAAGCAATCTTATATCCGGGTTCTGAAGTTGTTGCAGCTGCTTCAACAATGAAGCAAGCAGGTGTTATTATCAACGATAAAGTTCGTGAAATTTATAATGTTTCCCCCAATGTTAGGAGAGAAATATTGTCTTTTTCTGGCGGTAAAAATGGCTTTTATGTGGACTTTAAAAATGGCAGCAGAATTGTCGCTGTTCCTTCTACTGAGAATGCAAGAGGCACAAGAGCAACTTATCTTATTGTTGAGGAATCTCGTTTGGTGACAAAAGAGTTTTTGGATAGCGTTTTTAAACCATTTTTGAGACTTAGAAATCCGCCATTTGTTACCAAGAAACCCTATGCTGGGGATACCGATTATGATGAACCCGGCGTTATTTCCTATATTACTTCTGCTTGGTATACCAGTGAAGATTGGTATCAGGATGTTAAGAGTGTAATAAAACGTATGTTACGTGGGGATAAAGGTGTTTATTTTATGGCTACAGATTTTTTGGTGGCTGTTCGTCATCGTATTAAATCAAAAGCAATGTTGAAAGACGAAATGATGAACGCTACCCCAACAGCTATTAGACATGAATACTATAATCTTCCTTCACGTATTGGCGCAGATGGATTCTTTGATTTATCTTATTTTAAGAGAACTGGCGAAAAAGCTTTTTATCCACAAAGAAATGCCACTTATAATCCAAAGAAGAATCCTTATCAAATTGCTAAAGTGCAAGATGAAAAGCGTATTCTATCTGCTGATATTAGCACTCGCAGAGGTTCAGCAAATGACCTTACAATTTTTTCTTGCATTAGGTTGATACCTATGAAGAATGGATATCATAGGGAATTAGTGTACATGGAATCACATAGTGGTTTGGGGATGGCTAATCAGGCTTTGAGAGCGAAACAGTTATTTTTTGATTTCGAGGCTGATTATATGGCGTTGGATACGCAGTCAATTGGTCTCTCACTTTTCGAAGAGCTTGGTAAAAATATTACCGATCCAGAAAGAAACGTGCCATACCCAGCGTTTACAATTTGCCCATTACACGAATTGAGTGGACAGCAATTTGAGGATTACATAAGCCGTGTAACTGGGGCAAATCCTTTGCCAGTAGTTTTTCCAGTGATGGCAAGCGCATCTTTAAACTCGTTGATCGCTAATGAATTTAAGTCTGCTCTTCAGGGTAATAAATGGGAATTTTTATTATATTCTAAAAATGCAGAAAATTATTTAATTGATAAACAACCAGAATATACTGCAAATCCAAATGATAGCAGTATTAGTGCTTTTTTCTTAAATCCTTATGTTCAAACAGATCTTTTTATTGAAGAATGTATGAATTTGGAATTTTCTCTTAATGGTGGCTTAGTAAAGCTTGACAGAAAGAATGGTCGCAAAGATCGATATTCATCCGTAAGCTATGGGAACCATTTGGCTGAAATTTTAGACCGTCAATATCGAAGAGAAGATACATATGAGGGTTTTCTTGAAGAAATGCAAAATCTTGTTATGGTGTTTTGAGTGTGGAGGTGTTAATGGAAGATGATGAATTGATAAAAGAAATTCCCTCTACTACAAGCAGTGAGCTTTCACAAGAAGATGTCCTTGATTTACTTAAGTTTGCTACAACTTTAGGATTAACTTATCCGCAACTTATAGTTAGCTCAAATCGAAGTAATGCTGAATTGAATGGTCTTGATGGTTATTTAGCTAACCCAGATGGTTCAGAAGTAGAACTTGCAAGATTTAGCGAGAATTTAGAAATCGAATCGCAGATATATCGCAAGATTATTTCATATCTTGGTAATATGCTTGCATTTGATTTTACTTATAGTGCAAAGACTAAAAATAGGTATGACAAAGTAGATTATACTTCGGCAGCCTATAAGAAAGACTTAGAGCATGTAGAAACTTTCTTTTCTAAGTTTGACTATAAGAAAGAATTCATAAATGTAACAAGGCAGCTATTGAGAAAAGAAATTGTATTTGTAGCTCCAAGAATGGAAGGGGAAAAGATAATTCTACAAGAATTGCCATCAGCACAATGTAGAATTACTGGGCGTGGATTTTATTCATTTAGATTTGCGTTTAATTTTAGCTATTTTATGTTAAATGAAAAAGCTCTTGATGGGTATCCACAATTTTTTAAAGATACTTATAATGAAATAAAAAATAGTAGATGGGATGGGCGTAAAACAAAAATAGTAAAAGACTATTGGTGGGTTGATATTCCTGAAGAGGTCGGGTTTGTTTTTAAGTTTAACTTAGATACTTTACGATTGATTCCCGTATTTTCAGGTTTATTTAAAGACCTTATCAATCAGGAAACTATGCGCAATCTACAAAAAAGTACTGATATGGCAGCTGCACAAAAAATTATTTTGGGGCAGTTTGGTCGTGTCAAAGATGCTCAAGGTAGAATTGGCAATAATTTTGATACTGACGCAAAATGGGTTGCAACATTTTTAACACTCTTAAAAAATGCTCTTGGTGGTGAAATTAAAACTGGTGCCTTGCCTCTTGAGGATATTAAGGCAATTGAGTTTACATCCCAAAAGGATTTATATAAGGACTGGTTAAAAACAAGCATTTCCACGAGTGGCATTAATTCTAATCTTATTTATGCCGACTCTGAAAATCGCTCAAATGCAACGGAAACCCAGCTAAGTATGGATGTTGATTCGCAACTTATGGAAAAATCCATATATCCACAGCTCGAATCATTTTTGGAACTTTATGTAAATTTGGGTACAAAAAAATATCATTTTACTTTTAGGTTTGAAGGCAATTCTTTTTATACTGATGAAAAGAAGCGTCTTGATGCTGTGACTGGTCTTATGAACTATGGCTTCTTTTTGCCTCAAAAAGTAGCTTCTGCTATGGGTATGAATCCATTTGAATTTTATCGGCAAATGGAAGAAGCAGACGCTCTTGGTTTGGCAGACAAGTTAAAGCAAATGTTAAATAAATCCCCCTCAAGTGAAGAACCCGGAAGACCGGCTTTGGAAGATGATGAATTAACTGATTCTGGTACACAAACTCGTGGAGACGCTGAAAATGTTGATAGGGGTGGGAGTATATGATATGTTTGTTATTAATCCAAAGCACATAAAGAGTTTAAATATATATCTTGCAAGTCCAGAATTTGCTGACTATCTCTTACATGAATATGGTATGACGCCGTTTTGTTATATGGCAGATGATCTTGGGAATATGAGAGCTGGTTTTAGAATGACTGAAGAATTATTAGATATTCTAAAAGAAATGCCGTTGGACTTGGGAAAGGAGTAATTGTATATGGCAAATAAAATTTTGAAATTTGATGTTGCTGATGCAGTAATTGAACCGAGTTCTAACGATAAGCAATTTGCGACTTTGTATGTGAAAACATTTTCCTCTGGGCTTTCAAGAAATAAAACTTATGTAAGCGAAGAAGTATTACGTTCTACAGCCCATACAATTTTAGAGAAGCCATTAATTTGGGCTTATGACGCAAAACGCCATGATGCGAGTGCTCATGAACCATCGGCTGTGCCATGTGGTTTCGTGCCATCGGTTAATTCTCTGAAATTTGAATCAACAGAAGATGGGAGATTGATGCTTACGGTCGCAGCAAAAATTTGGAAATACTATTCTGGATATCTTATGGATTTTTTTGAACGTGATGGTGCACAAAAGCCAGTTTCTGTAGAAATAGAAGTTATTGATGCGGATGAACGTCCAGATGGAGTATTAGATATTAAGGATTTTAATTATGCAGCGATTTCCATTCTTGGTAGTAAGATACGCCCAGCTATTCCGGGCGCAAAAGCTATGGTGGTTAACTTTGCAGAATTGAATGAAAAATATGAAGAAGCTTATCGCAAGGAATTTCAGGCAGATCCTGCTGATAGCAAAATATTGAAAGAAGGTGATATAATTGTGGAAATTGAAGATGAAAAAGTTTTAGATGAGAATTCCGAACTTGGGAACTTTCAAGAATTGCAACCTGAACAGAATAAAGCTGATGCAGGATCGCAACCCGAACTTGAAAAAGAAGAGGATGTTGCCAAAGAGGTTGAGGGTACTCAAAAAGAATTACCTTTTGCCGAACTGCGAGCATATTTTTCTGAAAAACAGGAAATTCTCAATGTTTTCGATGGGACAAGTGAGGATATAATTCTTGCTTTGTTCACAGAAATAAAAAATCGTGATGAACAAATTGCCCAGCTTGATAAAAGCAAAGCAGAACTGCAAAAGTTCAAAGATAAAAGTGATGCGGAAGAATTACAAAAGGCTATTGATGAAACACTCAATACCGTGCGTAGTTCTTTGGGCGCAGATGAAATTGACCTTTTATCTGAAAAATCTAAAGATTATTCTTTAGAGAATATTAATATTTGGCGAAATGAAGCCTTAGCGAAAGCTTATGAAGCTTCTGTTTCAAAATCAAATAAGCCCGATGACTTTAAGGTTGCCATTCCTGAACGTGAGCAATCTAAGAAGAAATCTGGATTTGTTTGGGATAAATAATTATAATTTTACGGAGGTAATTTTATGGCTCATACTGTATGTTTACAAAGTGCTATGGCTTCACTGAACATCGATTCCTATAATCGTGTTGCAATTCATAGCGCTGACCTTGATAATGGAAGTCTTGTTGCTTTGACTTCTCAGGGGCTTGACCCCGATGGCGTTGCGAATGCTCTCTATAACGAAGTTTGGACTGCTATCGCACCTGACGCCGACCATTTGGCTGACCTGTGGCTTGTTCGCTCTCCTGAAGTGAGTGTTGACAGTCACGGTTATGTGAATGGCAATATGCAGGACTTTTATAATCCTGCTGATAAAACTTTCGATGCAAAACTGTTGTCGAAGGGTGATGTTATCGTAATTTCCGCTGAAGGCATGGCTGGCACTAAGGGTACTAATACTTACGCTGTGGCAGTTGCTGGTTCGACCAAATGGAACTGGGCAGCCGCTCCAATTGCCGCTGGTTTCTCAGCTAAGCTTATTGGTGATTACACCATTCCCGGCAATCCTTCTATCCCCGCCTTCAAGTTTGAAGTTGTGCAGATTTAATTGAAGGAGGAACAATAATATGAAAATTCAAAATCACATTATGAAATTTGTTGCTGATGGTGGAGAACCTGTTGAAAGCCTGTTTAAATCTTTCAGGGATCTTTATAACCATGCTCTTTCCAAGCAAGGAATTCAAGGCTTGACCTATGAACCCCTTGATTATAATGAGAAAGAGAAAGCTGTTAATGAGGCTATGGTCGATGAGATTATTCGGCGTGCGCAGTTGCCTGCTGAAGCTCGTCAAAACCTTGCTTCTTTTGCCAATCATCCCAATATTGGTTGGGCTACCTTTGCAGTAATCAGCAATCTTGTTGATTCTGTAATGCCAGTAAGCCTTGATTCGATTATTGGTAACTGGGCTGAAATTCAATATAATCCCGGCTATGGCAATGTTTATGAATTTCGCACTCGTTTTCAGGGGTTCTTGAAAGTTACGAAATTCTCACGAGGGAAGCGCCTGCCTGAACTTCAGCGTACTAACGCTGGTGTTTTTACTTTAACTCCAGAGCTTCATGCTCTTGCAGTTGATACCGATTTATATCGTTTATTGATGGGTATTGATTCAATCGCTGAACTCGCAATTCTTGTTTCTCGTTCAATGGCTCAAGCCATTGCAAATGAAACTTTGCTTGCTTTTGAAGGGGCGGTTGCTGCTTTGCCAACAGGTGCAGGTGGTTTATCTGTTAGTGGCTATACCCAAAATGATTTGATGGATTTGGCAGCTCGTATTCAAGCTTGGACTGGCATTATGCCTATGGTAGTTGGTACTCGTGTTGCTCTTTCTGCTGTTATTCCTGATACCGCAAGCCCGTTAGTAGATTTAAGCTCAAGCTATGTTCAGAATGGCTATTTGACAACCGCATTTGGTCTGCCGATGTTTGTGCTTCCGCAGGCTGCCGGGGATGTTCCTTACACTGGGGCTATTTCTGACAAGTATATTTATATTATTCCTGCTGATAACAAGCCTGTAAAGGTTGCGGTTGGCGGAGAAATGACCTTTAGCGATAGTGGGCGTATGTTTGCCGATCTTCGAAATACCGTTGGCTTATTCAAGGAATTTGCCGTTGGTGTTCCAGTAGGTTCTGTATTTGGCGCTATTGAACTTGTTTAATTTTATTAAATTTAAAGATAGGGTAGAGTAAATCTCTACCCTATCAACCATTAGAGGAAAAAATAAAAATGGCTACAAGAACAAGGAAAGTCGCTCCTAAAAGTGACGACACAATTGTTGAAACAAAGAAAACTCCCATTGCTCAAAAATCAAGCATTCCAGAAAATTTAGAAATAAGCTCTGACGGCAAGGTTACCTTGACAGTAGAACAATTATTGAGTTTATTAAAAGATAATGCTGTATTGAAAAACAAAGAAGAAGATAGTAAGCTGAAGATTGATGATATGATTGAAGTTATATCACTTACGCCATCTATTGTAAACGCAAACGTTTCTCCCACTCCGAAACAACCCGGAAGGAATTATCGCTTTGATAAATTTGGCAAAGTATTACAGATTCCATATTCTGATCTGATGCAAATTGTACAGAATCACACAGCCTTATTTGAGAAGGGTTATCTTTATATTAATGATGCTCGATTTGTAAAAGCTGCGGGTTTACAAGGTGCCGTAGAGAATATGCTTACGAAAGAGCAAATTCAACAGATTGTTTATAGCGATTCTCCTGATTATATGGAATTATTTGCTAAAGCTACAACTGAGCAGCGTAAAAACATTGCGGGTATTCTCATTGATGAAATCAATGCGGGTAAAGAATTTGATATGAATAAGCTTGATAAAATTTCTAAGTTTATTGGATATGATATTCTGGAACGGGCTAATAAGCAAAAAGAAGCCTTCAAAAAACCTGTGGTTGATGAGCAAGAAGAAGAATAATAAATATAATAGGAGGCTATATGACATCGATTAATGAGGTCATAGACCTCTTTTTAATGTTAGTTAATGATTACAAATTAAAACAAATCTTTGATGCGGGTAATTTAGAAGAGTATGTTGAGGTATGGCTTCGCATGGCTATTGTGGATTTCAATAGGGTTAGAACTTTACCGTTATCTTATAGCCCCATTTCAAAAACATTTTCGGAGGTTTTGACAGACGAGGAAATTTCTATTTTGTCACAACTCATGGTAAAATATTGGTTGACAAAAGAGGTCAATGATGTTTTGGCTATGGAGAATGTTCTTCAAGACCATGATTTCACACGTCATAGCGAGGCACAAAATCTTGATGCAAAAAGAAATCTTTTAAATAGACAAATTGAGGATTGTAAGCAGCTATTAATTCAATATGGATATGACCATTTTGTTTGGAATCATGTATAGGGAGGCTTATTATGACCTATACTGCATTTATTTATGATCCCAGTTCTAACAAAAAAAGGGGCGAACAATTAAAAGATAGATTTCAAGCTGTGCTGGATAGGGAATACTATGGAGCGCCAGATATTGAAACTATTAAAGAACAAGATGGTATTGGTTTAGATACATATCATGATATTAATGTCCGTATTAATCGTGGTATTAGGGTTTATACTGGTCGTGAGGTTGGCAATGATTGGCGTTTATTAATGTTTAAAGATGTTGATCATCCAGTAATATTAGGATTGAAATATTTTTTTGATAATAACTGGTGGTTAGTATATAACATTGAGACAACTAATAATCTTGCAGCTTCATGTATGGTAAAACGTTGCAATAATGTACTTAGATGGAAAGATATAAATGGTAACTTATATAGTGAACCTTGTATTTTTGATAGTTTAGTCGCACGTGCCCGTGACCAGATTAGCGCAGAAGATTTAGTAAATGTTCAGGGCTATATCAACTGCTACGTACAGCTCAATGATAAAACAGCTTTGATTGAAGAAAATCAACGCTTTCTTATAGGTCATCCCAAAAAGCGTATTGCATATAAAGTATTTGGCAATGGCATCAGGAATTTTATTAATAATTATACCTATGATGATAGTTCTGCTTCATTACTTATGCTTACCTTAGGTGGAAGTCATGTTAATCCCGCTACTGATGACCTTGAAAATGGTATCGCAAACGCTTATCCATATCATTTTGAAATAGGTGATTTGCCAGTAAATATTATTGGTAAACCTAATACGAGCTATCAATTGCAACCCATATTATATCAGGATGGCGTTGCTTTAAGCGATGGAGAATTTATTTATGAAACTTTAGATAGCTCTGTTGCTATAGTTGATAGCACAGGAAATGTTAGCCTGATTGCTGATGGTATTACACAAATTAAAGTTTCTTATTTTTATAATAGTGATGTTTATGATGTTGTTGACGTTGTTGTCGATTCCAATTCTGTTGATCAAACAATAACAATTACACCAGAGCCATCCTTTATTCTTGAGGGCGAGGAAGTAGTGTATACAGCTCGTTTATTTGTCGGCGGTGAAGAAATTCCGAATACCATCTTTACGATTAATGTTTCAGACCAAAATGAGATTCCTTCTGCTAATTTTGAAATTACGCAACTGAGTGATAATATGTTCAAAGTAAAAAATATCAAGCGATATTTATATAAAACCTTGAAATTAGAAGTTAGCGCCAATACTTATAGCAGGGAAATTGAAATTGAGTTAAGAGGGTTATTCTAATGATTCGTATAGATAGTAAAACAAATGATTTTGAGGGTTTGCCAGAAAT
>ENA-UOYA01002247-UOYA01002247.1-activated-sludge-metagenome-genome-assembly--contig:-NODE-2247-length-18950-cov-7.533633_pt1 | contig 18950 bp, 15 predicted proteins | sample MGYA00238163_ERZ764804 | MGnify/ENA primary metagenome ERZ764804 (study PRJEB28919, sample SAMN05720223) | activated sludge metagenome | isolation source: Anaerobic digester | place: Hong Kong... | reverse complement strand
AAGCCAAGAACTGCATCAAGGCGTGTGCCCTAGACTTCGGGGCTATCGACATCACCATTTCCGAAAATCGGAATTTTTATTCGCGGATTATTTTTCACTTCGCCAATGAGTGTCCAGTCGGCTGGCCCTTTATACATCTGCGAGCGAGTTCTTCCATGAATAGAAAGCGCGGCGATACCGATATCTTGCAAACGCTCTGCAACATCCACAATATTCTTTGTGCTATCATCCCAACCAAGTCGTGTTTTAACAGTAACTGGTCTGTTGGCTACCTTCACGATTTCGGCCGTCATCGCCACCATCTTCGGAATATCTTGTAATAATGCTGCGCCTGCTCCTTTGCAAGCAACTGCTTTTACGGGGCAGCCGTAATTAATATCAATTAAATCGGGATTAGCCTGATCGGCGATGATAGCCGCTTCGCGCATAGAATCGATATCGGAACCAAAAAGTTGAATACCGATAGGACGTTCGTACTCGAAGATATCGAGTTTCATAGTGCTTTTTACAGCATCACGAATTAAGCCTTCGCTCGAGATAAACTCGGTGTACATTAAATCGGCCCCATTCTGTTTGCACACATAACGGAAAGGTGGATCGCTGACATCCTCCATGGGAGCCAACAACAAAGGGAATTCACCCAACTCGATATTTCCGATTTTTACCATTGCAATTGTTTGAAGTTGAACGATTTCAATAAATAAGGCCGCGAAACTCACCAACCGATCATCCAACCGTCTATTTTTGCGCAAAATTAAGAAGAATGGAGTTTAAAGCCTTACTTGCGGACCGCACACCTTACAGAAAGTTTTTAATTTTAGTAGGAATCGCCCTTATTTCGGGAGTGATTTTCTCTACGTTGGGAAGTTTATTGGCGGCTATGATTACCGGAGTTCAGGTGCTCACTGACCCGAAAGCGCTCAGCGATTTGGCGAATCCTGCGGTGATTGATGCATTGAAAATCATACAGTTAGTATCAGCCATAGGCACTTTTTTATTCCCTCCGATTATTGCTGCATGGTTATTTTCGAGCGACGCAAAAGAGTATTTAGGAGTTATTAGAAAGCCCAATTCGCAACAAATTGTAATATCGATAATTCTTTTACTCGTTGCCATTCCGTTTATCAATTGGATGATGATGGCAAATAGTTTGATGGAGCTGCCGGCATCGATGAAAGGAGTAGAAGATTGGATGAAAGAAATGGAAGCTAATGCAGGGCAGATCACCAAGTTACTTGTGAAAACAAATTCGATTGGAGGCTTAGTTTTCAATATTTTCTTAATGGCGATTATACCGGCTTTGGGAGAAGAATTTTTGTTCCGCGGATTAATTCAAAAGCTATTCAAAGAACTTTCGGGGAATGTAAATGCGGGGATTATTTTATCAGCGATCTTATTTAGTGCCATGCACATGCAGTTTTATGGATTTTTACCTCGATTTGCATTAGGAGTGATGTTAGGATACATGATGTATTGGAGCGGAAGTTTATGGTTGCCGATTATTGCACATTTTTTCAATAATTTCTTAGCTGTAATCACCACTTGGGCGGCCGCTAATGGCAGTTTAAAGATCAATCCAGATACAATAGGAACCGAGCCTGGCCAGAGTGCAATGCTAGGAATTAGCGTCTTTTTGACTTGGGGCTTGCTGTTTTTATTGCGAAAAGTATCGATAGAAAAGTAGATAAGAAACTATTTTCTCCTCTGAAACAGCACTAAATTCAATAAATATGAGTGCTGTATTTGGATTATTGCAGAATACGTCTATTTTCCGTATCTTTGCGCTACATTAATCTAATCGTGAAAAAAGCCATGAGAAAAGCGCGAGTTCTATTTATTTCCAGCGAGATACATCCATATATGGAAATGACGGAGCAGAGTAAAGTAGCTAGGCATTTACCCCAGGGCATTCAGGAACGTGGTAAAGAGATCCGCACTTTTATGCCGAGGTTTGGCAATATCAACGAACGTCGAAATCAGCTTCATGAAGTAATTCGTCTCTCGGGGATGAATCTCATCATTGACGATACTGATCATCCATTGATTATCAAAGTAGCTTCCATTCAGGCAGCTCGTATGCAAGTATATTTTATTGATAATGAAGAGTATTTCCAACGCAAACACACTATTCGTGATGCGGAAGGAAAGTTCTATAGTGATAACGATGATCGTAGTATTTTCTTCGGTCGCGGAGTATTGGAAACAGTTAAGAAATTAGGCTGGGCTCCCGATATTATTCACTGTCACGGATGGATGACGGCATTAATTCCGTTGTTAATCAAGACAAGTTACAAGGAAGATCCGATGTTCCACACTAGTAAAGTGGTTTATTCGCTATATGATGATGCTTTTAGTGAACCCTTCAACAACAATTTTGCAAAGAAGACGTTGATGGAAGGTCTAACGGAAGCCGATGTTAAAGATATCAAAGATCCTAACTATGTGAGTCTCACGAAGTTAGCAATGAATTGGTCGGACGCTGTAATTCAGTCGTCTGCCAATGTTCATCCTGATGTTGAGTCGGCATTTAAGAAACTTTCAAAGCCTACACTGGGCTATCAAAATCCTGAAGATTACGTAGAAGCGTACGACAATTTCTACGATGAAGCAGTGATTGAAGAGTCAGTGTTGGCAGAATAAGTTTTTTATCCGTTGTGACGGATAATTCTTTTACTTTCGCCAAATGTTTCGTGTGTTAAATCGCCTATCAATCTTATTGAGCGTTATCGCTCTTGCATTACTATCTTCCTGTAACGATCCTGATTTAGTTGGTGTTGATTTACAGCCTGCTTCCGAACAACCGAATGTAGGTGTAGTTGATACTTTTACTATCAATACCTACACGGTAGAAGAAGATTCTCTCGTGATGTGGAGTCCGTTGAAGAATTTATTGGAGTCACCGACTTTATATCTCGGCAGCCTCGATGATCCGTATGTTGGGAAATCATTCGCCGGATTTGTCTCTCAAATTCGTTTAGGAAATACAATTACTTCCGGAACATTCGCAGGAGTTACTACTCCCGATTCAATTGTGTTAAGCATGAACATGCGTGCAATTGTTGGTGATTCAGAAGCGGTGCACAATATCAGCGTTTACGAGTTAAAACAAGATTTATACACTGACAGTTCGTACTATTCAGGAAGAAATTATTCGAGAGGAGATCTTCTCGGACATGTTCAATTAGTACCTGAATTAGTTGACAGTGCTGTAGTTGGTGGAACCAAAGTTACACCTCAACTTCGAATGGCTCTGGATACAGCCTTCGGCGGAAAATTAATGAGAGAATATATTTCAAATCCTACAACTTTCTCGAGTAACACTAACTTCCTTTCTTACTTGAAAGGAGTTGTTTTAGTTGATAGTGCTAACGGAACAGGAAGTATTCTAACAATGCCATCAACAAGTAGTTTTCATAAGCTTACTATTTACTTCTCAGGGAATAAATATTATGAGTTTTTAATTGATGCAAACGCCGTTCGATTCAGTTATTTCAAACACGATTATTTACCGTCGAACACTGACTTAGTTCAAGATAATCAACTGGTAGTTTCGTCGATGGCCGGATTAAAAGACAGTATTTTCATTCCGCATTTGAAAGAACTATATGCCAACGGACCTATTGCAATTAGCAAAGCAGAATTAGTAATAAAAAGATTAAGTGGAAGTTCGACTACGGGATTCCTAAATCACGATAATTTGTTGGTGTTTGGAAGTGATTCACTCGGAAAAAACACATCTATTGCCGACGCATTAGAATCGACTACCTACTATGGTGGAAGCTACGATGCTACGCATGAAGAATATAAATTTAATGTTGCTCGATATGTGCAACAAACTTTGAAGAAAGTCGTAGAAAACGGAGGAAAGGATTACGGCTTATTTATAGCTGCAGCCGGAAGTACCTCTAACGCCCGACGTTCTGTTTTGCAGGGTGGTACATCCATGAAATTAATAGTTACATATACTAAGATCAATCCATAAATCATGTGTGGAATTGTTGCCTACATCGGAAAGCGCGAAGCATATCCGATTTTAATTAAAGGACTACAACGTCTTGAATACCGCGGTTACGACAGTGCTGGAGTTGCATTGTTGAACGGCGATTTGAATGTTTACAAGAAAGCGGGAAAAGTTAGCGACTTAGCCGATTTCGTGAAAGGAAAGAATGTTGATGGACATGTTGGAATGGGCCATACGCGTTGGGCAACTCACGGGGAGCCAAACGATCGTAATGCGCATCCGCATTTTTCACAAACACAAGAATTCGCAATCATTCACAACGGAATTATTGAGAACTACGCTTCAATTAAAGCGGAATTAATGCAAGAAGGTCACGTGTTTCATAGTGATACTGACACTGAAGTATTGATTCATCTTATTGAAGAAATTTACAATAAAGAAAAAGTTGTTTTAGAAGAAGCAGTACGATTAGCCTTAGGCGAAGTAGTAGGTGCTTACGCGATTGTTATTCTTTCAAAGAAAGAGCCAAACAAAATGATTGCTGCTCGTAAAGGAAGCCCTATTGTTGTTGGTATTGGCAAAGACGAATTCTTTGTTGCTTCTGATGCAACACCTATCATCGAATACACAAAAAATGTAGCTTACCTTAATGATGGCGAAGTAGCGATCATGGATAATGGTAAACTAACGGTGAAGACTATAGGAAATGAAATCAAGACTCCTTACATCCAAGAACTCGAGATGAAACTTGAGGCTTTAGAGAAAGGTGGTTATGAGCATTTCATGTTAAAAGAAATTTACGAGCAACCACGTTCTATCAATGATAGTATGCGTGGTCGTTTCGATTCGAAAACTGGCTCAATTCGTTTAGGAGGAATTAGTGAGTTCGATAAAAAATTGCGCAATGCAAAGCGTATGATTATCGTTGCTTGCGGTACATCTTGGCATGCGGGATTAGTAGCTGAATATTTAATTGAAGATTTAGCGAGAATTCCTGTAGAAGTAGAGTATGCATCTGAATTCAGATATCGTAATCCGATTATCAATGAAGATGATGTATTAGTAGCGATTTCTCAAAGTGGAGAAACTGCTGATACATTAGCAGCTGTTGAATTAGCAAAATCGAAAGGCGCAACTATCTTCGGTGTTTGTAATGTTGTTGGATCGAGTATTCCTCGTGCTACACATGCAGGAGCCTATACACATGCTGGTCCTGAGATTGGAGTAGCATCAACAAAAGCATTTACCGCTCAAGTAACTGTTCTTACTTTGATGGCTCTTCAATTAGCACATATGCGTGGAACAATTACTGAGTCTCGTTTCCGTCAAGTGTTAAATGAACTGGAGAATATTCCGGCGAAAGTTGAAATTGCTTTGAAATCGAATGAGCAAACGAAAGTGATCGCTGAAAAATATAGAGATGCTAAATACTTCCTTTACTTAGGTCGTGGTTACGGATTCCCTGTTGCTCTTGAAGGTGCATTGAAGCTAAAAGAGATTTCTTATATACATGCTGAAGGATATCCGGCAGCTGAAATGAAGCACGGCCCGATTGCATTGATCGATGAAGAAATGCCGGTTGTAGTTATTGCAACTAAGCATGGTTCATACGAAAAGGTTGTAAGCAATATTCAAGAAGTAAAAGCACGTAAAGGAAAAATTATTGCTATCGTTACTGAGGGCGATGAAGAGGTGAAGAAGATGGCCGATTATGTAATTGAAATTCCTGAAACTGATGAGATTTTAGTTCCATTGGTAAGTGTCATTCCTCTTCAATTATTAGCATATCATATCGCTGTAATGCGTGGTTGTAATGTTGATCAGCCAAGAAATTTGGCGAAGAGCGTTACAGTAGAATAAATCGATAGACAGAATAAATAAAAAAGGCGACCTTTAAAGTCGCCTTTTTTTGTGGTTTATCAGCTAAGAAAGTTAGCTGTATATTTTTTATCTTATTTCACTCATCATATTTTGATTTTTAACTACTTCTTCGTTGTTGCTTTTAATTTTGAATAAGCGAATTCACGATTCGAGTAAGCAGATTTGTTTTGAGGATCTAGTTCTAGTGTTTTAGTAAGATCATCAACTACTTTGTCCCATTGGTTGGTACTGCTATATACAATTGCTCTATTGTAATATAAGTTAGGATTGTTTGGCGATATTGCAATGGCTTTTGAGTAATCTGCAATTGCTTCATTCCACATTTGCTTATTTGCATATAAAATACCGCGATTAAAATAAAGTTCTGGCTTTTGAATGATTGAAATAGCTTTTGAATAATCGGCCATTGCCTTTTCAGGCTGATTCAAGAAATAATAACAAACGCCACGTCCGTAATACGCATCTGCATATTTCGGATCAACTTCAATTGCTAATGAATAGTTCTCTAACGACTTTTCTTTTTGACCTTGCGCCCAATATGCGATTCCTAAATTGTAATAAGCTGCAGCGTGGTATTTCGGATTGATTTCATTGACTTTTGTAAAATCACTAATGGCTTTGTCCCATTGTTGCAAATTCCCATATGCATAACCTCGATTTAAATACGGACGAGCTTTATTAGGCGATTTCAAAATAGCGTCAGACCACAAGGTGAATTCATCTTTCCAAACTTTATTTCTTTGATGAGCTAAAACCGCATTACTTCCAATTAAAAAAACAAAAAGTAATGTTGCCATATTTTTATTCTTGTACCATAGGAACTGAAATATTCCACAAGCTAGAATAATGAAAAATCCAAAAGATGGTATGTATGTTCTATGTTCAAATATTAAATCCGAGATTGGGATAATACTTGATTCAATTGATAAAGTTAAGAAGAACCAAAAAATTCCAAATGAGAAAATTCTATTTTTATTAAATAGCCATATTGCTAAAATCAACAACGACAATAGAATAATTCCGTTGATCATCGTTGGTATTTCAAAAAGGCTATTGGATAGATGGAAATCGTAGTCGATATTTTGATTTATAGGTAAAATTAACAGCTGAATGTATTTAACAATTACACTTATTTGTGTAAAGAAATAGTTAGCAGGTGTTATGGTAAAAGTGTTATAGGTTGATGGAGGTAATGGTTTGAAGATGCTAAATGAAAAAGTTGAAATGGTGAATACTACAAATCCTATAATACCTATTGCCGATAAAATGACTTTATAATCTTTGAAATTTATTGATAATTTGTTCTTATTAAAGAAGAATATTTCGATTAATAAAATGGTTAATGGTAGCGTATACGCATTTTCCTTGGTATGTATTGCACAAATGGCAGCTACAATTGATCCAGCAAATAAAGCATACTTCTTCGAGCTATCCGTTAAACGCGCTTTCATGAATAATCCAATCGACAGAAAATAAAATAGCGCAACCATTGAAGCCATCCTTTGTACGATGTAAGTGACAGCTCCAGTAGCTAAAGGGTGAGATACAAAAAGTAAAGCTGTAACTAATGCAATTGAAGTAGCGTGTTGAGCAAGAGAATGGTTTTTTAATCCCGGCGACATGAATAACAATCGCGTAATCCAAAATACTGTATAAGCATTAATTAAGTGAATAGCCATATTGATAAAGTGGTATCCCCAAACATTTAATTGTCCAAAGTGATAATTGATCGCGAAAGAATAGAATGCTAAAAAGCGTGAATGGTTAATATCCCACATCGCTTTCAAATTAGAAAGACTTTTTATGGCTTCATTATCGATGATGTTATGCTTATCATCAAATTGAAAGGAACATCCAAATGAATTAGAATAAATTAATAATCCTAAGAAAACAATTGAAAATAAACCTGTCCAGATCATTAGAGAACTGCTCTGGCCTGAATTTAATTTTTTCTCTTTTATTTTTCGAGAATTATTTTTATTTGATTTAGCGTTTTTCATTTTAATTAAATGGATATTAAAGTCAATGGCTATACTTAGAATTGTTCATTAATGCATATTGTAAGATATCAATAAGCTTTTACATTCCTAACCTTTTCTTTGGGTAATTATTAACATCAAATGCTAATCCAGCTAATAACAATTGAAATCCGAGAATAATAAGGAGAGTAGGTAAAATTACCGTTCCTGTAGGTGCTCCAATTCCTAGTTTGTCATACTTCTCGAATTTCAATAATCCAAAGATTACTCCATACATGAAAATTGGAATTCCTGTCAATAGGTAAAGAGAACCAATATTGAAGTCGAATAAGAAGTACTTTAGTAAAATTCTACGCAAAAAAGTGACTAATAATTTAGGAGGGAATTCAAATAATGTTTTTGTACTTGACAACCCTGAAACTTCATCAGCATACCGAGCTTTCATTGGTACATCGTAGATTACTGCATTGCAAAAGTACAGTTCAGCAATCATAGATGTCTCAAAGTAATATCTTTTGTGAAGTTTATTGAAATTAACCTCAGCTAAAGTTTCATTCTTTATTGCAGTAAATCCGTTTGTTGGATCAAAAATATTCCAATAGCCTGATGCAGCTTTAATCAAAAAACTTAATCCTAAATTTCCGATTCGTCTAACCGGCGGCATCGACTGTAGCGCTTTCAAATCACGAAATCGATTTCCTTTCGAGAAATCAGCTTTACCAGAGATAAGAGGGTTTATTAGCTTTTGAATGTTCGCTGTATCCATCTGCCCATCGCCATCTAATTTAATTGTAATATCAGCACCAAGTTCAAGTGATTTTTTATATCCTGAGATCATTGCGCCACCTACTCCCATATTTGATGGATGGACTACGATATGCATTTTAGAATTTCCTAACGCGAGTTTTTCTAGTACAGCCTGAGTTGAATCTGTTGAACAGTCATTTACAACTATAATATAACTTATTTCCAACGGCAAACTATTGATCACCTCTTCTATATGCTTTGAAACATTATAGCACGGAATAGCTACACTAATTTTTAAATTGTTTGTACCGTTCATTCTCGATATAGGGGTTTATGCAAATGTATAATATTTCTGAGTTGTAATTACATGCTGATGCTGACACTGATTATAGTTCACTGTTAGGTGTATTAAGGAGATCGTATTCGTTCTTTATCAAGGTCAATTAAGTGAATAAGACAAGCTTTTTTTTGTACGTTTTTTAATTCAAAAAGATCCGATCTTCTAGAATTGTTTTTTGGTTCATAATTTGGATTAGAGAGGGAATGTCTAACGTCTTCTTTTATGTGATTTGAAAGGGCTTTCCTTAGTTAAAAGGTAATGACTTGAAATAAAAAGGAATCATAATGAACTGAATAACAGTATAATATCTCCAAATTAAATTGCGGATGGATGTTTAGGTATTGCCAAGTATTTTAAATTTTCTTCTGTGATTCATGAAATTATTTTATCTACTTTTGAAAAGCACCAATAAAAATCTAAACTAATTAATGTAATTACTATGATCAGAAAATCTACTCTATTATTTACTCTTGTGTTTACATTGATACTTGCTACTAATACAAATGGTCAATGGAGCTCGGCCAATTTGGTTAGTGGAAGGTCCCAATTATCCGCAGCTTCAAGTTCAACCCGAGCAATATTTTTTGGAGGGATAGGTATGATAACTGTTCCGCCAAATGTTGCAGATGTATATAATAGCAGCAATAATTTGTGGTCAAATGCTTCAATGTCAAAAGGCCGAACTTCTTCTGCCGGTGCGGGCGCCAACACTAAAATTGCTTTTGCGGGAGGTGCCGATGATTGGATTCTTTCTGTTTATACTAATATAGATATATTTAATATTGCAACAGGTACTTGGTCGACATCTCATTTGTCAGTTGCGCGTGATCGTTTGGCAGCTGCCGCAGCAGGAACTAAAATAGTATTTGCAGGAGGACAATTCTCCGGCGCAGGTCAAGTATATAATACAGTTGATATTTTAGAAACTGCCACTAATTTTTTGACAACCTCACAGTTGTCGGTGGCTAGATATAGCCTAAGCGGAGCAGGAGCAGGGAATAAAGTTGCTTTTGCAGGTGGTATCGATATCAACGGAAATTATTTGAATACTGTTGATATATATGATGTAACAAACGGTACTTGGATGACTGATACATTAAGTATTCCACGCGGTAATTTGACGGCATGTTCATTAGGTGATAAAATTTATTTTGCCGGTGGTGAAAATGCTTCAGGGGCATCAAAGCGAATTGATATTTACGATGTAGTTAATAATACTTGGACAATTGATTCTTTATCAATTGCGCGAACTAATCTTAGCAGTGCATCGGTTGGAGATCTTGTGATTTTTGCAGGCGGAGGTACACCAACTTCTTCTACAGTATATAAACGTGTAGATATGTTAAATACTGTTACAAATACGTGGACTATCGATTCAATGTCAACTGCTCGTGCATACGCAGCTGCTACATCGGTAGGAAATAAATTCATGATTGGTGGAGGAATTCCGAGTGCAGTTGGTGCACCTTCGAATACGGTAGCAATTTATACTGTTACTTCTACCGGATTGCATCCTGAGTTTAATAATGCGACAGCATTTGAAATGATGCCGAATCCTGCACAAAATAATGTTTCGATTACTATTAACGCAACTTCAGAAAATTCAACAGTAGAAGTTTATAATTTAATAGGAGAAAAGGTTGTTGAAATGCCAATTGAAACTTCTCTTACTTTAGACTTACGAAATTTAGTAAAGGGAATTTATCTGGTGAAGTTAAACTCGAAAGGTGCAACGTATACTCAAAAATTGATGGTGGATTAATCGCTATTGAAATTTCGCCAGCAATTGGTGATATTGCATTCCTATAACATCCGGACTATTCTTGGCTTTTATGTCAGCAATAGCCCGGATTTTTATTTGATCTAAATTGTTCTCACTATTCAACATTGTGTCGATTTTATTAGCAAGATCTCTACTGTTCTCGGCTTCGAATAAAAATCCGTTTTCTCCGTCAATAATAATATCGGCATTTGGAGAGAGATTACTCGCAATAACTACCATGGGAAAACTCATGGTCATCAATAAAACACCACTCTGATAAATATATCGGTAGGGAAGTATAATTCCTTGTGCTAAAGAAAACAATATGTCGCGCTCGTAATCGCTAATATGACGAATAATTGGAATGACTTTATCGTTTAGTTTTTTTGAGTCAATTATAGATTGATATTTCTCCCAATTTTCTCCACGTAACTTTCCTGCAATAACAACTTTGAAATTAGATTTGCAGTAGGGTAACGCTTCCAATAGTACATCAACACCTTTCGACTTTTTTATTTGTCCAAAAAACAAAATTATTTTTTCGTTCGCTTTAACAGCTTTTAGCAAGGAGGTATCAAGTGATTCAATTGCTTTGAAATCGCTTGATAATTCTTTCTTCAAATTATCGTTAGTATGATAATTGCTAAATAGTTTTATAAAGTTAACATGAGGAATAATGCCAGTATTTTGTAGCGCCTTGTTGCTGATCTGTTTTGCAATTTCATCTTTACAAAACTGATTATGTACAACTCGTACGTCAGGTAAAGTACTAATGACAGTTCTTCTAACTATAGGCAAGGTAATGGTATCTAAACTCTCAATATCATGAACGATAGCAAGCAATTTAAAACCCATAATTTTAGCTAATGTAAAAGTAAATAAATCAAATGCTCCGGCGCGAAATACATGTAAAATGAGCCAATCTACTTTTTGCTTTTTTGCATCCGATAAACTTTTAAAAAAGCCAAAGAAATTGCTGAGGATTGCACTTATTTTCGAAACACCTATGTTGTGAAAATTCTTTTTATATTGAATTTGTCCTTCTGTATATTCGAAGTTAGAATATAAAAAGCAGTTATCTCCCGCATTTTTTAATCCGCTTAACAAGGATAGATCATAATGATCTATTCCTGCTTTGCTTCCTACAGGATCGATAATGGCAATTTTCATTTAGGTAATTTCTATTATTTGTTTTTAGAGAAATAATTTTTGATCATGTATTGCCATATTTCAGCATCTTTCCCTGAATTTTTTAAATCCCAGTTAGCAGGTGAGTCTGACGGATTTTTAACTTCCATAAATGGATTCCAAAAATCATAATCAGGTTGATAAGCGAAGTATGTCCAGCTCCAACCATTTTTACTCATAATATCAGCACAATCTTTCACCCATTGGTTTCCGTTAGGGGCCCAACGTACAGCTTGGAATTCGCCAATGTAAACTAAGGCACCTGTTTTGTTCTCGAAGTTCTTTAGATAAGACATACTTTTTTCAAGTGCATCTTTGTCCCAGTTTTTACCTGCAATAACTCCAGGATAGGCAATAGGTCTCGGGCGTTTTTTAATTCCTTGGTGCGTAAATTGATTTGGTAAATACATATGCGCTCCATAAATAATTTTCGGATCGTTGATATTGAATCCTGAAAACTTTGCATAATTTGTTGGTCGTCCCCAAGGTCCTGGTGTAACTAAAAAATAGCGTTGTTGATCATATTTACGAATAACTGCTAAAGTTGATTTAAAGAAGTTTTCAAGTCCCGGAGGAACCGATGCTTTATCGCCATCACCTTGATCAACTGCAGGCTCTCCAATAACTTCGTATGCACTCAATTCATCTCCTCTGTCTTTATATCTTCTTGCGATTATATCAACCATTTTATAAGTACTGTCGATATAGGTCTTTTTTGTCCAGAAGTCGGCTGATTTATCATCAACTCCACTCGCAGGATCAAGTACAAGGTAATTGAATGCAACAATACTTGTCATGTTATATTTTTTGCATTCATCTAATACTTTATCAACCCAGTCGAGCTCATCATAAAAAGCTTTTGTAGGATTTATCTTTTCACGTTCCGTACGTTTCGGCGATTTAATTTGTATGCGTATAAAATTAACTCCAATTGAATGTAGATAAGCAACATCTTTATAATCTGCATGAGCAGATGGCATACAAACTCCTCTCCATGGCCAGTTTTTAGGCAATGATTTTTTAGATGGATCGGGAGTTGTTACTTCTGTTGAGGTAGTATTATTGCTAGTCGGTTTTGGATCTTGATTTTTGTTTTTTGCATATTTAAGACAAGCGGCTGGCAACATTAGAATTGCCGAGAAAAAGAATAGAGCCGTTAGCGATAGCTTTCCTGTTTTCATGGTGAATGATTTTTCGAGATTCAAAATTAAGTATAAAACACCCAAATTGGATGAGGATTATTTGAAGATTCGGTGAATTAAGAAGTTAAGAAGCCCTTTTGTCCTGTTCCAATTTAGTGCTAAAGCTAATGCCCCTTTAAATGGCAATAAAATTGCGTACCCTAATTTAGCGGCAATATTTAATTTCTTTCCGCTTAATGAGTAATTCAGCCTTTGCATTAGATCGCCGTTTACATTTTCACATATAGCAATTTCTGCATCGCTTAATCCTCCTCGTTGCCATGCTCCTGATCTTCCGGCATCGACTCCCATCTTTGAAGGATCATCTTTTTGTGTTGATGATCCTACTTGAGGAATTTTAAGCATTGATGGCTCAAATGAAATGCCCGTATGTTGACAAATTTGATTTAATACTTCTTCTGGTTTAGCTAGTAAATCTTCGAAGTGAACGGTAATAATATTTGTATTGTTGATGTTTAGTGCAGAAGAAACAGCATTTCTCCACAATCGAGAAATAACAAACGGATGATAGTTTGCCCAAACTCGAAGAGATTCTTTTTTAGAAACATAATGTCCACCCATCTTTCTTCTTAGATGGCGATTTTTCTGCGATAAAACTACATCGCGAGGATCACGAACAATATGCACTACTTTAACATCATTGAATTTTTGAAAGAGCTGACTTAACTTAAAAATATTTCCCGGTAAATCTTCACAAGGAATAGATTTCCCATTTTCTTTCGCTACATGAATTACAAAATAACGATATGCATCCCAAGCATCAACTCCTTCTTTAAAAAAGTCATTGGCTAACTTTGTTGCATCTTCAATAAATAATTCGGGATTTCTTGTATGATGGAATCCTTTTGTGGATACATCCATCAGCCAACAAAATATTTTTATGGCAGTAGCTTTATCTATAGCTTCAAGCTCTTTTCCATGCGGAATGCAAGGACCAAAGAGGTGTAACTCAGGAAAAGAATAAACAGAAGAATTTTTGCCAAGCATACGTCCAAGCATAGTTGTGCCCGAACGGCTATTCCCCACAATAAAAATCATCCCTGTTTCGCTCATTGTAATTCTAAATCTTCTTCTTTGTTATTTCTAAATCGATAGTAATAGACTATTCCGAAGAACACCGCAATTACTCCATAAAATTTCTGATTTGTTGCTGCTGTTAGCATATCAGCAAATAGAAATATTAGTACATATTGTGATGCCACTAATAGAGTTGCATGTTCTTTGCGTAATTTAAAATGATATTTCAAAGCAAATAAGAATGGAATATAAAAGACTAGTGTTCCAATAATTCCATAAACATATAAGTTGCCTAATAAACCTACATCAGTAGGGTAGAAATATTTATTTATCATCCGGAATCCATCATTCCATCGAGTACTTAAAAATCCAACGCCAATAGCTTGATGATCTGTAAATCCAGCTAACGCAATTTTTGATTCGAGGAAACGGATATTTGTTGATGACTCGGCTACCTTTTCTCCCGTGAGAGTTTCAAAGGCAGTAGCATAAAGTTTTAAATTTTTATTAAGGAAATCGGGAGCCATAAATGCCAGCAATCCGAAAATAAGTAAAATTCCAAATGCACCTAAAATTACCATTCTAATCATTCGTGAAACACTAAAATTTAAAAGCACATATAATCCAACTGTTCCTGCTAGTGCAACTAACTGAGTTCGATCGAGTAGGTAAACTAAAATATAAAATAGGCTTACTGCAACGGTGATCCACCATTTTTTTTCTTTCTTGATCCACACTTTAAATAGCGAATAAAGAAAGAGTCCATAAATACATGAGTCTGGAAATTCATATCTAACTCCTTTATTCGGACTAAAGGTTACAAAGTCTGTATCGATAAATCGTGATGGGTTCACGAACATATAAAAGATAAGAAATATGAAAAGTAGAATTTGTAATGAACGAACAAAATACTTTTCGAAACTTTCTTCAGAGAGCCATTTTCTCTCTAGTGCAGTTACAATAAAATGAGCACAAAGAGCCATGAACACTTGTCGCTGGGCAAGAAATCCATAAATAGCAGGTTGCCCAAAAACACGAGCTGCTTGAATGGCACTTATAACAGGCATCAATATTAAAGGAAGCATTAGCAACGAAATCATTTTTACTTTTTTCGTTTTTAAAGATCGCATCCATTCGTACAAATAGTGGATAACTAATATTCCTAGAAATATTCCAGAGCTTACATCAACAACAGTACGAGCCGGAATACGCACAAAACATGCAAATGCATTTGCAAAAAACAAAAACCAAAGTAACTGATACATCAGTCCTTTTAATACCGGGTTTATACTTTGGTTAATCATTATTTATTTCTTCCAATGCGAAAGGTCTAAATTAAGTGTTTTTTCGAGTTCTTCGATTTCGTCATGATAGTAAGCCGATAAAATCTTTTTTTCTTCTAGACCGATTTTACGATCCGACGGTTTAGTAAACATGTTTTTGAGAGACGAATGTACTCCAAGGCTTTTCAAAAATCGACGTAGCTTTACCTTTAACGATCCCGCCGGTATTGCTTTGTCAAATACTCCTGTACGCGCTTCATTACTCCTTTTCAGTGCAACTGATAAGTCGGCTTTTGTTGGGTCGACTGCCAGGAACAGGTATAGTTTTCGTAATACTTCTTGTGGTTGTTTACGATAATCGTCGTACATGATAATATGTAATTGAGGCGAAGCGAAATTTTTTTGGTAACGTTTTATCTGTTCTGAATATAGTCCAGCGTGAAGAAACATTAGGTCTCTTCCCCACATTGGTTGTTGCGTTTTACTCGCAACTTTAAAAGCATCCGCAAATGAATGATCGGCCATTCCTAATCGTTCTTCCATTACATAATGACTCCATGCTCGTTCGATGGGATTACGCAAAACGATGATAATTTTAGCTTCCGGTTTTACCGATGCAATAATATCAGCTGCTGTTGTCGAATATAAATAACTCACGCTTGCTTCACCAGTTACTTGTGAAGGCAAAGCGGGTTTGAACAATGCAGCATATAAATCTTGATCTCTCAAATACGCTCTCCATCTCGATCCGGGCATACCAGATTGAATCCACTCTTCTATCTTATCGGCTTTTAATCGCTCTTTTAAGTCGGCCCTTAATTTGTTAGGATCAATATCAGTGCAAAAGTAATTGGGCTCTTTCAACGGTGACATATAAACATCAGGATGAGCATCCAATGCTTGTTGCAAAGCTGTTGTTCCTGCTTTAGCTGCACCTACAAGAAAGAAATCAGGAGTAAACATCATTGCAGCCAATAAGGTAAATTAATATTTTTTTGGTTTTTCAGCAACTCTTTTAACTGCTGATTAGGATTTTTATAAATAGCTTCTAAATCTTTTAGTGCCTTATCGCTAATCAATTCACTTTGTCCTTTTTTCTTTTCGTTAAACCCGTAATAAACAGAACGCAATGCTCTCTTTAGTTTGATATTTTTTCTCCAAAAAGTTTCGGTGTGATGATTCACCCATAATGCAAATCGATGTATAAATCCTAATCGATAATCAACTGTTCTATTTTCTATAGTAAAATCCCCAGGTTTATACACAGAATAATCAATGTCGAGCCAATTACATATGCGTTTCATTGTTCCGGGTGTATCTTTCGAAAGCTCATCAAAGAATACGATAAGCAGACGATCCCCGAAATGTTCCATCCATAGTGGAAGATATGCAGCGTAGTTCCCTTCTACTAATCCTTCATTGATATGGTCTGATTCGTCAGTAGTACGAACTCCTGCATCTACAGGAGTGGATGTAGAAATGAATTTTTCGAGTGTTGTGTCAGCTGGGATTTCCAACTTAGTTAGGCAATGACGATAAAATGAAACAAATCGATCCGCAGGTTCTCGCAGAATCATAATGACTCTAACGTTATCGCCTAGCCGATTTTTAATAGTTTCAATTAAGGGAAGTCCTCCGTATAAATAGGATGGAGTTGTTTCGAGAATATATTTTTCTCCTTTGTAATTTTTAAAGTGAGAGCTATATGTTTCGTCGTTTGGGACTTCTTGATTATATCTTGCAGGCAATAAAAATGCAAGTTCCTTAATTAACGATCCACAAACTGATGGATGCATTGATAAATAGGTATGCAATGATGTTGTACCTGCTTTATGCACGCCGCCTATTAGTAAATTTGGAAGATGATAATTCTGATTCATGCTGAAAGTGGATTAATTAAGCCAAGAGGATAAATCTCTCCCAATTAAATTTTGTGTCTTGTTTATATCTTCACGGAATTGTACTTGTAACCATTTTTTATCTTCATCCGACATTTTAGGAATTTTACCTTCTTTAAAAAACAATGGCTTAACTTTATCCTGAATGCTCTTTGGCATCGATCTAAAGATTTTTCTTTTTAAGCCAGTTTGAGTTATAAACTTCATAAATCCTGCCGACTTAGGCAAGCGAGCTTCATTTTGTTTTTTATGATAGTCGATATCCACTTTAGTGTTTACTCCTAAAAATGTAAATAGATCTTTGGCTACAGCTTCTGCATTCTTCTTAAGATCATCATTCAAATAAATTTTGATTTGATCTTTTTCAAAAACATCAGTAAATCTTTTTACTTGGTCATAATATAATCCCATTTCAGTATAGCAATGAGAAATGCACCATCCTTTTTCTGATTTCTTACTATCAGCAATAAGTTCGTCTTTGAAATTTAATGTAGTGCGGCCATCTCTAACATTAGCTAAATAATGCGAATATGCTCTTTCTATCGGGTTACGGAGTATCATCACAATTTTCGCATGGGGATACTGTGATTTGATTTCCTTAGCCGCTACTGATGAAAATAAATATCCGTTACTTATTTCTCCAATCGCTTTTTCGTTTCGAACATTTTTAAAAAGCTTCAAGTATTGATTAAAATCTTCAATGTACCATTCCCAAATTTTTCTTGATAGATCAGTTTGAAGATATTCTTCTAGGTTTACATTACGAGTTTTTAAATAGTGTTTGTACTCGTCGCTAAATTTTTCTTTAACTATATCTTTACTGAAATGATGTGGCTCTTTTATCGGAGACATATACACTTCGGGATGATGTTCTAAGAAATCATACAACGTTGTAGTGCCGCATTTCGCTGCACCTATTACAAAGAAATTTGGTTCTTTATGGATATTCGTCATCGCTTTTCTTCCGCTCAGTTATTTTTATTTTTCACTTTAAATATTTTATCGATACCTGGTAAATACAATGAAAGTATTCCCATCGATTTTTTTGCATATGCAACGGATGCCAGATTCTGAAATACTTTAGCAACTGTTGATGATATTGCTGCACCAACAATTCCAATTCTCGGAATCAAAATAAAGTTCAATAGAATGCTACCTCCTGCAGCAATCATAATTATTCGATTGTATTCTTTTTGTTTCCCCGACATTTGCAGCAATATACCAATTGATCCGGTAATGCTGTTTACAAAGTTACCAATTGAAAGGATAATAAGGGTAAGAGCGGCAGCTTTAAATCCAGGTCCAAATATGCCTAATATCCATTCAGGGAAAAAGCATAAAACTAATGTAATGGGTAACGAAGTATAAAACAGCAATTTTGTTGATCGAAAAACAAATCCTTGAAGTCTTTTCATCTCGCCTTTACTGTAAAGCTGGGCAAAGGTTGGTGCCTGAATAGCGTTTACTGCCAATAAAACAATAGCCGATAAAGTTGAAAGTTTGTAGGCCATGTCATAAATACCTACTTCTTCTGATGTTCTGAAAATTCCAAGTATAATATTGTCTGTCCAACCTAAAATAAAAAATATCGAACCGGTAAGCATTAATGGCATCGATTCTGTAATAACAGAAACTGCATTGGGAGTAGTCACTGTTTCTGCATTACCAATTTTGCTAAACTTATACCAGGTG
>ENA-UOYA01002243-UOYA01002243.1-activated-sludge-metagenome-genome-assembly--contig:-NODE-2243-length-18973-cov-10.411249_pt1 | contig 18973 bp, 9 predicted proteins | sample MGYA00238163_ERZ764804 | MGnify/ENA primary metagenome ERZ764804 (study PRJEB28919, sample SAMN05720223) | activated sludge metagenome | isolation source: Anaerobic digester | place: Hong Kong... | reverse complement strand
AATGTGACGAACATCACTCCCGTGTCGGGTTCATTCAACAGTACTTCTACTGATGCCCAGACCAACGTGGGAACTGTCACCGCAAATGGCGATGTGACGATGACCACGACGGGTGGCATGTATGTCTACAGCATCAAGGTGGAAAGTGCCAGTACTGGTGGCGACACTGGTGGGACAACGACCAATAGCGCTGTTTCGCAGGATTTGACGAAAAATCAGATGCGCGTGACCTTGAATACAAACGATATCCTGTATTACAATACGACTTCTTTGTCGAGTGTGGATGTCGATAACGACAATGTAACGGTGAATCCGAGTTCCGGCAATGCCGATAAATATAATGGAACAATAGCGAACATCGGTTTTTCCAAAGCTGCCGAGCAAGGCGGTTCGGGCACTATCACGAACAATGGCGTGGAAATCACCGAGGCCAAGGGATGGATGGAGTCTGTTTTTGTGAAGTGGAATCTTTATTCTGGAGCCACGTCATACACCGTATATATAAAAGGTGGAAAATATGCAGATTATACTAAAATAGATAATCAGTTGGTTCGCAATTATGGCACTTACGGTCGAGCCGATGTCGTGGGACTGGTAGCTGGCAGCGGATATTCCATCAAGGTGGTTCCTGTCATCAATGGTGCGGAAGACGCGACGAAGGCAAGTATCGCTAGTGATATCACCGTTGCTAATTATGACCGTTCCGGTTTCGCACATCTGAATAACACAGGTGTGGGTGCCTATAATGACGACGGCACTTTGAAATCGGATGCCCGCGTGCTGTATGTCACGGCCTCTACGGCGAAGACTGTCACCTTGGATGTCCTCACGGGAAAGACTGCGACCACATACACAGGACTTCAGGCGATTATCAATGCATACCAGAAAGGTTTGGAGACTCGTCCGTTGGATGTCCGTTTTATTGGGTTGATTAAAAATACTGATATGGATGCGTTGTTGAGTAGCGAAGGTCTCCAAGTGAAAGGCAAAGACAATTCCGTCAACATGAATATCACTCTTGAGGGAATCGGAGAAGATGCCACGGTGTGGGGATTTGGTTTCCTGCTTCGCAATGCCGTGAATGTGGAACTGCGCAATTTCGGAATCATGCTTTGCATGGACGACGCTGTGTCTATTGATACCAATAACAAATTCTTGTGGGTGCATAATTTGGATTTCTTCTATGGTAATGCTGGAAGTGATGCCGACCAAGTGAAAGGCGACGGAAGCGTTGATGTCAAGGGCGATTCCAAATACGTCACCGTAGCTTACAATCATTTTTTTGATAACGGTAAGTCTTCGCTCTGCGGCATGACCAGTGAGACCGGACCTAACTATATCGATTACAATCACAATTGGTTCGACCATAGCGATTCCCGCCATCCGCGCATCCGCACGATGTCCGTTCATGTTTGGAACAACTATTATGACGGTTGCGCCAAGTATGGAGTGGGGGCAACGACGGGTTCGAGTGCTTTTGTGGAGCGCAACTATTTCCGTGACACCAAAGACCCGATGCTGAGTTCCAAGCAGGGAACGGATGCCATAGGCGACGGTACATTCTCAGGCGAGAACGGCGGAATGATTAAGAGCTTTGGCAATGTGTATGCTGAAAAAGGGACGAGTAGCAACTATACGCCTATCACTCAGAATGAGAGTGCGACAAGTTTCGACTGTTATGAGGCGACCTCACGTGATGAGAAGGTGCCTTCCACTTACGTGACATTGGCTGGCGGCACCATTTATGACAATTTTGATACCAACAGTGCTTTGATGTTCAGTTACACACCCGATGAGGCTGTGGATGTTCCTGCCAAAGTCACGGGCTGGTATGGAGCCGGACGTATGAATAAAGGTGACTTCAAATACACTTTCGGCACTTCAGCCGATGCTCTTTATTCTGTAGATACGACATTGAAGACCGCCTTGCAGAATTATACCAGTACATTGGTCGGTACATTCTGATACTTACCTGATAATTAATCGTATGGCCGCATAAGGAGCAATATCCCTTATGCGGCGTTTTTTGTTCCGTCTTGTTTGGTGGAAATTCCACATTCCCATTTCTGAAGCGAATATGACAGCGCATCGCACCAAGGCTGATCACACTAAATTTGTCATCAGATGCCCTGTATAAATATAATGTGAGGGCTTTTTCCATAACACGTCTTTTGTCTGGAAAAATACGAATACAAGTAACTCGTGTGTGACTTCGTTTCAATCAAATGATGTTCGGACGGAAATATGCCCCAACTGAAAATGTTGATAACAGACACTTCGTGCCTCTCATACCGCCAGTTGTCACTCTAAGTGATGGCTATCAGCTATGTATCTAACCATTACTTAGCACGCAGGTAATCATTAGTTGCATCGCCATTAACTGTAAGTGAACGTGTAAAAGCATAGCTATTGCATAAGAGGAAAAAATACTGAACCACTCTTGGACGTTCACAGATGTTTATATGGCCCAAAAGTAGCATTCCCGTTTCTGTTTCATGATTTTGCTTAGGAAAGGATTTTGACGATTTCTATACTTGAAATGTCATTATAAATTGCGTTCCATGCCAATTTCCATGATACGTTTTTCGAAATCATCACGGCCGCAGAGTGCTTTTTTCTTGATGCGGGCTCGGTAGTTGTAAATGGAATTTGGCGAGTAGCGTAGAAATTCGGCGATACGTGAACTTTCGTCAATGCCTAGACGTATCAAGGCGAATATGCGCAAATCTGTAGTGAGTTTGCCGTTTTCTGTTAGTTCTATTCTGTCTTCTGGTTTGAGCAGGGCGTTAAATTCATCAGTGAAGTTCGGGAACAGACGCAGAAATACGGTATCGAAATTGTCAAACAGTTCTTTCAGTTCATCTTCTTTCAGTTGTTGGGAGTTGGTCATCACCAGCAATTCCTTAAACTGATTGCTCTTCACCTTACGGTTTACCTTGATGCGGTAATTGTCCAGCTTATCGATATATTCTGAACAGATACTAAGGAACTTGCCGATATATTCATCCTTGACGCGGTTGGAGTCGTTAAGTCTCATGTTGGTTGTTGACAATTGGCTGTTTGCGTCTTTCAGCTTTTCGTTGAGGGCTTTTAGTTCCGCATTTATGTCACTTAATTTGTTACGCGCTATTCTCAGTTGATTTTCTTTCATGCGCACATATATCAGTGAAATGGCGAGGAACACAGACAGCATGCTGATGATGGCAATCATGTAAAGCAGATTTCTGTTGGCAGTCTTCAGCTTCTCTTTGTAGTTGTTGCTTATCATCGTCAGAATGGGCGATACGAGCCAGCCGCGCATGTGAGAATTGAATGTAGATAGGCATTTCCATGAATATTCTATGTACTTGTATGAGCGTTCTACATCGCCCTCTCTGTTGACGATGTCTGCCAGGCTCCAAAGCGAAGATTGGTCCATCACGGCGCATTGGATGTCGCACAAAGCCGATTGCGCCAACCAATACTTCTGCATGTTGACGTTGTTTGTCGCTTTGTAGATTTCCGAACGGAAGAAAGCCACGATGGCATAGTCGTGGGTGCCTGGCTTTACATTGGCGAGCCATCTGTTGTTATAGGAAAGCGCTTCTTGGTATTTTTTCTGATTGCATAGTTGCGTTGATTTCGTCTGAAGATACAAATCTGATTTCTTGTCAATGATGCGATACAAAATGTCGTTGTATTTGTTGGAGAGGTTAAAATATTGTTGTTTCAGTCTATAATCTTTGGTGTAATAGCCCATTTCCCCGTATAGGCATGTGTATCCGTAATAATAATCAGTGGCACAGTCGGCATCAACGTCTTTTTCATTGATTTTGCTGAAGTAATTGATGGCCTCGGGATAGAAACCCGATGCGGCAAATTGGCGGCCGATGGCGATGTAGGCTTTGGTCTGAAGATGAGTGTCGCGGAGCTGTGTGGCTATGTCGATGCATCTGTTGAGATAAGCGATGGCCGAGTCGTTCATCAGCGCATGGTATTCCTCAAACAAGCTATAACCGAGCTCGTATTTTGTCTTCAGGTTCTTTGCAGACCAGTATTCGTTTTTGAGCTTTTTAATGTCCTTGTTCTTGATAGACATGTATTTGTCGGAGTTGGCAATGACATCATCGATACGTGTGTACAGTGAGTCCACGTTTTGTGCATTGCTGAATACGGCAACAGTTGATATGATTAAGAGTAATAATATTCTTTTCATGAATAGAATTGATGATAGGTTTACTCTGCAAAGATAATGAATTTTGTCAAAAAAGGACATCTTTATTCGAATAATTTTTATTAAGTGGAATTCTTCGGTTTATAAAACTGTCGTTACAGTCCACATTTTCCAGTTCTTTTAATGATGCATATTGTTCTGATATTCAATGCCTTGTTTGTTTTTTACCTTATTTTTTATCCACATCGCCCCCTTTGCCGATGAGATATTGAAGCGTTTTATTTATAATTTTGCCATCGTAATTATTTATAATCATGATTAACTGACAAGGAAAAATCTATCAAATATAAGACTTATGAAGAAATTTTTTAGCATGAAAACGAGGTTAAGGCTATTGCTGATTTTGTCTACGGTGGTTACAATTTCATCCACATCATCATGTAATGACAAAAATGATGAATATGATGACAAGGGCAGTTCGAGTGTCCTTTCCATTAAAGCCCCCGACCAAGTATATATGGGCGACAGCATTTCCTTTTCATATAACGTCTCTGCCAGTGGTGCAGATCTCAATCAAACCAAGCTGCAGCTCTATATGGACGACCAATTGGAATCGGAGCGCATTATGAATACGCCAGCCGATGGCGAATATACAGGCAAACTGGTGATACCGTTCATTCAGAATGTTGACGACAGGGATGTCACCATCAAAGTGCGTGCCCAGAACGACAGGTTTGCCAACGCGTCGGCAGAAAAGACAATCAAGATTGTACGTCCTGTTTATTCCAAGTTGATATTGAGGGATATTAACGGCAAAGAATATGACATGCTGCCCGTAGAAGGCAAGCCTTACACCTATTCGGTCACATCGTTATTTCCATCCGAATTGTATGCCACCATCATTGCCCCGGCTTATGGGAACAATGGCAATGAACAGGTATTTGGCAATGCAGACGGGAAGATTATCGACGGTTCTTCGGATAATATCAATTTCTCTGCTGATGCTGAGGGAACTTATCAGGTGACGTTCAACACCAAAACATTCGAGGGAACTCCTTTTGTGAAGTTTGCTGTTAATGGTGATGAATTTTCAAAAATAGACGACAACAATTTCAAGGTGGACCGTCAATTCAAACAGAATGAAGAGATCGAAATCACGGGCTTGAAAGCTGATTACAGCAATTATTGGATCAATCCTACTTATTTCGATGTAGTGGCAGGAAGTAACGGAAAGAAGTTGCGTTGGCGCGGTGTCGACGGAAAGTACCGTGTGGTTTGCGACAAGTTGTTGAAATACTTCCGTATCTATCCGCTCAACGCCCAGGGTGATGATTTGGCTGATTACCGCAATGGCGACAAGGTGGTTTGGGTCATAGGCAGCGGTGGCATCGGTCAGCCTAATTTTGCTAACAATCCATCTGGATGGAGTCCGAAAGAAAGCAATGGCATCACGATGTGCCAGATTAAAGACCATGTGTATCAGTTGATTCTGAAGGCTGGCTCCAATGTAAAATGCCAGTTGAATCCTTACGACATCGCGTTCAAGTTCTTCTATCAGTGCGGTTGGGGCTCATCGTGGGGTTCTGAAGGCCCGGGTGCAAATCCGACGATAACCGACGGTTCTGCTTGGTTCAAGGTGGTGAGTGCCGGTGACCTCAATGCAGGAACAAAATCATTGATTTCAGGACGATATTATGTACTGACTCTTGATTTGACTGGAGGTGACAGCAAACCGAAACTCACCGTAGTAGAAGAAAAAACGATACCTGAAGTGGAATAATATATAAAATAGAATGTCATGAAATTTAAATATAGTGCTTTATTAGTCGTGTCGGCAATGGCCTTATACTCGCCACGAGTGTTGGCGGGCGATGCATCCGAGAATGATTTGAATCCTCAGAACGTGATGCAGACGGGTCAACGCACGATTAAAGGTCTGGTAACGGAATCAAACGGTAATCCTGTCATTGGTGCGACCATCAATATCGTTGGCAAGAAAGGTGCTGCCGTGACCAATATAGACGGACGTTACGAGTTGCAAGTGACTGATGGGGATGAAATTGTCATCAGTTATCTGGGCTTCGGTTCAGAGAAGCGCATCGTGAAGAAGGGCGTTGATGTCTTGAATGTGCAGATGCAGCAGGCATCTACAGATCTGAATGATGTTGTCGTCGTGGGTTACGGGCAACAGAAGAAAGAGAGCGTTGTGAGTTCGGTGAGTGTAGTCAGTGGTGAAGATTTGCACGTCAGCAGCAGAAGTCTGAACAACAGCTTGGCTGGTAAAGTTTCCGGTTTGTTGGCTGTTCAGCGTTCGGGAGAACCGGGATGGGATGATGCCCAGTTTTGGATACGTGGTGTGAGTTCCTATGCAGGCGGTACCGATCCGTTGGTCATCGTCGACGGTGTGCCCCGCAAGATGAACGACATCGACGTGGACGAAATAGAGTCGTTCTCTGTCCTGAAAGATGCGGCAGCTACTGCCGTGTATGGTGCCGAGGGTGCCAATGGCGTGGTGCTGATCACATCCAAACGAGGCAAATCACAACGGACGAAGATTAATGCGTCTGTCGAATATGGTGTTTCCACGCCGTTACGTTTGCCTTCTCTGCTGGATTCTTATTCATACCTCAGCCTTTACAATGAGGCAAAATGGAACGATGCGGGCAATCCAGAATCTGCTTTTACCATGCCTTTTTCAGATGAAATATTGGAAAAATACCGCACAGGTGCAGACCCTGATCTGTATCCGAATGCTAACTGGATGGATATGCTGAAGAAACACACCGAAAATCAACGTTATACAGTCAATTTCCGAGGTGGTAGCGACAAAGTTCGCTTCTTCGTTTCTGGCGCTTATTACACTGAGAATGGCATTTATAAAAAGAACGAGAATGCGACATTCGACTCGAATGTGAAATTCGACCGCTACAACATGCGCACCAATGTGGATTTTGACCTTTCCAAAAGCACACGTATGTCGGTGGACATGAGCGGGCAATATATCAACAGAGTCGCCCCCAACAAGACAGCGGCACAGATATTCAATGGCATGACCTTGATGCCGGTGCATCTCATCCCGATGATTTATTCTGACGGCACACCGTCTGAACATCCTGCAACGGATGGACTCGGACTGCGTGACAATCCTTACAACTATCTCTATTTCAGTGGCTATTGCAAATCGTGGGAGATCACGTATCAGACAAAGGTGACCTTGGAACAAGACCTGAACTTCATTACCGACGGGCTCTCTGTCAAGGGAACGGTGAGCTTCGACGGTACTGCTGGACAATACATCAACCGTACGATGTCTGCCCATTCATTCTACGCTACAGGTCGTAATGCCGACGGCACGTTGATATTGGAACAGAAAAATGCAGGTTCGGCTCTCTCCAATCCGTCTGCATCGAGCAGCCCTGGTAACAAGAAAATATATCTTGAAGCCTCTTTGAACTACAAGCACACATTCGGCAAATTGCATGATGTGACGGGACTGCTGCTCTATAACCAGAAAGAAACACAGTATCAGAATTATGACGGACTGAGCTTGCTGCCTTATCGCAAGCAGAGCGTTGTGGCACGTGCCACTTACGGTTATGACAACCGCTACATGATGGAAGGCAGCTTTGGTATGACGGGCAGTGAGAATTTCGCGCCAGGTCATCGTTGGGGCATCTTCCCCGCTATCGGTGGTGCATGGTTTGTCAGCCATGAAAAATTCTTCCAGCATCTGCTTTCTGTCGTCAACAAGTTCAAGTTGCGTGCCTCTATCGGTCTCACTGGTAATGATGAGATTGGCGCTTCCTCGCGTTTTCCCTATCTGGAGACGATGAATACAGGAGCCACAGGCATGAATCTCGGCATCAGCAGCATCGCCAACGGTTCTTCACAAAACTGGATGGGCGGACTGACTGAAAACCAGGCTGCCGCTATCAACCTGCAATGGGAGGTGGAGCGCAAGGCTGATGTCGGTATCGACCTTGGCTTTCTGAACGGCCGCATCGACATGTCTGTAGACTATTTCTCCGACCGCCGCAAAGACATTCTGCTCGACCGTAACACCATTCCTGCCATGACAGGTCTGCGCAAAGGTCCGACTCAAAATTTTGGCGTCGTTACCAATAAGGGTGTTGATGGCAACATCACTTTCAAAGAGCACATCGGCAAACTGAATGTTCAGCTGAGAGGCAATTTTACATATTCAAAGAACAAAATCGTGGAGTGTGACGAAGTTTCCCATCTGTATGCTTATCAGGATTATACAGGATGCAGCATCGGTACGCCTTTGATTTATATTGCCGACGGATTGTACACGCCTGATGACTTCAACGTCACGACAAATTCGAAGACGGGCGCCAAGACCTATACGCTGAAATCTGGGCTGCCAAATCCCGGCGCACAGGTGTCGCCTGGTGACATCAAATATCGTGACATGAATGGCGACGGCGTGATTAATGATTATGATATGACCTATCATAGTAACTGCAATTCCTCAAACCCCAAGACTGTGTATGGCATCGCTTTGGATTTGGATTACAAGGGCTTCTTTGGTGGCGTGTTCTTCCAAGGCGCAGGCGGATGTTCTGTAAACTTGATGTCGAAGGCGACCAATTTCATGCCTTTCAATCAGGGCGTGAACGCTTCTTCTGCCCGTAGTGAAGCATTAAACAGATGGACCTATTCAGACCCTTACAATCAGGATGTGCTCTATCCCCGTATGCACTCGGAATCTTTCTCTTACAATCTGAAGCAAAGCACATGGTGGTATCGCAACGCCAGCTTCATCAGATTCAAGAATATAGAGTTCGGCTATCAGTTCAATCATCATCAGCTCAGAAGTGTGGGGCTTGAAAACTTGAGATTCTATGTGCAGGGCACAAATCTTATCACATGGGACGATGTGAAATATTGGGATCCAGAATTGGGCAATGCCAATTCGGGTGCACAGTATCCTATCTCACGTTCATGGAAATTCGGAGTTGAAATAACTTTCTAAAAACAACAATTATGAAACTTAAGAATATAATATTTCTGGCAATATCGGTTTGCTCCTTTTTTATCCTCACATCATGCAACGACTATCTTGATGTGTCGAAAGAAATGAACGAGAATCTCACGATGGACAAGGTGTTCGTGAACCCCACATATACCCGCAACTGGTATGGTAACATCTACGGATGCGTATCCGATTATTCAGATATGGTGAATGTGAATCCGCTCGACAATCCGTGGTCTAACATGTGCGGCGAAGTGTCTTCACAGGCTGCCGCCACCCGCGATGTTATGGTCTCTGGCTTCACTGCCGGCAGCGCGCAATGTCAACGTTGGACATCCATCTACCAATATATACGTCAGGCGATGATTTTTATTCGTGATGCCAATGACGAGGGTGTGGGTTCGGGTACCAACCGTATCACGTCGCAGGAAATTGCCCGCATGAAAGATGATGCCCGATTCCTCTTGGCTTATTGCTATTATTCACTGTTCGAAATGTATGGTCCTGTTCCTATTGTCAGACAGATTGATGATGCCGCTTATCCGCAGGTGTATGATTATGAGCGTGCTTCTGTAGACGAGACTGTCAATCATATCGACAGCTTGCTTGCCGATGTGCTGAGCCGCGACAATCTTCCTACTTCACTGATTACAGCCAAGACCGACGGCGTGGGCACTACGTTTAATCTGAATGAGGCTGTGCGTCCCACTAAGATTGCCGCAATGGCGTTGCGCGCACGTCTTTGGGTCTTTGCGGCTTCTCCTCTTTATAATGGAGGATGGGACAAGGCGATGGCTTTGAAGAACGATGACGGCAAGCAACTCTTCCCTGCTAAGGATAAGAATAAATGGGTTATTGCCAAACAGCATCTTGAAGAATTGCTTGATGCTTGCACGAGTGCGGGCCACACGCTCTATGAGGTGAAGGTGAACGGATCCATTCAGCCCGAAGAGTCAATATATAAACTGTTCCAAATCTTCAATCAGGAAATATTGTGGTGTGATACAAATAACAGTTACAGCGGTCAGTGGACGATGGAAAAATATACCAATCCGCGCGACGTGAACAACAGTTACGGTACCGTGGGTCCTACGCAGGAGTCGGTAGACAGGTTCTTCACAAAGAGTGGACTGGGCATCAACGAGGATAACAATTATCATGAGGACGCGTTGGTGGATGTCATCAACACGGCTTACGATGACAACTGCAAGGACACACACACCGATCACAACATCTTTAACATGTATTCCAATCGTGAACCGCGTTTCTATCAGGATGTTATCTACCAGGGCAAGAGCTGGTACAAGGTGTTTATGAACATGGCGGGACATGAAAATTATATCGCCGACTTTTCACCTAACGGCGGTTCCGGTCCGACTTCCACTGACACACCGCTTACTGGCTACATGCTCGGAAAGTTTAAAAACCGCATCGTCAATGATGCCAGCGGTTACCAGGCAACTTATTCTCGCGTATGGATTCAGTTCCGTCTGGCCGACTTTTTCCTCTACTATGCAGAGGTGTTGAATGAGATCGACCCGACAGATCCTCGTATCGTGCAATACATTGATTATATCCGCGAGCGTGCAGGCATCCCAACTTATGCGAAACTCGCCGAAACGGGCGTGAAAGATATTCGTGGTGACTATCAGAAACAATGGGAAGCCATCGAACATGAACGTTTCGTGGAACTATATTGTGAAGGTCAGCGTTATTTCGACATCCGTCGCTGGATGATATGTGGAAAAGGAAAGCTGGCAGACCAGACCAAGTTTGGTGGCATGAACGAATATGGCTCTACCGCGGTGTCCATCGGACAGGACAAGTCGTTCTATAAGCGTACATCTTTGGAAAACCGTCAATGGGATGACAAGATGTATCTCTATCCGATACCGCAGAGCACAATACAGTTGGGACAGGGCCGTATTGTCCAGAATCCTGGATGGTAAATGCAATTGAAAACAAAATTAAATATCCAAAATGAACATGATGAAAAAGAAAACTATTAAACTGATGACTGTCATGATTGCCGGATTCATTCCGTTGGCATCATGTGGCAGCAGCAATTCCGCCACTGAAGATGACGGAAATCCCGGTGGTACAGGTGGTAGCACAGTCGTTACCAGTCAGGGCACTGTGTACACGACTTCTTCTACGGGGACTTATTCCCTTACAAAGTCCAGTGCAGATGTGGTTACGGTCAGTGACGGGTCTGTTGCTGATTTGAAACTCAAACCCTCGCAGACTTTTCAGACCATGGACGGTTTCGGTGCCGCCATCACTTACAGTACAGCTTTCAATCTGCTGAAGATGTCGCAGGCTGACCGCACCAAGTTCTTGCGCGAGACCTTCTCGGACACCGACGGGTATGGATTCAGCTATGTGAGAGTGTCTATCGGCTGTTCGGATTTTTCGAGCAAAGAGTACACATGCTGTGATGTACAGGGGTTGGAGCATTTCGCTTTGCAGTCGGATGATGTAGACTTCGTCATTCCTGTGATGAAAGAGATTCTCGCCATCAATCCCCACGTGAAGGTAATTGGTTCGCCATGGACGTGTCCGCAATGGATGAAAGTGGAAACACTACAAAGCAAAACACCGCACAACCGCTGGACCGACGGTCATCTCAACCCTGATTATTATCAGGCATATTCTGAATATATGGTGAAATGGATCAAGGCTTATCAGGATGCAGGTGTGCCCATCTATGCCATCACACCTCAAAACGAACCGCTCAACAAGGGCAACTGTGCATCGTTGTATATGCCGTGGCAGGAAGAGGCTGCTTTTCTGAAAGTGCTCACGCCGACTTTTAAGAAAGAGGGACTCTCCACCAAAATTTATGCTTATGACCATAATTATGATGCTTATTCCTATCCGCTCAATCTCTATAAATCTATTGATGGCACAGAGGGTTCCGAGTATGTGGTAGGTGCTGCATTCCATAACTATCTAGGTGAAGAGACTGCTCTGAACACGATGTATGACAACCGACCCGATAAGGGACTGATGTTCTCAGAAGCATCAATTGGTACATGGAATGACGGGCGCAACTTGAAATCGCGCTTGATTGATGATATGCAGCACATTGCTTTGGGCACAGTAAACAGATATTGCACTGCTGTCGTTGTTTGGAATCTGATGCTTGACACTAACATGGGTCCCAATTTGGACGGTGGATGCCAAAGTTGTTTCGGAGCTGTAGACATCAATGTGCATGACTATAAGACTATCAAGCGTAATTCTCATTATTATGTGATAGGTCAGCTTTCCTCTGTCGTGAAGCCTGGAGCTGTGCGCGTGGGTGTGGATAATAATTATTTGGCATCGACGGGATTGAGTTTCTCTGCTTTTAAAAATACGGATGGCACTTACGCCATTGTACTGTGCAACAATTCCGATCTTCAGCGCAATCTGTCAGTAGGCGACGGAACGAAAAATATAAAACTTGTCTTGCCTGCATATAGCGTGATCTCAGCCCGTTGGAAATAACAATTTATCATATTACGTTTTGTCATTAAGTTAGTTGGGGGGCAGTTCTTGCTCCCCGTTTTTTATGATTGCCATTAATCGGTAATGAACGATATTTCACATAGGGGAAATCTATCGGTAGACTCATGAACATATCGTACGAACGTGTTCTTCAGTCTTTTTTGATGCTCGTCAAGAATGTTATGATGTTGTCACCGGCATCTAGATCCAACTTCTTACGCAGACGATAACGTGCAGTTTCGATGCTTCTCGTGGAAGTATTGAGCAGTGATGCTATATCTTTGCTCCTAAGACCCATACGAAGATAAGCGCAAAGTTTGCGGTCTACGATGTTCAAGTCGGGGAAACGACGAATGAGTTCATCAATAAATCCGTCATACACCAAATTGAAATTTCTCTCAAGGGTGTCCCAGTTGTCGTCTTCGTTCAAATTCTTACTCAGAACTTTTCTGATATTTTGTATCTTTTGTGCTATTTTTGATTCGTATTCTTTGTATTTTAACGTTTCTAGCAAGTCTTTCATCTCTTCATCCAATGACTGGAGTAAGTCTTTCTTGTGAATCAAGTTTATCATCGAGTCTGACAGTTCACTCGACTTGTGTTTCAGTTCCATGTTTAGCTGTGCAGTTTTCATTTCAGCCAATTCTCGATCGTTTCTTTCTTTTTCTATCAAACGTTTAGCCTCCTGTATTTTGGCTTTTCTTTCCTCTTCTTTTCTCAAGGCAAGTAACCCTCTCTCAGCACGTTTCTTTAGTTGCAAAATAATGTATTTTAAAGCGATGATGGCAAGTATGACGTATAGGCATATCATGAATGTCGTCTCGTACCATGCTGGCAGAATGGTGATTTTCATTTCTGTCTCTTGACTCTTGCCGCTGATGCTGTCGAATGATCTTACATGGAAAATATAAGTCCCCCGTGACAGATTGGTGTATTCTTTCGATGTGCTTGTCTGGCGTTGTCCCCAGTGTTTGTCCGTCCCTTCCAGGTAACAGGAATATTCTATGGCGTTCTCTCCGAGATACTCAGGTTGCACAAATTCTATTCTGATGGAGTTCAGGTTGTGTGGAATTTTGATACTTTGCTGTTTGTTTGGCAACAATGCTGAATAAACTATCGAGTCAGAGTCGTTGGTGCTCGTAACAAGACGAATCATCAGTTTATCGTCTGTGGCATTGCTGCCATAATTGTTTTTCACCAGATAGAATCCTTTGTCGTAATTGAATATCGTGTGATCGCCGTCAATGCAGCCGATGTCGCCCATACCCATCTGCAGTCGGTTGATGAAACTTCTGTATGATGTGCTGTCTACATCATATCGGTTGCCGTAGCGGTGGGCAATTGCCAGATAGTTGCTCCTCATCGCCCATAAGTCATGTTTGGGCGTTTCGTGTATTTTCAGTGACCCCTCAGGTTGGTGGAATATGTCGTTTAATATTTTGTCTCTTTCCAGTTTGCCGTTTTTCTTGTTATAGTGCAATATCCCTTTTGTGGATGATATGTATATTCTGCCACCGATTTTACATATTTCATTGCATTCGTTGGCACCAAGTCCGTTGGTCTTATTGAACAGTTTGACAGATTTTACAGCGGTCAGGTTGTTGTTTAGAATGATGTGGTAAATGCCTTTGAGCCAATGCTTAATCCAAATGCTGCCGTCGGTATCCTCCTCAAACGAACCGCTTGTTTCGTTGAAACCTCTGAGGCGATTGCGGAATGTGATGTTGTCGCCGTCTTTCCTGATGATGTAAAATCCGATGTAGTCGCTTGCCAATATATATCCGGGGTGCCGTTTCAGCGGATGGAAGTTCCATGATCCGTCGGGACCTTGCAACTTGTGGCATGAGTTGCCTTTGACAATGAACGCCCCTTCGTCACTTCCGCAAAATAGTGTGCCTCCGATGTTCTGCAGTTGCCACACTTGTCCGCTTATGACAAGTGCCGGCGTGGCCGGATTTGGGGAATACGAGAGCTGGCTTGGAATATAAAACAGTCCTTGGTTGGTACCAAGATATAGCCTGTCATTGTATCTGATGGATGCGTATCCTGTTCCAATGCTGTACTTGTCGCCTGTCATGTCGCGGTATGGCATATCCAGTAATACATAAGATATTCCGTTGTCAAGTCCCAGCCAGATGTTGTTCCTCTTGTCGAATTTCATCGACAAAACGGTATTGTTTTGCAGTCCAGTCATATTGTTGGCATAAGATGTGAGACCTGTTTTCAGGTTTTTGATAATCAGTCCGTTTCTGATTGTTCCGAAGGCGATATATTTATTGTTGATGGCGGCACAGAATATTTGATAGTCTTTTAGTTGCTGGGATATGTCCATTAAATAAGGTGTCGTCGTCTTTCCGTCATAAAAGAAGACACCGTCGGATGCAGTGGCAAACAGAATGTGCTTGCCCAACGGTAGAACTGCTCTGATGGTTAGTCCCCGCAGTGGTTTTGTGCCTGGCAACTCGCTGGCCCCGTTCTTGTTTATTACATAGACGCCTTCATTGGTCGCAGCGATGATGCGCCCGCCTATCGGGGCAGAGCATGTTATCCTGCTTTTCACTTTGATGTCTTTCAGTGAGCCGTAGCCACTGTAGATGAAAATGTCGTTGCCAGCTTGGAATATGATGTCATGGCTCAGACGGAAAACATTCCAAATCTCTCTGAAATCACGTTCTTTGGCAGGCAGTGTCGCCGATATGGAGTGATAGTTGATTTGCTTTGCCGTGCCATTTTGCTGATAATACCCAAATTCGTTGGTGCAGCCAGCATAGACGTTGTTGCTGGCATTGTCAAACATCACAGCTCTCACGTTGTTGTTTTTGAAGATAGATTTCGAGAACCATTTATCTCCATCGTACTCCAGCACACCGTTGTTGTTGGCGAATAGCATTCTGCCATCGCACGTTTGTGATATGCACCAATTTTGTGTTCCGCCATTATATTGTGTAATGGTAAAATTCCTCAGTGTAGGTTGTTGCGCATTCGCATTGAAAAAGAATGTGATGAACAGTGTTAATAATATGGATTTTTTCATTCGTCCGTACTTGATGATTGGTATATTTGATAATCTTTGAATAGGTATATTTTTCTTGGGAATCGGTTGCAGAATCGTTTTTTGCATAAGATATTTATAGTAGGCAAAGATAGTAAAAATCATTTGATTATCAAAATTTTACCTCATAAAGATGATAATGTTTTTTTGACATGGCATGATTTGTTATTTGATTGTTTGAACATCGTATTTTTTTACACTTGAATTTATTCTTTTGTTGTTGTCAAGAAACGAAGACAACCTTTTTGTTTTCCTTGCATGTACTGGTGAATTGTTTATCCGACATTAAGTTGATGAAAATTATGGTGACGAAGATACAAAGTGGTGCTGTCATAAGCCAATGATCGTGGAGCAAATTGTTTTACATCAAATTTATTACGTTTTTGTCATTATTTGCCTCGTTTTAATTTTAAATTTCATAAATGGCGATGCGTTTTTGTTGTAAATATTCGAGTTTTCTGACAGTTTCCTTATCACTGTTGCTTGATGAAGAAAGTGGATTCGCAATTTTAAGGAATCCTTTGTTTATCGACATTCATCCTCGTTTTTATGTAAAATAAATGTGGATGTTTCTTTCTTTTAAAAATGGCGTTCATATCAAAAGTGAGTTTTTGCGTATCTATATTTGGAATGTGCGTGTCAAAATAATATCTAATTTTGGGCTGTGAAATTCCTAATAGGTTAATTACTAAATTATATATCATTCAAAAATATGACTAATAAGACATTTAATATCTATGTAGTTTTGTTCCTGTTGTCGTCATTCTATGTGAAGGCTGATGCAAAAACACTTGCCAGTTCTGCTGGCGATTACCAACTGGTGTGGAGTGACGAATTTAATGGCACATCATTGAACACCAAAGCATGGAATGTGGAGGTGAACGGAAACGGTGGCGGAAACGGCGAATTGCAATATTACCGCAATGAAAATGTTTCTGTAGGCAATGCCCCCTCAGGTGAGGGATGTTTGATTATCACAAGTAAGAAGGAGAGTTATGGAGGTAAACAATTCACCTCCGGCCGTGTCAATTCCATGGGTAAGGCCGCTTTCAAACATGGCAAGATAGAGGCGCGCATCCGACTTCCCAAGACCGCCAACGGACTTTGGCCCGCTTTTTGGATGATGGGCAATGACATGAACAGCGGTGTGACATGGCCTTATTGCGGCGAGATGGACATTCTCGAAACTGGTAACAGTGCGGGTATCAAGGCTGGTACGCAAGACCGCTATTTTAATGGTGCCATGCATTGGGGACCTTACACCAATGGCAATCATCCCAATTATGCCAAGGGTTATACAGCTCCTTATAGTGTGCAGGATGGTGCGTTCCATCTGTTTACCCTTGTCTGGACGGATACCAAGGCTAGCATGTACATCGATTTGGATAAATATCCCGACGAGTCTCCTTACTTTGAAATGAACATCGATGATGTGAGTGCACAAAATTCGGCTGGCCGTTATTTCCACAAACAGTTCTTCCTGTTGTTCAATATGGCTGTGGGTGGCAGTGTACCTAATATATATAATGCCGGTGAGGTCACGGCGCTGAATAGTGGCGATGCCAAAATGTATGTGGATTACGTACGCGTGTATCAGCAGTCGGATGCAAAGGATTATACGACCCCCGATGGTTCTACATCCACAGACCCTACGCCAGTCGTGACCGAAGACACTGAGACCAAGTTGGGCGATTATGGTTCGCTTGCTCTGAATAGTGCTAATGCAAGCACGTTCGATTTCACCAATGGTAAAGATTATGTGCTCATTGATGTCAGCGCGTCGGTCAAGGCATCCATGGAAGGGAAGATCAAAGCCGATTATAGTGTGGATGATAAGAAAAATTTCTTGTATATATGGTCTAACACTTATACGCCTAAGACCACTACTACCGTAAATTCTTTCGGACAGAGCGAAGCTTATAATGATTATGTTGTTGGAACGGTCGGTTGGTCGGGTCTAGGTTATGCCTCGTCTGCCGGCAACGGCAAAGATCTGAGTATGCTCGATGATGACTATTTCCTGCATTTCTCCATGCGCGGTACGGATGCCTTGATGCACGACAGCCACTCTATATGGGTAGGCGGCGCCAAATTCTCTATCGGCAAAACGGCTTTCGTTGACAACGGTACTGCTTACACGTTGCTCGGTGACTATAAGCGCGACGGCCGCTGGTGTAGTTTCGACATCCCTGTGAAGATGCTCAAGGATATTTCTAATCCTCTGTTTCCTGCCGATGGAGGTGCAAGTGCTTATGTGGGCAATGTGTTTGCCGTGCTGAGCGGTGGCATCACGGGAACCGAGGTACAGTTTGATAACATCTTTTTCTATAAGAATCCCACAAAGCAAGTTTATGTCCCAACGACAGACACGAGCACCGATTTGGGCAAATATGGCTACAAGTCATTGGATGACGACAATCATCCTGCTTTTAACATCTCTACAGGTACCGATTATGTCGTGGTCGATGTGAGCCAGTCGGTAAAGACGGCAATGGGTGGTAAAATCAAGGCCGACTACTCTGTGGATGATAAGAAAAACTTCTTGTATGTTTGGAGCAACACCTACACGGCAAAGACTCCCGAAGGCATCAACTCTTTCGGACAAGCAGAGTCATTCAATGACTATACGGTGAACAGCGTTGGATGGTCGGGTCTGGGTTATGCCTCGGCTGCAGGTAGCGGCAAAGACCTGAGTATGCTCGATGACAGTTATTATCTGCACATCTCTTTCAAAGGGAGTGATGTCATCAAACATGCGTCTCACGCTGTGGGCGTAGGCTCGGCAAAGTTTACTATCGGTAATGCTGCGATAGACGGTTCGTCTATCCTTGGCGATTTCAGACGCGACGGTGCTTGGTACAGCTTCGACATTCCGTTCTCGGAAATCAAACAACTATCCAATCCTGTATTTCTGGATAAGGACGGCGGGGCAAAAGCCTACACCCAGAATGTAGTCTCCTTGCTTAGCGGCGGCGTTAGCGGCACAGAGTTGCAATACGACAATGTGTTTTTCTTTAAAAAGGTGGCTACGGGCATCAGTGGCATCCATACTTCGAACAGCGGGGCAGCGCAGATGTTCGACATATCAGGTCGCAAGGTGACTAGCATGAGCCGACCTGGCATCTATGTCATCAGACAAAATGGTGTGACGCGCAAGGTCGTTGTCAGATAGCCATCTGTTTATTCAATTTGATTGATCACAATACAAATAATAATTATTAATTAAAACGATTCTATTATGAAGAAACATTTATTCCTTTTGTTGGCGTTGTTTACGTCG
>ENA-UOYA01002237-UOYA01002237.1-activated-sludge-metagenome-genome-assembly--contig:-NODE-2237-length-19001-cov-4.519476_pt1 | contig 19001 bp, 19 predicted proteins | sample MGYA00238163_ERZ764804 | MGnify/ENA primary metagenome ERZ764804 (study PRJEB28919, sample SAMN05720223) | activated sludge metagenome | isolation source: Anaerobic digester | place: Hong Kong... | reverse complement strand
ATGCCATTTTTGAGTTCTTTTTCAGAAGCCAGCTGCATATGCGTAAAAAATCCCTCTCCCACATCGTTGAGAGTGGTGAACCATTTGAAGAACTCTTTCATGAAATCTTCAGAGAATTCTCTACTGACTATCCACAGGTGTATGACCTCCTCATAAGGCAATTTCAGTCTCCTGAAGAGATATATCGGATGATCCGTGAAGGTGAAGGTGTCATTCCGAGTAAAACCTTCCAAGCACGCTGGATTGAACAGGATTCACCTCACATGGTTGAAAAAGCTGCGGATATTGAGAAGGCAGGAAAATGGTTAGTATTTCTCCCGCCAGAGCAGGTGGATGATATATGGCGTCAAATTCGTGATCTGACCTGGGAAGGGAGACTGGGAATTTCTGCAAAAGTTTCTACGGCAAAGCCGGATCCTGATGCCCGGGATAACCGCAAGGTCATTTACGTGTATACTGCGAATTGGGAGGATGAAGATGATGTAATGCGTGTGAGGGAAGAACTTCGAAGGATCGGCATTACCGATCGCATAGGATACAAACGTAATATTGAGACCTTCAAAGGTGAATATAGCGCTAAAGGGAAAAAAGTAACGTTTTATTCAGCCTGATGATCAGGCTTTCCGATCCTTGTTCTTTGGACGTAGATGGGTGTATCCGCATTTTCTGCAGCTGACTGCCCTGACAGGGTTGCGTGCATTGCAGTGCATGCAGATTTTCACATTTAATAATCGTGCTTCTGCCTCATGAAATCGTGCCATGTGATATCTCCGTAATTATCTGTCTTATATAGAGGGTTGTATCCTCACATAAGGATTATGTCATTTCTTTCTCATCAGCAAGCCATTGTCGCAAGGCCTGAAGACCTCTTGCTCGATGGGAGATCTGGTTTTTTTCTTCTTCAGACATCTCGGCCAGCGTTTTTCCATCCACCTCAAAGATAGGATCGTATCCAAACCCGTTGCATCCTCGTGGGAGGACGATTCTTCCATGGAGGGATCCCGTAAATGTCTTTTGGTCGTGCTCATCATGATATGCTATCCCTGTCTCAAATAATGCCGAACGGTTTGCATATCCTGCAAGAAGCGTCAGAACCCCATGATTTCCAATGGTTTTCTGCACATATGCAGCACATGTTCCCGGAAATCCCTTCAAAGACCTGATAAATAGTCCGGTATCATCGGTGATCACTGGCCGATTGAGCATCGAGTACGCATAGGCAGCTTTTGCAGCTGCAATCTCTGCAACCGAATCATATCGAAGCTCAGGGATATCCATGGGAAGATGCTCTATTTCAACAAGCCCTGCAAGTATTTTTGCAGCTTCTCGCGCCTTGTGTTCGTTACTGGTAACAAAGGTAATCCTCACAGGTACCTCCCCCGAAGTTCGATCTCATGTTCGCGGTGTATGATCTCATCAGCACTGGGCATCTGTTCTTGATAACCCTTAATGAATGCAGATTTGAGGATTTCGGCATCCGTCGATGAACTCTTGAGTACTTGGAAGAGGACATGAATATCCACTCCGCGGTGTTCAATTTCGGCCGACGTTGCGGCAAGGCCAAAGTCAATCAACCAGATTTTTCCATCCTTGACGAGGAAATTGCAGGTAGTCAGGTCACCATGGATGATCTCTGCTGCATGGAGTTTTCCAACCATCCGTCCAGTCTCCTCAAGAAGTTGTGGAGAGAGGCATTCTTTGAGTTTTACACCGTTGACGTACTCCATGACGATGGTGTCCGAGGTAATTTCACTGATGATCGGAGTCCTTACCCCGGCCTTTCGTGCTTCAACGATGAGTCGCGCTTCAGCACGTGTTCTTTCTGAAATAAGCCGTCGGTCGAGTTCAGGATGCCTGTACCGTTTTGAGAGACGTTGCTTGTATGCCCTTGTACTGGTGAATCTGACGATTGCTTCGGCACCCCGCGCGCTGAATGCATCCTGGTACCGATCTATAAAATCGGGCTCTTTTCTCCAGGTGACCGGTACCTGGTCAGCACGATAGGAGGGATTGACCCGTGACTCTTCGATCGGCACAGTTGAGCCTGCTTCGAGCATGATCCGACCGGTATACGCGATCATCGCACCGTTGTCACCAAGATATTGGGGGCTTGGTACAGAGAATGCAACGCCCCGGTCCTCGCACATACACGAGAGCATCTCCTGGAATCGCTTGTTCATCCCAACACCGCCAACAAGGATCAGTTCCTCCTTGCCAGTCTGTGAGAGTGCGCGCTCGGCCACCTCAGTGCACATAGCAAAAGCAGTCTCCTGAAAACTGTAACAGACATCTTCAAGAGGTGCTTGGGCTTCTTTTGCAGCACTTACAAGCCCTGAGAATGCAAGATCCATCCCCTTTACCGTATAAGGCAGCGGGATGTAGGATCCTGTCTGGGCAATTTTTTCAACCTCTGGTCCACCTGGATGTCCAAGTCCGTGGCTTCGTGCAAATTTATCGATAGCATTTCCAAGTCCTATGTCGAGTGTCTCCCCAAATATCCGGTACCTGCCTTGAAGGTACCCGAGAATCTGTGTGTTTGCTCCGCTTGCATAGAGCACAACGGGGTCATCAAATCCAGATGCAAATCGCCCAATCTCAACATGAGCCACACAATGATTCACTCCGATGAGGGGAACACCAAACGACAAAGCCAATGCCCGTGCAGCTGTCCCAACTATCCGAAGGCATGGCCCAAGACCAGGACCTTGTGAAAATGCTATGGCAACCGGTGTTGGATTTCCTCGTAAAACGTCTTCAATAACGCTTGAGATGACTGAGGCATGATGTTGGGCTGCTTCTCGTGGATGGATTCCTCCTTGAACTGGCTTGTATGGATTTGATACCAGTTTAATCAGATCATCATCAAAAAGAGCAGCACTAAGGTTCCAGGCTGTCCCCTCGATCCCTAGTACTGGTCCAGTCTTCATCAGGGTTACTTCTTAAACTCAGTATATCCACACTTTCCACAGGTGACACGGTTTTTATGTTCGCCCATGAAAACGCCAGGACCACAGCGTGGACAGTATCTGCGCTGAGGGATTGCATTTTTCCCTTCAACCTTGAAATAGGCAGATCTCTTTATTGCACTTTTTTCTGTTTTTTTCCCTTTTGCTGCCATATTTCATGCCTCCTTATGATGCCTCCGCAGCGTCAGCGGACGGTGCATCCTGGGCATCTGTGCTCCCATCTTCCTCTCCAGTCATACCACGCTTTACGAGATATTCGTGCTCTATTTTTTTGAGGAGTTCTGCAGACGCATATACTCGTGCATCTCCCTGCACCTCGGATACCCCGAATCTGTTCTTGAGTGTTCCAATCACGAGTTGATCCTTTGGTGTGTTGAGCATGGCTGCAAGTTTTGCATGGACCATCTTTCGTGATGGAGTTGCGCCGGTAAATCTAATGGTAAACCGAATTTCTTTTCGGTTTAACAAAACATTTTCATTCTGTGAAGTAATCGTAATCTCCATAGAGATCCGTAGAACGTTATCTTTTAGAGATTAAATACCTCGCGCGCAGGTTGGCCAGGGACTTCTTCAAAGCAGGTGAATAGTTCCTCTGCGCGCTTCTTTGTTTCTGGCGTGACTGAAAGCAAAACTACGCCTTTTCCAGGTTGACCATACAGAATTATTGTCCCCAATGGTGCATACATTGCCAGAGGAACGACGGCCAGATCCTCCTCCCCATCGACCTGGATGACCGTCCCTGGATGTGAGGCTGCAATCATTGATGCATTGATCAGGTCATCAGTAAGTCCTCCAGCTGGATTTTTTACAAGAATTTGATGGTATTTTGGAATTTTTACTCCGGGATATGGCTTCCTCATCGTATGCCCATCTACTACCGCAACATCGGGCAGCCGTCCAGCCATGAGGAGATTAGCTGTTACGACATCACCCACGCTGAAGACTTGTTTTCCTGGGAGATGATTGAGGACCTCCTCAAAAGACAGAAAAAGAACGCCAAAAGGTTCTTTGAACATCGGGCGATGCCGGGCAGGAAGAATTCGCATCAACGAACCTTAAGGGCATACCGTCCAGGGAGGGTGATATTCATCCGGCGGGCTACTTCACTTGTTTCTGGATCGATAATGACAAGATATCCGCTCCAGTCTGCGGTTAGATTTGATGTGCCGCAAATCGTACAGGCTGCACCATCAACCACGCGGTGGCAATCCCGGCAAACCATCTGTTGTTTCTTCTTTCCGCCTGCCATTGTCTTTATGCACCCTTCTCACGTTGCTCGTTTTTCATCTCTTCTTCAAGCCAGACGAGGTTACCAAGGCCCGCTTGTCGCATAGTCAGTCCAATCTTGCTTTCACGAGGCTCTCGCTCATTCAGGCTTAAGGTCACTACTCGTGCACGGACAAGCGAACCGACTCCGATATGACGTCCTGACTCTTGGCAGATCAGTTGCGAATTCTTCTCATCATAGTTGATGTATTCATCAGATATCTGACTTACATGAAGCATCGCATCAATTGGTCCAAGGCTTACAAAGGCGCCAAAACTGGTTGTTTCCACGACAATCCCTTCGATGATCTCTTGGAGAGAGAGACGAAGGACCAGCCCCTCAAAGTCAACATCATAGTACACTGCACCGTCACCAGGTACCATTTCGCCTTCTCCAATCCGAAGAACCTTGGTTACCGCAATAAAAATACCGATCTCTTTATCAATACTTCCTTCAAGCTGCTCTTGCAGCACGTCAAGAATTACAGTGGTGAGATCTTCTCCAAGACGATGAGGAGGAACTCGAACCTTGTCAACCATTTCCAACCGGTAATACATTTCCTTATCTCCGAATCAACTCTAATTTCTGTTTTCCTGCAAGAATTACCACAGGCAGTCCTGCCTGTAAAACCTGATCCCGTAATCGGCGGTCATTGGTCACAACGCCACAGTGAAGATCTTGAGCGGCTTTCAGGATTTGTTCATCAGCACTTCCTTTTCCTGATGACGCAATGATCTCGCACATGTGTGCAATCATAAGACCAAAACGTGCAGATGCAGCATGGTTTCCTTTTCCTTGTGCCAAACCTTCGAGTTCCTTGATAACGATATCTGGAACCACTACCCGTACAGAACCGAGCATCCATTTCAGTTCATCGAGGAGGTCAATCTTAAATTGGGATGCCATGAGGAAGGCATTTGTATCTATGAGTATGGTCACTCGATCAACGTTCCCATCCCGATCAGTCGCCATCTTCCGCCAACCTGTCTGCTGATTGCGATGGGCGATCCAATACTTGCACAGACAGGCCGTTTGAGGACTACCTCCGCTGCATCCTTGCGGGTATTGCTGACCACACCCACCGTCACCGCAGTTCCAACTGACAGCATCAAGGGTTCCCGTTGCTTAAGTGGTTCAATTGAAACCTCGCTGTTGGCTCCGACGACCCGATCCATGAGTTTGACCGAGAACCACATCTTTTCCCAGACCGGGGGGAGTTTTCCTACATGACCCAGAACCTGGCCAGCCAGCATATCACTTTTTGTAATTGCTGGATCAAGTTTTGTTCCTATGGCAAGAAGACCACCAGGCGTAGCAACATGAACTTTCTTCTGCCCCTTGTGGATCTCTGTTACCTTTGTGACGATGGGTTCCCACCGTGTTTTATTCTCGACTTGTGTCTGAATTCCTGGCCGAATCTCGATCTCGGCGCCATCTTCGATAATTCCCTTGATCAGAGAACCACCAACGACCCCCCCTTTCACATCTTTCCAACTGCACCCTGGTCGGTTTACATCAAATGAGCGAGCAATGAGCATGATTGGATCTGCTTCAGGCTGGCGAGATGGTTCTGGAATTACTTCATCGAGAGCCTGGATAAGTGCCCATATATTGATATTTTTTTGTGCTGATACTGGTATGATAGGGGCATCCTCAGCGATCGTTCCTTTGACAAATGCCCTGATCTCCTCGTAATTTCTGATTGCCTCTTTATGGGAGACCACATCGATCTTGTTTTGTACGATGACAATTTTCTTTATTCCAACGAGCTCAAGGGCCATGAGATGCTCTTTTGTCTGGGGCTGGGGACACCGTTCTGCTGCTGATATCACAAGCATGGCACCATCCATCAAGGCAGACCCTGAGAGCATGGTTGCCATGAGCGTCTCATGACCAGGTGCATCGACAAAAGAGACCGCACGAAATGGTTCGGTCTCACTGTCACACCGTGTACAGACAGGGGATGTGGTGAGCCCCTCAGGGCCACGGCATTTTCTGCATCGATAAAATATCGCATCTGCGTATCCAAGCCTGATGGATATACCCCGTTTCATCTCCTCACTATGTCGGTCAGTCCAGACGCCGGTGAGGGTATTTACTAGTGTGGTTTTCCCATGATCAACATGCCCGACCACACCAATATTGGTATTAGGAATCAATTCTTCTGGCACCAGCTATTCAACCTCCTTACGTATTTCCATCGGATCATACTTATAGCCATAACCGGAGGAACATAAGCACTCATTGTATACGTACAGACCTTCCCTCTGTTCTTGTCCATCTGGTTCTGATCACTGCTTATCCGGCACCTGCACAGGCCCCATCAAGTGATGGAGGCTCTTCCATTGCTTCCTTCTCAATCTGGTGTCTTTCTTGCAAAAGCCGTGCAAGTTGCTCCTCACGGTCGATTTCATGTTCTTCCTTTCGGGTAGTTTGTGCTGGGATTAATTGATCGATCCGGTAGAGAAGGCCTGTAGAGTCAAGTTCAGCAAATCGTTTTCCCTCTTTATCAACGAGCCTGGTTATGGTTCCATATGTGCCAGTACGGGGGTATCGTACATGCATTCCGGCGTCGAGCACCATATCTGATTCCATACTATTCTTTCTTCTCCTGCCCACTGTTTAAATGATCGCTCCCTTTTCTATCTGCTCTTCGGTTACTTCGTACTCGGCTCCGGTTTTTGTATTGCGATACTTGCCAAGGACGGTCACCGAGCCTATGTTTGTTTCGGTTGGGTACGGCACGGTAAAGGTGCCATTTATGCTCTGCGTTCGATATGTAAATTCACGCCCAGTATTAGTCTTTACTGGGAGTTCGAGCATGCCGTCTCCTTTGATCTGAGCTCCTTTCACGTACTCAAAGATCTTGACATACCGAAGGTCATGCTCATCCTTGGATGTTGTTCGCGTGTGAGACTCAAAGATCAGTCGGTAATGATTGAGTGCGGGCACAGGCTCAACCGGATCTGCAAATCCAAAGTTTGCCAGGATTACATCGTACTTTGGATTTTCTTCTGGATTAAAGGACTCAACGAGTGACTTTGCATGGGTATAATTGGTCTGTGTCCCATCAACAACGAGCGGTGCACTAAGTCCGGATATAGACGGCTTCATGTACCGCAGGAAGTATACTTTATCAGGCTCAGTGTATGCCCCGTCAAAGTTGTGAAGACGAGATATCATCGTTTGGTAATACTCGTTGGTGAGAAGGGGGTAGTTTATCCCTGACTTTGGATCCTCTGGGCTTGGGAAGATAAAGGTGCGTTGGTAGGGATAGACTCCCACATCTGGATCGTCCCAGGTGGCCATAGCCCAGAACTTTCCGGTATCCATCTCGTAGTCGGTGATGACGTACTTTGTCTTGAGATTTTCAAGAATCTGGTCTGCCTCGCTCTCGTTTTGTGTCATAAAAAATCGAGCAGAACCGTTCGGACCGTTCACCCCGTACTGGAAGGGATTTGCATTTGGCATTCGTTTACCAATAAACGTGATCATGTGACCATAATCCCACCATGACATGACTCCATAGGCAGAGTCCGGATACGAAAAGTTCTTGGCATCGTAGATAGCGTAGTAGTCAAGTCCAGGATCAGGTGTGTTTTGATTGAGCCATTCTGTAGCCTCACGCCAGTCAGGGTTTAGGTTGTTTGCCCCTACGATGAGATCACGTCCGAGCGCCTGATAGGTGAACAAGAGGGCGAATATGAGAATAATTGCCAAAAAGAGATATTTTCCTAGCATCTCCTCGTGATGCAACGATTTGAATGATCCTCCATCATGGCTTTTCTCTGATTTCCTCTTCCCACGTTCATGCGCTTCATCTCTCGATTGAGCTTCTATTCTTGATAAAAATGGGAATTTGATAAGGTTTAATGCAAACCCCACTGCAATTCCACTCAGGATCGCAACCGGTACGGCGAGATAGTACTCGTACCTGATATGTTGACAGGTAGCGTACAAGATTACAAGAGCCCAGATCAAGGTGAAGGCATGAGAGGGACAGAGTTCTTTTCTGATGCGATATATGAGAACTGCAACGCCGGCGCCAAAGAGGAGGAGGCTGTACTGAAACGTCCTCCACGCATCATCAAAGCTCCAGGCTCGTGCCTCCTGAATGGTCTTCCAATGAATATCGTCAGTTCCAAAGAATGCATTGGCGTTTGCCATAAAATAGGAGAAGAGATCTGGAAGGATGAGGGCAAGTGCAACAATCCCAAGGATACTCACTCCGATGATTGCCCCTACGTAGTACCAGTATGGTTTCTCTTTCAGTTTATATGAAAAGCCAAAGAGCAGGAGGTTAGCAAGGATGAGCAGGCTATATGCGATTGGATGGCCGATGGTATAATAATTCAGTCCCCCCTCGGCATGGACACCAATGAAGAAATAACCGATGATGGCAACGAGAAATGTTACTGAGTTAATGACCAATGCCGAAGCACCGAGGTGACCAATATATCGTTGAATAATGAACCAGAGTGGTGTAAAAATACCGACGATGAGGGCAAATAAGATCATAGTCGGCATGAGGGCAAGGCCAAGGAGATAGGAAAGACCACACAGCACCCCCAGAATGATCGGAACCTTCCAGGTCTCTTTGTTTGCAATATCTACTGGATGCTTCCTGCTGTATACCAGGGCAGTCACGTAACAGAGACAGAAAAACGTGCTAAAAAACACTTCTCCTGCATGATGATCCAAATATCCATAGTATGACCGGAAGAAGAACTGACCGGGAACGATTGCGATGAAAAAAGCTGCTGCAAGACCCGCTTTCCAATCTGCTACCTTGCGTACGAGCAGGTAGATAACCGGTACCATGAGTGCTGCCATTGCACATGGGATAAACAGGGTCACTGATATTATCTCTGTCCTGGTTGTTGCACCAAAAAGCAGACTGATCGTTGCTCCAAGAAATGGAAAGAGTGGGCCCCAGTGCATCGGTTGTCCAAATGGGAAATAGGTCATCGGATCAAACCAGGCAATATTTGGGTAATTTGCGATAACCTGTTCAATCCGTCTCAACTGATAGGTTGGATCATCCATCCCGACAAAAACAAGTACATCTGATGTTCCTGAATATGCAGGAAGGGTTCTGATAATAAACGAAAAAAAGGTAAGAAAGAGGACAATCCCTCCTATAAGAAGAGTAAAAGGTTTTATAAATCGCGTATATTCCATCTCATCACGCTCGGTACATGGTATGAATACTACATCTGTTCTCCGGATCCATATAGAAGTTCATCTGGTCTTTTACAATGTCCTGGATCTGGTACCTGACCTCATAGCCAAGGTCTCTGATCTTTGAGATATCGGCAAACAGAATGGGAACCTCTGATGGCCTGAACCTTTCTCTTTCAAATTCTATAGGGACCGTTTTTTCTGGAGTTTTGACGAGAATTCCTCCATCCTCTGGTCCGAATTCAATAGTTCCTTCAAGCATCATCCGATCAACCATTGATTTCTCAAACGTGACCCCAAACATGGAACTCGAATCAGGCTCGAGGGGATCTTTGAGGCATTTTCCCGTTTTTGTAGTACATATTTCATGAACTGGCATCCCGCAGGCCTCAATACTATAGAGAATATAACTCAGCACAGATGTGGTCCTGTTCGATCCCTGGTTGTACACCTTTCCCGGCCGTCCCTTCATCGCAAGCAGTTCATATCCGTGCACAATATCGTGAATATGAGACCAGTCGCGAAATGCATTCACATTTCCAATGGTAATTTTATCGGTCTCTTGGCATCTGAAGTGGCTGACCTGCGAGGTGATGACTGACGTGACAAATTGAATACCCCTCCCGGCTCCTTCATGGTTAAATGCCCGCGAGACAATTCCTTTCAGACCATATGTGTAAAAATAGTTTCGGAAGAGGTAATCCCCATACACTTTTGAGACGGCATATGGTGACATTGGTCTGAGAGGATTGTTCTCATGAATGGGAAGCTCGGGAATGTATGCAGGTTCAGGAAAGATATTACCATATTTTTCTTTCAACCTGGTATACTGCTCCTCTGAACTGATAACAAGCCCGTACTCCTCACTTGTCCCAGCAAAGACAAGGACTGGGTCAGCTCCTTTGAGTCGTACCGCTTCGAGGAGGTTGTTGGTTCCAATGCCGTTTATTTGGGCAGTCTCGAGCGGGTGCGAGAACGATCGTGGCACAAATGATTGGGCGGCCAGATGGAAGATATAATCAGGTTCTGCGGCATCGATCGCGTTTGCAATACCTGTAAGATCCTCAAGGCCAGCCTCAACATAGGTGATCGCCCGTTCTATCTTCTTTTGTGCAACATTCTTTGGGATGGTGCCATCAGAACGCCTTCGTACCATCCCATACACCCGTGCCCCTTTGTCGAGAAGGTCTCGCGCCAGATATGAGCCGGCAAATCCACTGACACCGGTGATCAGGACATTTTTATCATTCCAATTCATGTACGGTTACCCTTTCCAATGTTCGCCAGATTACTCGCAATTATGATGTTTCATGAACACAGGTCTTGCACATACGTTACGATTTGTTCCTTAAATAGATTATAATCAAAAAGATCTGCTCGTCTCTCGGCCTCGTAGCCAAACCGCCCAGGATCATCATCCACTTTCATAATAGCCTGGGCGATCGCGTCTGGTTGTGGTGCGACGAGAAAACCGGTATATTCATGAGCAACCGTTTCAAGATACCCCCCTTCGCAGACCGCGACCACCGGTTTTCCGCAGGCCATGGCTTCAAGCGGCGTAAGACCATAATCTTCGTCGATAGCCGTTGTGAGAAATCCCCTGCATCGACCGTACAGAGCTAAAAGCTCTTTGTCTGCCACTGCTCCAAGGAACATGACATTCGGCGGGGCGAGGTCGAGCAGATATTCATAGCCAGGGTATATCTTTCCAGCAATGAGAAGTTTTTTTTCAGGAAGGAGGCGGAACGCCTCAAGTTGCAGATCAATGCGTTTCCACTTATCAACCCGACTGACTGAGAGCCAAAAATCGCCGTATCCAAGGTTTTGGTACTTCTCTCGGTGGATGGGGGGATAGATCACCGTAGCAGGTTTTTGATAGGCCTTCCAGATTCTGGTCCTGACCGTGTGAGAGATTGCGACGATCGCTGTGATATTCTGTTTTACGTACCGTTGATCTAAGTACCGAAACAGACTGAGTACAACCCTGAAGAGACCACGTTTTACGAGTGGAAGGGAGGCAAGGGTAGGATAGTACATATCATACAGTGCTCGCCGTGGCGTCAACATCAGGTAACAATGCGCAACATTCTTCGATAAAAACCGCAAGGCCATATCATCTGTTGCGATATAAAAGTCATAATTCAACTTCAATCGCTTAAAAAGCCACATCCCTGCAATCTGACGGAGTGGCTCATGTGGCAGCTGCTTGTTTAGTGGAAGAAATCGAACCTTGGCAGCATCAGGATAGAGCATGAAGAATTCATCGCTCACCGATAAACAGACAATCGTCGCATCAAGTGCACGGGCAGTGTCAATAAAAAAGCGCTCTGCACCACCAGGAATACGAAAATCCATACAGCATAAGATAGCAATCTTCATCTGTTCTCCTCGAGGGCGGCTGTTATCTCCCCAATAAATCGGTCTGCAATTCTGTCCCACTGCATATCATTGGGTGGGGCATACCGGTGTGTGCATGGAGTACGGATGAGTTCCTCCATTGCACGGGTCAGTTCCTCTGTATCTCCAGGTTTGACAAATCTGGTTCCTTCATATGATCCAAGGCTCTCTCTAAGCCCTCCGACCTTGGTTGCAAGGATCGGAAGTCCGTAGGCAATTCCGATATGGGCAACCCCGCTTTGTGAGGCACGAAGATAGGGAAGGACGAGCAGATCTGCCCCGGAGAAGAAGATCGGGATCTCTTCGTCTGGAATATATCGGTTTTCAAGGATGATGCGTTCTGATTGTGGCGAGTTTTGAATGAGATCAAGAGAAACCACATCTTCCCATGCTTCCCCAGCTATGATAAGAACTGTTCGTGTTCTCACCTCATCAGGGAGCTCTTCAAATGCATGGATAAGATGTACCACCCCTTTGTATGGCCTGAGCAGGCCAAAGAATAGGAGCACAAATCGCCCCGTGACCCCGAGTTTTTCTTTACTCTTCTCGTGATCAAGGATCGGGTATTGGTCATAGAGTCCATGAGGGATGACCGCAATTCGTGAGGGCTGGATCTGATACTGAGAGGATATGAGCATTTTGTCGTGCTCAGAGTGCACGATAAATCGTGAGGCACGCCCTCGTATGATCCGCCCCATAACCCGGGCATATGTACGGAGGGGAAGCATCGCGTACTCCAGGGGATCGACCACTTCATGAAATTCGATCACATACTTTGGTTTTCTCCCAGCAAGAAGGAGCAATGCAAGGAACATGTGCACGACGCTCGAGGTCCACCATTCACAGATCACAACATCTGATCTGCGAAGGTTTTTTGCACCTTTTGCCCATGTAAACGGGTCATACCAGTCAAGGACATCAGCTACCTGTACATAAGGAGAAAAACCAAGGGAGCATTCATTCTTCCCTACTCGCCTCCATCCTGGGAAAAGGCGTTTTGGAAGCATTCTTCGAAAGAGAATGGCATATATGGTGTTTTTTTCTGCGAGAGCATTACACAGGCGGATTGTATAATAACATATGCCTGATAAAAACCTAGTTGATGGACCTATCACAGAAACAACTGGAATTTTAGGTTCTTTCATTCTACTGTGACGCTCTTTGCGAGGTTGCGGGGCATATCGATCTCTCTGCCAAGGCGGTTGGCGGTATGGTAGGCGAGCAACTGCAAGATCACGGTGGCAGTCAAGACGTGGATCCATGGATGACCGCGCGAGATCGGGATAAGTACATCAGCAATATCTCTGACATCGTGATCATCATCATATCCAATAGCAATAATTGGTGTGCCCCTTGCCTTTATCTCCTTTAGATTTCCGAGCATGACGTCGTAGGTAGGCCCTGGTGTGCATATGGCAATGACTGGTGTTTCAGAGGACAATAATGCAAACGGCCCGTGTTTTATCTCACCGGCTGCATAGGCTTCAGCATGGATGTAGGAGATCTCTTTCATCTTTAGTGCCCCCTCCATCATGACTGGATAAAAGACACCACGCCCAACATAAAAGAGGTGTTCTGCCGTACTGCAGAGATCAACCGCCTCAGTCAGATCGGTCAGAAGCGCTTGTTCTATGGCATATCGTGCATGATGTAACACCTCATCACATCGCCTCCCTGAAAGGATATTGACGATCTGCATCAGAACACCGAGCTGTGCGATGAATGATTTTGATGCTGCAACACTGATCTCAGGACCTGCATGCATGAGGATAGTGTCATGTGCGCTGCGTGTGATGGAGCTGTTGAGCACGTTGGTAATCGCCACTGTTTTTATATTGTTGCATACTCCTTTTCTGATTGCTGCAAGGGTGTCTGCGGTCTCTCCACTCTGTGAAATCCCGACGACAACATCACTGAAGGGAACGGGCGAGTACTTATACTCTGATCCAAGCTCGAGCCTGACAGGAATACCACATGCTGGTTCAATGAGGTACCGAAAGATCATCCCCGCATGGTATGAACTCCCGCATGCCACCACGGTGATGGATGATGCCTGGCGGAGGGATAAGGGTAAGGTCTCTTCAGATACTGCATGAATAGCCTGGTAAATGACATCTGGTTGCTCAAAGATCTCTTTGAGCATGTAATGGGTAAACCCGCCTTTTTGGACAGTCTCTGGTGCCCACGTGATCTCGCAAATCTCACGCTCAGCAGGGTGATCGCCAAAGTACACCGTGTATGAATCGGGGGCAAGCTCAGCGATATCACCATCATCAAGATAGATAACGCGGGACGTGTGCTCAAGGATAGGGGTGATGTCAGATGCTGCAAAAATCTCACCGTCACCAATCCCAAGGACCAGGGGACTTTGGTTTCGTGCAGCAATAAGTCGCGTATCCCCGGTGGATATGACAAGAATTGCGTAGGATCCGACAAGACGTGGCAGGATCTTTCTCACGGCATCGAGGAGATCTCCCTGATATGCCTCTTCAATAAGGTGTGCGATCACCTCGGTATCAGTCTCTGACTTAAACGTATGTCCTCTTCCGATGAGTTCACGCTTAAGATGCGCATAATTTTCTATGATCCCGTTATGAACCACTGCGATCTGATTTGTGCAATCTTGGTGTGGATGTGCATTGATATCAGATGGAATGCCATGGGTAGCCCATCTCGTATGTCCAATCCCGATGTTTCCCATCAGGATATGTGCAGAGTCTGCAAGATCAGATACTCTCCCTGCTTTTTTATGAATGGAGATCTCTGATGCAAGGGTTGCTATCCCGTACGAGTCATATCCCCGGTATTCAAGTCTTTTAAGCCCTTCGATGAGGATGGGAGCAGCACTCCGATAGCCGGTATACCCGACGATGCCACACATCTTACATCACCATGGTCTTATCAGGTATCCGAATGCAGGAGAATCGGAGATTTGATCTCCCTTCAATGGTCACCTCATTTCCGACGATCGTATTCTCAAACAGGATTGATGGTCTGCAAAAGACTCCATTTCCCATGATAACTCCGCATGCAGCCTGGATTGCACCATCCTCTAAGGGGATATATCCGCGAGAATAAAGCGCTGCCGTATATTCTCCAAGTGTGCACCCTTCTCCGATCACTGACCCAGAGAGCGCACTGTGGGAGGCGATTACGACATCAGCCATGATTATTGAACGCCGAATCACGGAAAATGGTTCGATCCTCACCCGTGGGCCAATACTTGTTCCTGCTTCAATGACCACGTGTGGCCCGATTGTGCAGTCCTCCCCAATGATTACCGGTCCATTTATGACGGTACCAGGTCCAATTTTTGTTCCTTTGCCAATGGATACGACTCCGTGGAGCACGACTGAGGAACTGATCGACCCTGATCGTACTGGTGAGATGCATGAAAGGAGGTGTTCATTCATGGAAAGGAGGTCCCACGGATAGATTGCATCCTGCCATGAGTGAGCTTTTACGGCAGTAATTCTCGTTCCCGATCTGATTTCAGCATCGATCGCCTCGCTCATACTCATATGCCTCATTCGGTCAAGTAGTTCGGATCCGAGATGATATACTCCGCAACTGACCGTCATTCGGTTGGCGTGGGATGGTTTTTCTGTGATGCTCGTGATCTGATCACCGTCAATGGTCACCACTCCAAAGTTTGAAGGCTGACGATGTGTGGTGTACAAAAGAGCGTTTCTCACCTGCACGATACCCTGGATTGAGTCTTTATCTATATAGTTGTCGCCAGGGAGGACTATGGCATCTCCTGCAATCTGATCACGGGCACACAGGAGTGCATGAGCTGTACCGAGTTGTTCTGGCTGGTGGACAATTTTGATCGGCAGGTCAAGATGTGTCAGATGGCGCATGACCTGTTCCTTGCGATACCCAACCACGACGATTATGTCTCGAATTCCTGCCTCGAGAAGTGAGATGATGGTATGCTCGATGATGGGCCGGTTTGCGATTGGAATAAGGGCTTTTGGCCTGTTCTGCGTGAGTGGACGAAGCCTGGTTCCCTCTCCTGCTGCAAGGATGACTGCCTGAAGGGTCATCACCGGATCACCGTGTTATCTGCGATAATTCCTTCAACGAACGCATGTGGTCCGATTCTGCAGTGGTTTCCAATGACCGTTCCCACATTGACCGAGCAGTTAATCCCAAAGAGCACATCATCCCCGATAACCGCACCAAATTTACGTCTCCGGGTGTCAGTACCTCCGATATGGATCGTTCTTTTATCATGCCGCAGGTTTGCAATCTTCGTCCCTGCTCCCAGGTTGCAGCCGCTGCCGATGATACTGTCACCGACATACGAGAAATGGGGCACATGAGTATGATTCATGATGATTGAGTTTTTAATCTCTGAACTGTGTCCGATATGGCATCCATCTCCTATAGCAGTTCCTGGCCGGATATAGGCATGTGGCCCGATTGTGCAATCAGAACCGATGATTATTGGTCCTACAAGATATGATCCTGATAGGATCACGGTTCCTGGACCAATTTGGACATCTCCTTTGATGACAACCCCATCTTCTCTGATGCCTTGTTCGTCAGATATGATCTCCTTCATCATCTCTTCGTGCACGCCGAGAAGATCCCATGGTGATCCCATATCTGCCCAGAACGAAAGCTGCATCCCATGCAAGTTACCAACTTTAATATAATTCATAAGTGCGTCGGTCAGTTCAATCTCGCCCCTGGGCGATGGCGTGATCAACTCAAGTTGGCCAAAGATGTCTGGTTCGAAGTGGTATATGCCAGCATTGATGAGATCACTCTTTGGGCGCGGCGATTTTTCCTCAAGCCCAGTGATGATGGTGCCGGTCATGGTTACCACGCCATAGTCCTCGGGATGGGTTGAGGTAAAAACCCCCATGGTAGGAGCCGGTGCTGTGATCATGGCTCGTATGTCATCGGCCTTGAGGATCATATCTCCATTTAAGAGAAGAAATGGAGATGTGATCAGGGGTGCTACTGTCATAAGTGCATCGCCAGTACCCCGTTGTCGTTTCTGCGTGACGTACCTGATTGAGATACCCATCGCTTTCCCATCCCCAAAATACTCCCTCACCGATGCTTCGCCATACCCAACAACAATGATATATTCGGTGATTCCTGCCTGTATTGCTGCAGTGAGCAGATGCTCAAGCATGGGCCTTCCGGCAAGTGGGAGCATTACCTTTGGTCGTGAGCCGGTAAGTGGCCTCATCCGCTTTCCTTCACCTGCTGCGAGGATAACACAGACGGTCATTTTTGCACCTCTTTTCGTACAATTCTGACCATATCCTCAGCCTTGTTGAGAAGTTCTTTGGCAATCGCCATGGTGCGGCCTTCAGCAGTAAATCGGATCTTCGGTTCAGTTCCGCTTGCCCTGATCAGGCACCATCCGTCCTCTTCTTCTATTCTGATTCCATCAGTGGGATTTACTGCGCCAAGCGCATAGAGCACATCATGGGCGTTTACCAGTTCGTGCGATCTTCGGAGTAGTGGGTACCGGGGAATTGAAGTGATTTCTGCGGAAAGATCCCACTCGCTTGCGATTTCACAGAGAAGGGCTGCTGCATGCGGGCCGTCTGGGCAGTAGGACACCTCTGGGAAGATCCATGCCCCTGATGGCTCACCACCAAAGTCCCCCCAGCTGACCAGTTGTTCAGATACAAATGCGTCACCAACGGGAGTTCTCTTTACCTCAGCCTCCTCCTCGATGGCCATTGACGCATCATATGTTGTGACGATCTTTTGTGCACCAAGATAGCGGGCAAAGAGGATGAGTAAGGTATCGCCAGGAATGAAGTTTCCGTTTGCGTCAAATGCCATCATCCTATCAGCATCCCCATCATGAATGACTGCACAGGTAGAACCTGTTTTTTTAACAAGAGTGGGAATATAGGGGAGGTGTTCTGGAAGGGGCTCGGATGGACGGGCAAATATTCCTGTGCACTGCGCATTTACAGCGATTGTATGGGCACCCATCTCACTCAATATATGTGGCGTAATGACTGATCCGGCACCATTTCCGCAGTCCACAATGACGGTGAGGCCTTCTGTGATGTGGATCCTATCCACAATGGCATGCCCGTGCTTTTCGGCTGGGCATGACGCGATCGTAACACCTTGCTGTTTCCATCTTCCCCATTGAGTCTTCTCGAGTGCTTCTTCTATCTGTGTCTGCTGCGTGGATGAGAATGACGATCCATCTGGATTGAAGAGTTTGAGGCCGTTATATGGTTCAGGGTTGTGTGATGCAGTGACCATGCAGGCAGCATGTGCATCTTTTGCGGCATATGCCACAGAAGGCGTTGGGGCGATCCCCCCATAGGAGATTTGTGCTCCTGTAGCAAGCGCACCTGCACAAAACGCGGCAGAGATAAGGGGACTGGTAGTCCTGGTATCATGCCCGATGACGAGGCGATCTGCGTGTGCACCAACCGCCTTTCCGATCTGCAGTGCAAGACCGATGAGCGTATCATCATATCTCCGGCGTATCCCTGAAGAGCCGAACAGCATACTCAATTGGTTCAATCTTCAGATGTTTGAAGGTTCCCTCTGCCGAATGGGCAGAAATGTTCACATTGAAGGAGATGAGCCGTTCCAACGGTCGAAGGTCCGAGATAGAGTAGTCGATCTGGTGCAAATTCTGAAAGGCGGACTGCATTCTCTTGTATCAGACCGTCACCAGTCACAAGGATGATATCAGCATCTTCTATCCGCTCCACAAGAGAATTGCCTGCAAGCGTTCGTGCATCAGGCATCAATCCCTGACAATAGATCTGCTTATTTTGTATCTTTTTGGCAAGCTCAGCTCTACACATGGCATGGTTTTTCAGCTCACAGGCGTGCAGTTTTCTGACCGTGCATAAAAACCCTGTTATGGCATTTATAATGCCTGCTGCTGCAGCACGTTGCAACGCCTTTTTTAAGGGTGCTCCATTCATGAATGAAGGCTTTGTATTGACTTTTATGGGTTCTTCGGCAACGAATACAGCCGAACGACCTCCGAACAGAACGTGCACAGATATACCTTGTTCATAAGCGCACTTGGGGATGTCATAATCTGGGGTAAGTATGACTGGGCTTTCTGCAATACCACACTCTTCCATCATGGGCACTAAGGCCGAGACAGCATTGTTTATTGGATGCATTGGTGTTACCATTCTTCAGTTCTCCATCCATATCTGCCGATGAGGGGT
>ENA-UOYA01002236-UOYA01002236.1-activated-sludge-metagenome-genome-assembly--contig:-NODE-2236-length-19010-cov-7.679821_pt1 | contig 19010 bp, 24 predicted proteins | sample MGYA00238163_ERZ764804 | MGnify/ENA primary metagenome ERZ764804 (study PRJEB28919, sample SAMN05720223) | activated sludge metagenome | isolation source: Anaerobic digester | place: Hong Kong... | reverse complement strand
TCTGCTCAAAGGCGTGCGTCAGAAGCAGCAGCTTTGCCTCGGTGTTAACGGGCGAGCGCTGGACAGATTGAGCGTAAAAGGTCGTGCCGATCTCAAGCCGCAGCGCCGCACGGTTCATCCGCATGAAACGGGTTGCGCCCACGATCCGCCCCGAGGCCGGTTCCACGACCACAAAGGGCATAGCCCGGCCATAAGAGGCCTCGCGCGCCGCATTCTCCAGATAGGCGTCGATCGTCTCTTCGGACGGGACGCCGGTGTAGAACAGCTCCCACAAGCGACCATCGCTTGCTGCCGCCACAATCGCATCGCGGTCATCCGCAACCATCGGCCGCAGCGTGACGTGTGCGCCGGTCAGAATCGGCTGGCACGTCCAAGCCTCAGCCAAGGCGCGCTCCGCGTTCACGCGCCGGCAAAGGCCATGACATGGGGGTGTACCTCATGCATGCCCTGCCAGATCATCTTGCCTGCCACCCAGACGATGACAGCAAGGCCGACCCACGCAATCCAGCGGAAACGCTCGATATATTTGGCGATCATGTTGGCCGCGATGCCCATCAGCGCCACCGAGAGGACAAGCCCGAAAACCAGAACATAAGGGTGCTCGCGCGCTGCACCTGCCACCGCCAGCACATTGTCGAGGCTCATCGACACGTCGGCAAGGGCAACGCCCCAGGCCGCGCTCGCAAAGCTCTTGGAGGCCGTAAGCCCGGAATGTTCATCGCCCTCAATTTCGGGCGAGCCGGCGCTTTCCTGCGTGTGGCGCAACTCGCGATACATGCGCCATGCCACCCAGAGCAGCAAAAGCCCGCCTGCCAGCACAAGGCCGACAATGCCCAGAAGTGCGCTGACCGTAAGCGCAAAGCCGACGCGCAGCACGAGCGCTGCAAGAATGCCGATGCCAATCACCTTCTTGCGCTGGTCGGCAGGCAATCCGGCGGCCAGCGCGCCCACGACAATCGCATTGTCGCCTGCGAGGATGATGTCGATCATCAGGACTTCGGCGAGCGCCAGAAGCGCGCTGGCGGAGAGAATCTGGTCCATCCTTACATTCCCACAAACGGTGCGACCTGGAACCAGCCATCCCAGATCATCTTGAGCGCGACATAGAGGATGACGACAAGGCCAATCCACGCAATCCAGTAATAGCGCTGGACGAGACGCGCGACGAGATTGGCCGCAAGCCCCATCAGCGTCACCGAGAGCGCCAGGCCGAAGAACAGGACCGTCGGGTGCTGACGCGCGGCGGCGGCAACTGCCAGCACATTGTCGAGGCTCATCGACAGGTCAGCCAGCGTGATCTGGATTGCCGCCTGCATGAAGGTCTTGGTCGCAGGCGGGCCTTCCACCTGCGGCGTCTCGGGATCATCGGCAACGACAACCGCAGGCGCGGGGCGCAGCTCGCGATACATGTTGTACGCCACCCACAGCAGCAGCAGGCCACCCGCCAGCAACAGCCCCGTCAACTGGAGCAGCCAGGTTGCCATCAGCGCAAAGGCGATGAGGAAAACCAGCGCCATGCTGACGCCAACCATGATGACGCGCTGCCGGTCGCGCGCAGGCAGGCCTGAGGCCAGCGTGCCCATGATGACGACATTGTCGCCTGCCATGGTGAGGTCGATCAGAATGACGCCCAGAAGCGTCGTCAGCCCGCCCGTCGTGAAGACATCAGCAAGGTCGAGGGTCACAAAGGCTCTCCAAAATAGGCGACATCCGGCACGGGATCATAGAACGGATGCAGCAATGCGCGCCATTGCTGATAGTCCGCGCTGCGGCGGAAACCTTCCCGGTGCGCGTCCACATTTTCCCACTTTACCAGCAGCAGATAATCCCCTGCCCGGTCGAGCGAAGGGCGGATTTCCATCCCTCCAAAACCCGGCTGACGCGTGATCAGGGGCCGGGCTTGGGCGAGGGCCGCTTCAAAGGCAGCTTCCTCGCCCGGTCGTACCGGAAGGACAACCTGCTCTAGGATCATGTTGGATTACTGGTTCATCGAGTCGAAGAAGTCGTCGTTGGTCTTGGAATCCTTCATCTTGTCGAGAAGGAATTCCATCGCGTCGACAGTGCCCATCTGCATGAGGATGCGGCGCAGCACCCACATCTTGGTGAGCTTGTCCTTTTCGACGAGCAGCTCTTCCTTGCGGGTGCCGGACTTGCCGACATCGAGTGCCGGGAAGATGCGCTTGTCGGCAACCTTGCGGTCGAGCACGATTTCCGAGTTGCCGGTGCCCTTGAACTCTTCGAAAATGACTTCGTCCATGCGGCTGCCGGTATCGATGAGCGCGGTCGCGATGATCGAGAGCGAACCGCCTTCCTCGATGTTGCGTGCCGCACCAAAGAAGCGCTTGGGCCGCTGGAGCGCATTCGCATCGACGCCGCCCGTCAGCACCTTGCCCGATGACGGCACAACGGTGTTGTAGGCACGGCCAAGGCGCGTGATCGAGTCGAGCAGAATGACGACGTCCTTCTTGTGCTCGACGAGACGCTTGGCCTTTTCGATGACCATTTCCGCGACCTGCACGTGGCGGCTGGCAGGTTCGTCAAAGGTCGAGCTGATGACTTCGCCCTTCACCGAGCGCTGCATGTCGGTTACTTCTTCCGGACGTTCATCGACGAGAAGAACGAGCAGGAAGACTTCGGGATGGTTGTCGGTGATCGCCTTGGCGATGTTCTGGAGCAGCACGGTCTTGCCGGTACGCGGCGGCGCCACGATCAGCGCGCGCTGGCCCTTGCCCTGCGGCGAGATGATGTCGATGACGCGCGCCGACTTGTCCTTGACGGTCGGGTCAAGCGTGTCGAGCTTGAGGCGCTCATTGGGATAGAGCGGCGTCAGATTGTCGAAATTGACGCGGTGGCGGACAACATCGGGATCATCGAAGTTGATGAGCTTGACGGTGGTCAGCGCGAAATAGCGCTCCCCATCCTTGGGCCCGCGAATTTCGCCTTCCACGGTATCGCCCGTGCGCAGGCCGTACCGGCGGACCATGTTGGGCGAGACGTAAATGTCGTCGGGACCAGCGAGATAGTTTGATTCCGGCGCGCGGAGGAAGCCGAAGCCGTCCGAGAGGACCTCTATCGTGCCTTCGCCGATGATTTCTTCGCCATTCTCGGCCTCAACCTTGAGGATCGCGAACATCAAATCCTGCTTGCGCAGCGTCGACGCGCCTTCAACCCCCAGCTCTTCCGCCATTTCGACGAGTTCTGCGGGTTTCATTTTTTTAAGTGATTTCAAATGCATCATGGATGGAATCCGGTATTCGGGGGTTGGAAACCGCGGCAGCGTCTGGAAATTTAAGAGGTGCTGCGAGAAAAGGCGCGAATGGCCAAGCGGTGTCGTGGCGGTAAGCTCCGGCCCCCGCCAAGTCAAGCGATTATCGGCTGATTAGCGCGGCTGACAGGGGCACTCAGAAGGGTTTTACGATCGCCAGAATGACGATGATCGTCGCGGCCATGCCCGGCACTTCGTTGAGGATGCGCAGCGTCTTGCCAGAAAGCGGACGAAGCCCTGACTTCAGCTTGCGGGCATAGCTCACCATCCAGCCATGATAGCCCGAAAGGCCAAGGACGACCGCGAGCTTCAGGTGGAACCAGCCTTGTGAAAACGCGCCGGTATCAAGCGCCAGCAACAACCCGAACAGCCAGACAATGACGATGGACGGCTTCAGGATAATCCGCAGCAGCCGGTCTTCCCGGTCGATCCAGCGCCGCTCTTCCTCGCTGCCGGGGGCTGCTTCCTGATGATAGACGAAGAAGCGCGGCATCATGAACAATCCCGCCATCCAGAAGATGACGAAAATAATGTGCCCTGCCTTCACCCATAGATAGGCACCGCCAAGAAGACCGATCATGAGCCGGGATTATCCTCTGACCTGCGCGACGAGCGCTTCGACATTCGCAATGGGCGTATCGGGCAAAATCCCGTGGCCCAGATTGAAAACATGGGGGCGATCGGCAAAAGCGTCAATAATGTGCGTGACGGCTTGGTTGAGTTCCTCGCCACCCGCGATCAGTGCCAGCGGATCGAGATTGCCCTGCACCGGCAAGCCCTGCGGCAGGCTGGCATTGGCCCAGACCGGATCGACGGTTTCATCCAGCCCGATGGCATCCGCACCGACTTCACGGGCATAGGCGGGAAGTTTTCCGCCCGCACCCTTTGGAAAGCCGATAACGGGGGTATCGGGATGGCGCGCCTTCAGGCCAGTAATGATCCGCACCGTCGGCGCGATCACCCAGCGCTCAAATTGCGCGGGGCTCAAGCTGCCGGACCAACTGTCGAACAACTGCACCGCATCCACGCCCGCTGCGATCTGGTCGGAGAGATAATCCACCGTCGCATCGGCAATCGCATCAATGATCTCGCCGAACGCATTGGGGTCGCGATAGGCGAAGCGGCGCGTCTCGGCCTGTTCGCGGCTGCCCTGCCCTGCGACCATATAGGTTGAAACCGTCCAGGGGCTTCCTGCAAAGCCAAGAAAGGTCGTCTGAGGGGGTAGGTCTGCCTTGACCTTGCGAACCGTCTCTATGACCGGCGCAAGGCGCTCAGGAGCCTTTGTGAGCGCCGAGAGCGCGGTGTCGACGAGCTTGGGGGCAAGCCGGGGGCCTTCGCCAGCCTCGAACCAGAGATCCTGCCCCAACGCATGGGGGATGACGAGAATGTCTGAAAACAAGATCGCGCCATCAAAGCCGAAGCGCCGAATGGGCTGGAGCGTGACGTCTGCCGAGGCATCGCTATCATGCACAAGTTCCAGAAAGCCGCCCTTTTCGGCCCGCAAAGCACGATATTCGGGCAGATAGCGCCCGGCCTGTCGCATGAGCCACATGGCGGGACGCTCGGGCTTGGCACCTTTGAGCGTGTCGAGAAGCGGTTTCGAAATCGGGTTCATGGCGCACACCCCTATTCAATAATATTAGACTCTGAAAGGATGTAGATGATTGTTGGCGAGCGTGTTGCGGGAATTCCTGTCTTCAGGGGATTCCGCCAACAGCTTGACTCTCGCCTGCCAACGCCGAGCCTCAGAGTCGGTCTGGCCCGTCCCCGTTATCCACAGCACGGGATGAATCCGGGATACTGTTGGCGGTCTTGTGGACAAGATGAAGACAATGTCGCGGAATTGTCATGCTTGCAGTCGCCAAGGGCTTTCCGCTAGCGCTGCCCACAGGCTTTTCCACAACGGGCGAACCGCGCGTGTCCAAACTGCATCTTCACCTGGTTTCGGACTCGACTGGCGAGACGCTGGAAACCGTTGCCAAGGCGGCTTTGGCGCAGTTCGACGATGTGGAGCCCATCCGCCATTATTGGCCCATGGTGCGCACGCCCGGCCATGTCGAGCGGATCATGGGAGAAATCGCGCAAAACCCCGGTCTCGTCCTCTTCACCATCGTCAACGCCGATATTCGTGTCGCGCTTGAGCAGCGCTGTTCAGCGCTTGGCCTGCCGCATGTCGGCGCGATTGATCCGGTCATGGATGCGCTGTCGAATGTCCTCGGCAAGCCGCTGAAGGCGCGCCCCGGGCTCCAGCACATGCTGGATGACGCCTATTTCGCGCGCGTCGAGGCAATCCAGTTCACCATCGCGCATGATGACGGGCTTAATTGGGAGAATTGGGAAAAGGCCGACATCGTTCTTGCCGGCGTCTCGCGCAGTTCCAAGACGCCCACCTCCATCTATCTCGCCAATCGCGGCTACAAGACCGCGAACATCCCGATTGTTGTCGAAAGCCCGCCGCCGGATCTTCTCTTCCAGCTTGAGCATCCGCTCGTCGTGGGGCTTGTCACCAATCCTGAGCGGCTGGTGCAGATCCGGCGCAACCGCTTGCTCGCGCTCAATCAGGCGCCCGACACCGATTATGTCGATCAGGATGCGGTGACGCGCGAAGCCGCATTTGCGCGCCGCATGTTCGCCGACAATGACTGGCCCGTGATCGATATGACGCGCCGTTCAATTGAGGAAGCAGCGGCGGCCATCATCAACATCTATACCGAACGCAAGGGAAAGAAGGCGTGAGGCTGGTTCTTGCCTCGCAAAGTTCCGGTCGCCGCAAGATCCTCGCAAATGCGGGGATTTTGCATGACGTCATGACGGCGCATTGCGACGAAGAGGCTGAAAAACAGGCGCTGCGGGCCGGTGGCGCCGATGCGCGGATGCTTGCCCTCGGGCTTGCCGAAGCCAAGGCGCTGGGCACCTCGCTCGCCCGCCCCGGTGCGCTCATCCTTGGCTGTGACCAGACGCTGGCGCTTGAAGATGGCACAATGTTCGACAAGGCCCGTTCGATGGACGAACTGGCGGATCATCTGCGCCAGTTGTCGGGGCGGACGCACAGCCTGTTTGCCGCCATGTCGATTGCGCGCGATGGCGAGATCATCTGGCGCGATATTGAGGAAGCACGGATGACGATGCGCCCGCTCTCCGACAGCTTTATTGCGGATTATCTGGCCGCTGAAGGTGAAGACCTGTTGTCGGGCGTTGGCGGCTATCGCATCGAAGGGCGTGGCATCCAGCTGTTCGAGAGGATAGAGGGCAGCCACTTCACCATTATCGGCCTGCCGCTCCTCCCGCTGCTCGCCTTTCTCAGAACCGCCGGAGTGATTGCTGGATGAGCCGTCCTTATGCCGAAGTGATCGGCGACCCGATCAAGCACAGCAAATCGCCGCTCATTCATCGCTTCTGGCTCGACGCCTTGGGCATCGATGCCGACTATCATGCAACGCATGTCACGCCCGACGGGCTGGCGGACCATATCGCCAAGCGCCGCGATGACCCCGATTGGCGCGGCTGCAATGTGACGTTGCCGCACAAATTGGCGGTGATGGATCTGGTGGGAGACCCCGGCAATGTCCGCGCGTCAATCGGCGCGATGAACACGGTTGCCCGCGACGAGACCGGCGCGCTCTTTGGCACCAACACCGATGCGGGCGGCTTTTTCGGCCCTCTGGCAGATGTGCCGCTGGCCGGCGCCCCTGCAATTGTCGCCGGCACGGGGGGCGCAGCGCATGCTGTGCTCTTTGCCCTGTCGCGCATCGGCATTGGTCCGGTGACGCTGTTGGCGCGCAATCCTCTGAAGGGCGCGGCGCTTCTCGCCCGCTTTGGCCTCAAGGGCGAGGTGAAGCCGCTGGATGCCAGCCTTCCGCCTGCCGCGCTGCTCGTCAACACGACCTCGCTCGGCATGGCAGGCCAGCCGCCATTTGCGCCTGACCTTGCGCCGCTCCCCGAGGATGCGGTCGTCTATGACATTGTCTATGCGCCGCTGATGACGCCGCTGCTTGAGGCTGCGGAAGACCGCGGGCTCGACATTGTCGACGGGCTTGAGATGCTCGTTGGCCAGGCGGCGATTGCCTTTGAGATCTTCTTCGGGGCCGCGCCGCCGCGCGATCGTGACGAAGAATTGCGGGAGATGCTCCTTAAATGATCAAAATCGGACTCACAGGCTCGATCGGCATGGGCAAATCCGCCGTCTCGTCGATGTTCCGCAAGCTTGGCGTGCCGATTTTCGATGCCGATGCCGAAGTCCATAAATTGCAGGGCCCGGGCGGGGCGCTGGTCGAGAAGATCGAGGCGCGGTTCCCCGGCACCACGGGGCCGCAGGGCGTTGACCGCCAGAAGCTGGGCGCCGCCGTGCTCGGCAAGCATGACGAACTGCGCGCGCTCGAGCATATTGTTCACCCGGCGGTCTATCATTCGCGCCAGCGATTCCTGATGAAGCACCGCTCGCGTCCGCTCGTCGTGCTGGATATTCCGCTGCTGTTTGAAAAAGGCGGCGCAAAACAGGTTGATGTGACGGTCGTCGTCTCGGCCCCCGCCTTTCTCCAGCGCCGCCGCGTGCTGCGGCGCAAGGGCATGACGGCGGCAAAGCTCAAGCATATCCGCCATCTTCAGGTGCCTGACCATGTGAAGCGCCAAAAGGCGGACTTCGTCATCGAGACCGGCACATCCATGTTGCAGACGCGTGCTGAAGTTCGGCGTCTCGTCGCTTGCCTTCGCACGCGAAAGCGTCGATAGTCCTGCCGATGCGTGAAGTCGTTTTTGATACCGAAACGACAGGGCTCAGCGCCGCTTCCGGCGACCGGCTCGTTGAAATCGGATGTGTGGAACTGGTCAACCGGGTTGAGACCGGGCGGACCTTTCATTCCTATTTCAATCCAGAGCGGTCGATGAACCCGGATGCCCAGGCGATCCATGGCCTGTCGGAAGCCTTTCTTGCGGATAAGCCGCTCTTTGGTGACCTGATTGAGGATATTCTCGACTTTTTCGAGGATAGCCCGCTGGTCGCGCACAACGCCTCGTTCGATTTTTCCTTCCTCAACCATGAGCTGTCGCGCCACAACCGGCCCGACATTCCCAATGCGCGGATGATCGACACGCTCGCCTTGTCGCGCTCCAAATTTCCCGGCGCCAAGCACAGCCTTGATGCCTTGTGCACGCGCTTCGGGATTGATCGGTCGCACCGCATCAAGCACGGCGCGCTGCTCGACGCCCAATTGCTGTCGCTTGTCTATGTCGAGTTGACCGGCGGGCGGCAGATCGGCCTTGGTCTTGCCGACGCGATGGTCGATGTCTGCCCCGTTGAGCCGGAGCGCACCATCATTGGCAGCCGCACCGCGCGCCCGGCGCGCGTGCACGCGGCGACTCCAGAAGAGCTTGAGCGCCACAAGGCGTTCGTTTCCAAACTCAATGACCCGCTTTGGGAAATGGGCAGTGATGAGGAGGGCCTGGCCGCAGCATGAGTTGACGGGAAGGCATGCCTTCCTACCTAGACCGTGATCGTTTCAGATTGAAGCAATCTGAAACGTGAATCACGGTCTCGACTAAAGGATGAGAGCCTGATTCACGATCTCTGCGGAAGCGCCAAGCGCTTCCACATCAATCGATCAGGCTCTAGAGTCTGAAAGGAGAGAAAATATGGAAATTCGTACTTCAGGACATCGAGTTGAAACGGGTGATGCTCTCCAGACCCATGTCAGTGACCGGCTTCAGGCCATAGCGGCCAAATATTTCCAGCGCGCCCATTCGGCGCATGTGACCTTTTCCAAGGGTCCGCATGATCACGGCTTTGAATGCGACATCGTGATGCATGTCGTGAAGGGCGTCGTCCTCAAGGCATCCGGCCATAGCCCGCATGATGCACGCCTCGCGCTCGATGGCGCGGCGGACAAGATCGAAAAGCAACTGCGCCGCTACAAGCGCCGCCTGCGGGATGATCATACCGGCCCCAATGGCGTTGCCCCGCCCGAGGACAATGCTGCCTACACCGTTTTCGAGCCCGCACCCGAAGAAGAGGTCGCCCCCGGCGACAACCCCGTCGTCATTGCCGAAACGCGTGTCGATGTGCCCGAGGCGAGCGTTTCCGATGCGGTGATGATGCTGGATTTGCGCCACACCAACGCGCTTTTGTTCCGCAATGCGGGCACCGGAAACTTCAACATGGTCTATCGTCGCAACGATGGCACGATTGGCTGGGTGGAACCGCAGTAACCTGCCTCAAGCGAGTCGAAGCTTGCGAGGACGCGCCTTTCTGCTAAAGGCGCGTCTCAAATTTCCATTTCGGACATCTTATGACAGAGATTGGTTCTCTCCTCGCTCCCGGCGCAGTGGCCGCGGCGGCGAACATCACATCGTCCAAGGCGCTGTTCCAGCATTTGGGGCAAGCCGCCGAGCGTGAATACGGCCTGTCGGCAGTGGATGTAATTGACCGGCTGACCGAACGCGAGCGCCTCGGTTCGACGGGATTTGGCGGCGGCGTTGCGATTCCGCACGGCAAGATTGACGGGCTTGATCGCGTCGTTGGCCTGTTCGTCCAGCTTGCCCAGCCCGTTGATGTGAAGGCGATCGACGACCTGCCGGTCGATCTCGTCTTCTGCTTGCTGTCGCCGCCCGATGCGGGTTCGGAACATCTGAAAGCACTGGCGCAGGTCAGCCGCTGGCTGCGCGACCGCGCCTTTGTCGCAAAGCTGCGCGGCGCTGGCTCTGCCGACGCCATTTACGCTCTGTTCGCGTCGACTGCGACGCGTGACGCGGCCTGACATGAAGGGGCGCGGCCTGTGACGCCGCGTCTTGCGACCTCGGTTTACGTCAATGCGCTCGTGCGCCGCGTCAACGCGGCGGGCGGCATGGCGGCCGTCCTTTCCAAAGGCGACGAATCCGCAGGCGCCTTGCTGCTCGTGACGCTGGAAAAGGGCCGGAATACAGGGCTTTGGGAGCGCGCACTGGGGCAGGATGGGGCCTATCGGTGGACACAGATTTCCGTTCAAAGCATTGAAAATGAACAGGAAATTTCAGAGATTCTGTCGCGCCGCCGCCGATTCGACCCCGATTTGTGGGTCGTTGAACTGGATATCGCTGACGCTGCACGGTTCGCCGCTGATTTGGACGGCGAACGTTGACTTTGTTGCGCCGCAAAACGAAGGCGACGCCAGTTTGAAAAGCGTCGCCGTGCCGCCACCCGCGTTATCTGGGCTTTGGGTGCGAACGCAGACAGGGGAATGAGGCAGCCGCACCGGTATTTGCGCGGCCCAGCATCAGACTTCTGCACATATTGAAGCGTAAATGCGAACCAAGTTCCTGACCGCCGCCGTTGCGGCGCTGTCGATTACCTCTTTCGGCGCTTTTGTCGCCATGGGTCCCGCCAATGCCGTCTGGGCAAGCGAAACGCCGGGTCCCGTTGAATCGAAGCTGCTCCCCCAGTCGGTGGTTGAGCAAGCCAAGGCGGAAAGCTCAGATCTTTCCGAAATCCAGATTCCCGAAACCGTTGAAGACGAAGCCCCGCAGGCGCGCTCGCTCGCCGGTCTCGTGTCCGAACTCTCCGATGTCGATGTTGCCGACCGCGGAGAAGAATGTCTCGCAACGGCTGTCTATTTCGAAGCCAAGAGCGAAAGCCTTGATGGCCAGCTGGCCGTTGCGCAGACGATCCTCAACCGCACCCGCTCGGGCCGTTTCCCGGAATCGATCTGCGGCGTGGTGTTCCAGCCCGGCCAGTTCTCCTTCGTGCGCGGCAATGGCTTTCCGCCGGTCGTGCGCGACAGCCGCTCGTGGAAGAATGCGGTTGCCATCGCGCATGTCGCGCTCAACGATCTGTGGGACTCCACCGTTGATAACGCGCTCTATTTCCACGCGCGTCGCGTGAGCCCGGGCTGGCGGATGCAGCGCATCGCGGCTGTCGGCAACCACGTCTTTTACCGCTGAGGCGTTTCGCCCTTCCCTGATGTTGCTGTGACGTCTTAGACAGTTCGGATGGACACTCCATCCGAACGTCTGGTCGCTGCCGATGTCGTGCGCGGCGTCTCGCGGCTGCTCTACCGGCATGATTATCTGGGCGTGCCCGAAGTGCCGCTCGGCAATGGCCGCCGGGCGGACATCATGGCGCTTGGCCCCAAGGGCGAAGTCATCATCGTCGAAGTGAAGGTCTCCAAGGCGGACCTTCTCGGCGATGGCAAATGGCCGGATTATCTCGATTATTGCGACCGCTATTTCTGGGCGGTGCCGCAGGGCTTTGATCTGGGCCTGTTTGACCGGGCAGAGCTTGGCGCTGACCATACCGGGCTGATGGTGGCAGACCGTTATGATGCCGCCATCTTGCGCGAGCCGGTCGAGCGCGGCCTTGCGTCAGCGCGCCGCCGCGCGGAAACGCTGCGGGTCGCGCGCATGGCCGCGCGGCGGATGATGGTGATGTCGTCGATCCTCGAGGTGGATCTGGGAGAAGCTTAGGCGGCTTCGTACCAGTTGACGCCGTCGCGGGCAGTGAAGCGCGCGCGGCCATCGGCCAGAAGGCGGTTGAGATGGGCAATGGCCTCGCCTGTCGCCAGTTCACGATTGGCTTCGCTGATCGCGCGGTTGAACAGCAGCGGGAAGCAATCAATGGCGCGCAGCGGCGTCTTGCTAATGGCGGCATGCACATCGTCCAGACGCCGGTTATGCTCGTCACGCAGCGCGATGAGCCGCGTATGCAGCCCCTTGAAAGGCTCGCCATGCGCCGGACACACCAGCAGGTCGGCGGGCAGCACAGTCAGCAGCTTTTCAATCGAATCGAGCCATTCGCCCAGCGGATCGGCATGGGGTTCCGAGACGTTGACTGAGACGTTGGAGCTGATGCGCGGCAGAACCTGATCGCCCGAGACGAGCACGCCTTCGGCTTCGTTCCACAAACAGGCATGTTCCGGGCTGTGGCCCGATCCAACGACGACGCGCCAGCGGTTCGCGCCGAATTCAAGCAGGTCGTTGTCCTTGATGCGGCGATAGCCCATCGGCATCTGAAAGAGCATGCGCGAGAAGCGGCGCCAGCCCTTGGCGGCGAGTTCTGCCAGAACATCCTCGTCCCATCCGGCGCTGCGCTGGAGTGCGAGCACTTCGGGGGGCACTTCTTCGCGCGCATCGGCGGAGAGCATCCGCGCGGTCAGCCATTCGCCGCGCGTCATCCACACTTCGCTGTCGAAGCGTTTGGCGAGCCAGCCGGCGAGGCCGATATGGTCAGGGTGCATATGCGTGCCGAAAACGCGCGTCACGGCCACGTCCTTCAGGTCGCCGTCAAACAGCGCCTTCCAGGCATCGCTGCAACTGTGAAGCAACATGCCCGAATCGACGACGGCCATGCCGCCGTCATCATCGAGCAACCAGGAGTTGATGTGGCCGAGCGAGCCCGGCATCGGGATGCGCGCCCAGCTGATGCCGCCCGCGATACGCTGAATCTGCCCCGCCCCCGGCGCATAGTCGCCCCAGGGGTAAGTCAGCCCCGCGCTGCTGGTCGCCGTGAAACTGTCATCGGCGGTCAGCGAGGCATCGGGAGTGTCGAGTTCAGGCGTCGTCCTGTCCGCCAAGTTCGGCCTCTGCCTTCAGCGCAGCGGCTTCAGCGGCGCGGCTGGCTGCATCGCGCTCCGCACGCAGTTCTTCGATCAGCGCGGCGCGATCACCTTCAAGGCGCGTGTCTTCCACAGCCTTGATGCCCTTCATCTTGGCGGCCTTGGCAACGGTCGCAGCGCGAACTCGATGCGACCGGATCCTTGGGCGTGATGTCGGCAATGTTCCAGTGCGTCCGTTCACGGATCGCCTGAATCGTGTGGCGGGTCGTGCCGATGAGCTTGCCGATCTGGCCGTCGGACAGTTCGGGATGGTTGCGGATCAGCCATGCCACGCCATCGGGCTTGTCCTGACGCTTGGAAACCGGCGTGTAGCGCGGGCCCTTGGTGCGCGTGGGCGCTTCAGGGGCCTTGACCATCACCAGATCATAATTGGCGTCGGCCTGACCCTTTTCGATTTCGGCCATCGTCAGTTCGCCCGCGCGAACCGGATCGCGGCCCATCAACTTGGTGCCCGAGGTTTCGTCGGCAATCGCCTGGATTTCGAGAATGTGCAGGCCGCAGAAATGGGCAATCTGCTCAAAAGTCAGGGCGGTGTTGTCAACAAGCCATGCTGCAGTGGCATGAGGCATGAGCGGCTGGGCCACGGGGAATCTCCCAAAATAATGAGGGCCGCCCCTTGCGGAGCGGCCGGAACCTTGCCGCCGGTCTAGTCCCGCTTGGTCGCAAGGGCAAGCGTTTCCGTGGAAATGCGTCATATTATGACGGTTTGGCGGCCCGATTTCGCCCTCTTTCGCGCTCTCCGCTTTGGCACTAGGCTCTCGCCCGCGTGTGATAAGAAAGGTGCGTACATGTCCGACGAAGGTCTCTTCATCGGCGTTGGCGGGGGCCAGCGTCAGGTCATAAATTTCAGGCGGGCGAACCGCCACGGGCTGATTGCCGGGGCAACGGGAACGGGCAAAACCGTAACGTTGCAGGGCATGGCCGAAGGTTTTTCCAAGGCTGGCGTGCCGGTATTCGTCTCTGACGTGAAGGGCGATCTGTCGGGCATGGCGATGGCGGGATCACCGACCGCCAAGACGCATGAAATTTTTGCGGCACGTGCCGCAGAGATTGGCGATAGCGATTGGGCCTATGCCGATAATCCCGTGCAATTCTGGGATTTGTTTGGTGAGCAGGGCCACCCTATCCGCACGACCGTGTCTGAAATGGGGCCGCTGCTCTTGTCGCGGTTGATGGACCTCAACGAAGTGCAGGAAGGCGTGCTGACGATTGCCTTCCACGTCGCCGACAAGGAAGGGCTGCTCCTCCTTGATCTCGACGATCTCCAGACGATGCTCGTCAACATTGCCGACCGCGCCGATGAGCTGTCGGTGACCTATGGCAATGTCTCCAAGGCAAGCGTCGGGACGATCCAGCGGTCGCTGCTCCAGCTCCGCAGCCAAGGCGGCGACAAGTTTTTCGGCGAGCCTGCGCTGGAGCTGGAGGATTTCATCGCGGTCGACGAAAAGGGCCGTGGAATCATCAACATCCTCGCCGCCGACAAGCTGATGGCGAGCCCCAAGCTCTATTCCACCTTCCTGCTCTGGCTGCTGTCCGAACTGTTCGAATCGCTCCCTGAAGTGGGCGATCCCGACAAGCCCAAGCTCGTCTTCTTCTTCGATGAAGCGCATCTGCTGTTCAATGATGCGCCCAAGGCGCTCGTTGAAAAGATCGAGCAGGTCGTGCGACTCATCCGCTCGAAGGGCGTTGGCGTCTATTTCATCACGCAGAATCCCGTCGATATTCCCGAAACAGTGGCGGGCCAGTTGTCCAACCGTGTGCAGCATGCCTTGCGCGCCTTCACGCCCAAGGATGAAAAGGCAATCAAGTCCGCCGCTGAAACCTTCCGCGCCAACCCCGATGTCGATGTCGCCAAGGCGATCATCGAGTTGAAGGTGGGTGAAGCGCTCGTTTCGGTGCTGCAGGCCGATGGCTCGCCGACACCTGTGGAGCGCACGCTCATCAAGGCGCCCTGCTCGCGCGTTGGCCCCGTGACCGCGCAGGAACGCGCGATCATGATCCAGACCGATGCCGTGGGCAGCAAATATGACACGCTCATTGACCGCGAATCGGCTGAGGAAATCCTGATGGCGAAGCGGACGCAGGCTGAGGCGTCCGCTGCGGCTGCCAAGGCGCAGGATGCCGCCGAAAAGGAAGCTGCCATCGCCGCCAAGGAACAGGCAAAGCAGGATGCGATTGCCGCCAAGGAAGCTGTTCGCGTGGCGCGCGAGCAGGAACGCGAAGCCGCCCGGCAGGCGCGCGAGGATGCCAAGCCCAGCTTTGCCGAAAAGATGGTCGAATCCGCCGCCCGCTCGGCCGCGACCTCGGTTGGCCGCAAGGTTGCGGGTCAATTGGGCGGGCAGTTGCTGCGCGGGTTGCTCGGAAGCCTGTTCAAATAAGGCGAAGCGCCGCAGATCAGTCTTGATTTGAAATCCATTCATCTCCATCCCACGTCCAAACAAGAGACGAAGGAGGAGATGAATGGCGGCTGCACCCGTGCTGCCCGGCGATATCGCCGTGGCACTGACTGACCCCAAGGCCTATGGCGAGTGGAATGGTCTTCATGAAAAGCTGAGCTGGGCGCGCGCCAATGCGCCGCTCGCACAGGCTGTGGTCGAGGGATATGATCCCTTCTGGGCCGTCACCCGCCATGCCGATATCATGGAGGTCAGCCGCAACAACAAGCGTTTTGCCTCGGCGGAAAAGCAGACCACGCTGACGATGCGCGCGATTGACGATCTCGTCCGCACGCAGACGCCCGATGGCCACCTCATCCGCTCGCTCGTGCAGATGGATGCGCCGGATCACATGAAATACCGCCTGCTCACGCAGAGCTGGTTCATGCCCAAGAATCTGAAGACAGTGGAAGACCGCATCCGCGAGATTGCGCGCGAAACTGTCGAACACATGCTGTCCTTCGATGGCGAGTGCGACTTCGCCAAGGATGTGGCGCTGCATTATCCGCTGCGCGTCGTGATGAATATTCTGGGCGTGCCGCGCGAGGACGAGCCGCGCATGCTGATGCTGACGCAGCAGCTTTTCGGCCCGACCGATCCGGAACTGAACCGCGCCAAGGCACAGGTTGATGATCCCATTGAGGGCCTCAACCTGCTCAAGTTCGTGATTGCGGACTTTGAAAACTACTTCAAGGGACTGACCGAGGACCGTCGCCGCAACCCGAAGGAAGATGTGGCGACCGTGCTGGCCAATGCCACCGTCAACGGCGCGCCCATCGCGGATCGGGAGCTCAACGGCTATTACATCATCGTCGCAACCGCAGGGCATGACACGACGTCGGCCTCCACGGCTGGCGCGATGATGGAGCTGGCGAAGAATCCCGCGCTGTTCGAGCGCTTCCGCGCGGCGGACGCCGACAAGTCCGGGTTGATTGAAGAGGCGATCCGCTGGACGACGCCGGTGCAGCACTTCATGCGCTCGGCGACCGAGGATTGCGAACTGGGCGGGCAGAAGATCAGCGCAGGCGACTGGATGATGCTCTGCTACGCCTCGGGCAATCGCGACGAAGCGGTGTTTGAAGACCCCTTCACCTTCAATCCGGATCGCGCACCCAACAGCCAGATCGCGTTCGGCTTTGGCGGGCATGTCTGCCTTGGCCAGCATCTGGCCCGGCTCGAAATGCGCATCCTGATGGAAGAATTGCTGCCCCGATTGAAGTCGGTGGAGCTGGCGGGTGATCCCGCGCGGGTTGAAGCGGTGTTCGTTGGCGGGCTCAAGCGCCTGCCGATCCGCTTCACAAAGGCCTGATCAGCCCCGGTTGATCAGGCAGCGATCAGTCGCGGTGCGGCGCTGGACGGCGCACCGCGGCGGAGCTGGTAATGGTCGGCAGCGGCGCGGGGTTCGCCCAGAAGGTGGCCCTGCCCCAGCTCGCATCCGGCCAGCTTGGCGCCGATCAGCTGGTCGACATCCTCAATGCCTTCGGCCAGCACTTCCATGCCAAGCTTGTGCGCAAGCGTCGCGACGGCTTCCACGATGGCGCGGCTTTCAGGCCGATGCGCGATGCCGCTCACGAACTGGCGGTCGACCTTGATCTTGTCGAACGGGAAGTTGAGCAGATAGGCGAAAGAGGCATGGCCCGCGCCGAAATCGTCAAGCGCGATGCGCACGCCCATGTTGCGCAGCTGGCGCAGGACAAGGCTGGTGAGCGCGCCATTGCGGACGAGCGCGGTTTCGGTGACTTCGATTTCCAGACGCACGGGGTTGAGGCCGCTTTCGGCGAGTGCATCGACAACCATGTCGGCAAAACCGGCAGTTTCGATCTGGACGGGCGATACATTGACCGAAACGAACAGGCGCGAATCCCACAAAGCGGCTTCCTGGCAGGCCTGACGCATGACCCATTCACCAACCGCAACGATTTCGCCCGAGTCTTCGGCATCTTCGATGAAGTCGGTTGGCATCACGGTGCCGAGTTCGGGATGGTCCCAGCGCAGCAGCGCTTCATAGCCAATGGTCTTGCCCGAAGAGAGACGTGCGAGCGGCTGATAGACCAGACGAAGCTCACCACGGTCGGCTGCCCCTGCGAGGTCGCGCTGGCCGAAGATGACCGGTGCAACACGTGCCGGAACCGGAGCGGTTGTCGAGATGTTTGGCGTATAAGCAGTTCTAAGCATCGCACATTCCCTTGTTGGGATCTGGATGCCGCTTCGCCTGTGAGTCCTCAATTCCGTCAAAATACGGAAATCGTTTTCCATTTTCCCGAAACGGAGAGGTTAAGCATGTCGCTCAACCCCGGCCGCGATAGCCCGGAACGCCCTGATCGGGGATCCACACACCTTCGGGAGGCACGCCAGACTGCCAGAAAACGTCAATCGGGATGCCGCCGCGCGGATACCAATATCCGCCGATGCGCAACCAGAGCGGAGACATTTCGGCAAACAGCCGCTGGCCGATCCCCACGGTGCAGTCTTCGTGAAAGGCGGCGTGATTGCGAAAGGCGCCCAGAAACAGCTTCAACGACTTCGATTCGACAATCGAGTCGCGCGGGACATAGTCGATCACGAGATGCGCGAAATCGGGCTGGCCCGTGACGGGGCACAGCGATGTGAACTCGGGCGCCGCAAAGCGGATCAGATAAGGGGAACCGGGGCGCGGATTGGGCGGATAGTCGAGAACGGCTTCCTCCGGAGAGGCGGGAAGGGCGCTGACCTGGCCAAGATGCTTCATGCTCATGGCGTGCATTTAGGCGAGGCGTGGCCGGTTTGCCACCATGATCAAAGGGGCATCGACGCGTCGCCCTGCGCGGGCTAGCCTTTGCACAAAGCAACTTATGGGAGTCGGACACATGGAATCGCTCGTCAGCACCGAATGGTTGGCCGGAGAATTGGGCGCATCGGATCTGCGCGTCGTCGATGCGACGATGGTTCTCGCAAGCGACGGCCGCAATGCGCAGGCCGAATATGAGGCCGAGCATATTCCCGGCGCGGTCTTCATGGACCTGTCCGAAATCGTCGATGCCAGTTCGAGCCTGCCGATGATGCTGCCGACGGCGGAAAAATTCGCCAGCCGCATGCAGTCTCTGGGTCTGGGCGATGGCAGCCGCATCGTGATCTACGACAACAGCCCTTATAAAAGCGCGTCGCGCGCCTGGTGGATGCTGGCGCAGGTCTTTGGTGCGCATGGCGTGGCGGTGCTCGATGGCGGGCTTGGCAAATGGAAGGCGGAAGGCCGCGCGCTTGAAAGCGGAAAGCCCGCCATCCGCCACCGCCACTTCACCGTCTGGAAAAACCAGAAGGTCGTGCGCGACAAGGCGCAGATGCTCGCCAATCTGGACAGCAAGGCCGAGCAGGTGGTCGATGCACGCGGGGCGGCCCGCTTTACGGGGGAAGAGGGTGATCCCCGGCCCAATGTGGGGCTGGGGCATATTCCCGGCAGCTTCAACCTGCCCTTTGGCCAGATGTTCAATTCCGATGGCACATGGAAGCGCGGCGATGCCTTGAAGGCTGCATTTGAAAGCGCGGGCATTGATCTCTCGCAACCGCTGGTCGCAACCTGTGGTTCAGGGCTGACGGCGGCCAACCTTGTGTTCGGCGCGCATCTGCTCGGCAAGGAAGACGTCGCACTCTATGATGGAAGCTGGTCGGACTGGGGGGCTGACCCGGAGACACCCAAGGCGACCGGAGCGGCGTAAGTTTGGGCGGCGAGGCGTTCGACAGGGGCGCCTTGGCCCG